>Ga0315914_1000375_pt1 | contig 53167 bp, 27 predicted proteins | sample MpolenodulesMG_FD_203920 | JGI IMG/M metagenome (GOLD analysis project Ga0315914, IMG submission 203920) | Medicago polymorpha root nodule microbial communities from Los Angeles, California, United States - elongated nodules | ecosystem: Host-associated > Plants > Roots > Nodule | place: USA...
ATATGTAGAATAAACATTAATAACAATTAAAAAAAAATACCATTTAACATCTTCATGGTTGATATGTAAAAGTTCTTGCAGAAATTTTGACAAAAGATTGCAACTACAAAAATCTAAATCCCTAATAATTATATAGATCCAAGAATAAAAACATAAAATCAACTTTAATCATGAACTCGTAAATAAAATCATGATTTTTTTTTGGTAGATTAATAAAATCATGAAATTGTGAAACATGGATACCACTTTATGCATTCAGGATATACAATATATGCATTCAGGATATACTATATCACTGGGTGCATCATTTCACGATATAATAACATGAGATTTGCAAACTATCCTAAATTATTTCTAGCAAAAAGTCTAAATTATTTCTTCGGAAGCTACTCAGGGTTGGGTGCATCCAGGAAACAATTTAAATACAAGCATATGGTTTTGATAGAATTCCCAAAAATTAATGCTTACATTCAACATATAATAACATGAAATTTACAAGAAACAAGCATGTGTATTGTTTTATCGAAATTGAAGTTTTACCATTGTATGGATAAACAAAGTATCCAACAACAATTTCTTGTTTAGTTGTATTACTACTACCATTCGATAATAGAAAAAAAATGCAAAAAAAAAAATAACCGAAGTTGTTTGAATTTTTTTAAAATAATAATAGAAAAAATAGGGACAAAATTGTAAGTGTATTATTAATGTGTTCCATTCCATTGGATACACCCCAAAATGGGGGAATGGAAAATTGAGTAAATGAGTGGTATTTGATGGAATGAGTTCCATCACATCACATCCCATTTCATTCCATTCTTTTTTTACAAAACCAAACAATGGAATGTGGCTTCATCCCACTCCATTTCATTCCATTCCACCACTCACCAACAATCCAAACATAGGCTAAAGGTTGGTACTTCAATTTTCTTGGATGGGAAGCTTCAAAGAACAACTTGAAGAATTTGACAAAATTGTCTATGTTGTTGTTTGTTGTCTATCAGCGGCTAAGGTGAAACTCATAGCATAGGAAACAGGTAACACTAAAATGCAATTTTGATTTCCTTATTTTTAAAATTGTTTACTTTTGATATTCTTTTTCTAAAACATGTTTTTTGATCCCCTTATTTAAAATGTCAACAAATATTTTGGTCTCATCCCTCTCAGGATGACATGGCATGCCCATTAATGACATGAAACTTACATGACATTGCTTACATGGTTTATGATTTAACACCTCATTTTAATTATAAATTATATTACAATTATCAAAAATTAAATAACAAATTATTATTGAAATTAAAAGAAAATTGGGGGAATAAAAAAATCTGAATATGAATTTAAATAACAATTCATATTTAAGTCTCTAATTTTTAAATAACAATTCATATTTCATGACTATTTTAGTTAATCCCTATTTTTAAGTTAAATTTTGTATTTTTTTATGAAATTGTGCAGAAATGTGTATAATATTGTAAAAGTCTCTTAAAAAAATAGAATTGTTTAAGTCTCTTAAAAAAGTAGAATTTTTTAACAAAATATAAATTAAATATGATTTTTTAACCACCAAAAATATAAAAATTTATATTTAATTCATATTTTGTTAAAAAATTCTATTTTTTTTGTGAGATTCTTATAATATTATCAATTTTTCTGTTAAATTTTATTAAAAATATATGAATTCTACATATGAGTTTACTTTTAAGGAGAGACCAAAAGTGAAGATGTAAAATTTTTGGGGGACTAAAAGTCGGATTTTTTTTTAGATGGACTAAAATAAAAGATTGACAAATTTATAGGGACCAAACATATATTTAACCCTAAAATTTTTAACAACATCCGTGCATTAATTTAATAAAAAGAGGTACTATATATTACTTTAGTACGTCAAATTGACGATCATTGGTAATTATTATGGAGTTGTAAGATTCTTGGATTGGAAGGTACCCTTGGGACATCAAAGATAATGCTGTGATAGGGTTTTTTTTTTTTTTAGAAATGATATTTGTAAAACAATTTTTTTGACAATCTTCTCTCTCATACTCACATTATACTGTTATTCTCTCTCTTCTTTTCTCTCTTTCCATTGTTTTTGACCAATAAAAAAAGGTTATCACAAGAGTTGTCTCAAATGGATGTTCAAATATCATTATTCTTTTTTTTAGGCAGTTTGCATTAAAAACAATACTTTATCGGCTGCTTTTTTATATGTGAAGTGATTATGTCAATTTTACCTAAGATGAAGCTAGAGCTTTCATACTTGAGCTTGGTCATTGATATAATGAAATACACTTTTCCTGTTTAAAAAAGATTTCTAAATTAGAAAAGAAAAAATATTTAAATTTTATATTTTTTTTCTAATTTAAATTTTTATTTTTTATTTTCAATTTTAAGGTGGGTGTGGTCGTTGAGCAAAAGCAAACATTGTATCTTGCACAAGGTAAAATTTACAGTCATACTATATCACCAACTGTCAACTAATGTTTACAATGCAACATGATCGATCAAGATTACTTGGATATGTGGAAAGAAAACTTTCATATTATTAAAGAACTAAGAGATTCATAACAATATTAGTACAAAGGTAACTTAGAAACAAAGAAACAAAGATATTTTGATGAGTCCATGTTCATATGACACAAATACTCATCACAACTTATTACATTGAGTAGGAATAAAAGTAATAGTTTCCTTCTGAAGATCATGATTAACCAAAATATTTTGTTGTTGAATATTACCAAAGATAGACATTCCATTAGAAGCTCCCATAGCTAAACAAGCAACACCTAAACTTGAATCAGCAATCATATAATTTTCACCAGGCAATTCCAAATCACCACCTTTGAAATGAAAAACTAATTTTGGAATTTCAACTTCTGTTTTTCCTGATGGCAAACTAAAACAAACATCTAATCCAGTTGAACCCGATTTATCGACCGGTAATTTCGTTTGAGATGTAAACTCTTTCTTTAATGAATCAAAAGCATTCTCTTCAATGTAAGTAATTGTTGTGCCAGAATCAATAATTACACCACCACTTCCATCATCACTAACCTCAAAAGTTGATTGCTTAATTGACAATTTTGTGTCACCAACAGAGATACCTTCAAGTGAAATATAATAAAAAGATGGTTGCAATGGATTTGTAATAAGTGGCGTTGTTACCTGTTTTGTGGCATTAACATTTGGAAGAGAACCTAACAAAAGAACACTTTGTTTTGTGTCATCCATTGAGGTTAGGCAATAAGAGAATTTTTGTTCTTTTAGTTGAGAAACCAAAGATAAAGGACCACGTCCTAATCCAACCAACCCTGAAGCTTGTTCAAACCCTTGTCCTTCATTGTCTTCGCCACAACCAAAACCAATGTTTTTAACTGAAACTTGGTTTTTTTTATCATCACCAAAAGTGAATGTTTCACTACCTAAAATACCTTGTGTCATAGAATAATCACCATATGAATAAACATAATTGCAACCATTGTTGCTGCAAGTTGGGGAAGGTAAAGCATTGCATAGGTTGCTACTACATGAGAGTTTAGAAAAGGTTGAGGAATTTTTTGGATCAAAAATTGGTGTTGGTTGTTTGTAACATTGTGAACAAGGTTCACATTGAGTCCATATGAGATCACTTCCTGTATCCAAAACTGCTGGGTAAGAAATTGGTGGTGTTCCAATGGATAGTTCCATTAGATACTCACCGTTTCCGGCGTGAACCGGTGCTTCCACTTGAGATGAATCTTCAGTTGTGGATGATGCTAACACCATTGCATTTAGTCTTTGGAGTCGGCTATGCCCCCGGTTGATGCCATGTTGAACGCGCTCGATTTTGGTCAAGTTTTTGCCAGAATCAACGTGGCGAAGAGTGATTCGGAACCCACCTTGAGAAATTTGGTGATGGTTGAGAGACCCTCTTGATGTTGAGGATGTTGGATGAACAAAGAGAATTGTTACTAGTAGTGTCACCAACGCGACACATTTTGAACAATTTTGTGCAGCCATGAACATTAAGTTATACAAAAAGGACTTATATAAGTAATGTAGTTATGAATTATGTTGAGTGAAGGTGAAGGGTGATTGGAATTGTGGGAATATATTTAACTTTTTTTTTGCTAGAGAAATGGTATTTAGGTCTTAACTGAAGAATCAATTTAATCACACGAGAAATGGGTTTCTTAATTGTAACGTTTTTTCCATTATAATGTGGTGGAGAAGGAAGATAAAGGGTAATTCTCTTACTAATTAGAGAGACGTAATAGGTATAGTGGTGAATGGGAAGTTAAGATATGAGTAATTGAGTGTAGTGTCGCAACAAATACCGGGTCTTGCGTTATGGTAGGTAAAGATTTTAGGCTTAAACACACTTTTGACCCTCTAAGTTTGCAAAAGTAGTGATTTTGACCCCCTATTAAAAAAAAAGGTCAAAGACCTCATCTATGTTTACAGCCTTTTGCAAAACCTCAATTTTGACCTGATCAATCCTACATAGCACGCCACATAACTTAAAGAACTGACAGCTGTGTAATTTGTGAATAAAAAAATCCACATATGTATTTTATGAATTAAAAAAATAAAAAAAATAAAAAGAGAATAGGAAGGGGCGCGTGAGAAGCTCCCACCATTCTTCATCAATCTCCTTCTCTCACAGCAACTTCACTCGAATGCAACTCAAAATCACGATAAAGGCTTAAACTCAGAATGCATTTTCAACCCACATGCATTTTCACGATAAAGGCTTTAGATTTTTAAACTCAGAATGCAACCGTGTATTTTCAACCTAGAATGCAATTGCACCCGGTTCACCAGTAATGCTTCAAGAATTAATTCTCCTTCACAAAGGCATAGACTCACAATCAAATCTAAAGCTGACCCCTTCTTTCAGCTTCTCCACACACAAATTGAATCAGGCTAATTTAAATTAAATCTAGGTCAAACCACAACGGTGGTGGTCCCTCTAAGAAATCGGCAAACAAAAAGGTTTCTGGCAACAAACGACCTTCACCAGTGTTATTCTTCCCGTGCCATCATCATCCTTCTTTGAATCAAAAATTGATTTTTGATCCATTTGAATGAATCGGGTCAGTTTATAGAAATGGATTGAATGGTTTGAGAGAGAGAAAGAAAAATAGTGGGTTCATTGATGGTAGGTGTTGATGATGATGGTTAATGTTGATGAATATGCTTGGTTTGAATCTGGGCAAATGATGAATGGTGGTGATGATGAATAATGGAAGAAGAGGGAAGCGGCGTGTGGGTTGAGGGAGATTAGAAACCTCTCCCTTGTTTCTTTCTTGATTTTTCGTACGTGCCTGGCCTTTTTTTTGCCAATTTTTTTAATTAGCTAATAATACGTGTGGAATAAAAAAACAAAAAATACACAGGTGGTATGACACGTGTGGTTGACTAGGTCAAAATTGAGGTTTTGTAAAATAGGGTAAACATGAGGGGTCACTTTTGCCATTTTTTTTAAATGGGGGCCAAAATCGCTACTTTTGTAAACTTAAGGGATAAAAAGTGTGTTTAAGCCAATATTTTATTATTTCCTAAACGTAGTGGCAATATCTATGCTAAGGCAACATTGTTGTGACAATAAAGCTAGGAGTCTCTAACACGTACAATTAAGAGAAGTTTTCTTGGATTAAACGAGAGCAGGCTATGATTTGTCTTGGTGTTAAAACGTGGGAGAATGTGGTTGGCTTGGATTTATGATTTATCAATTTGTATTTTGTAGTTTTCTCTATTTGGTTGAGTGAATGGAATATTTCATAATAGGCATCATTTTGGATGACTAATTAATATAGGAGTATCATGAATTGGGTGAACCATAAAATGAATACAAATCATTAAACCTAAAGAAAAGTAGTGCAGTGTATAAAATAAGTTTGTGGTATTAATTTTAATCTTTTTATTGTATACCCACACCTTTTTGTTAACCTATTAGTGCCTTTATTTCTTGTTTTTTTACTAGGTTTCTTTCACAATTGGATTTCTATCTAAAATTTGCGGAAGTGATTGGATTAGATAGGTTGGGTGGACAAACTGATCTACTAATTTGATCTAAAGAGTGGAAACTGAACTTTGTTTCAATTCCACGCATCCATAGAGAGATGGAAAGACAAAGGTAGGTTGATTATCCTTTTTTAGTTAGGTGAGAAGGTCTTTAGACAAAGATATTATCCTAATATAATTGCAAATTATATTTTATATTTTATAGTCAGATTCCTCTAATATAGTCAGATTGAATGTGAATATGTGATGTTCACATTTTGTTTTGGGTATAGTGTGATGTTTACATTTATTTTTACACAATACTTGATGTAGCTTAAGTCAGGACGTGGATTTCCTACTGTTAGAGCAGGACGTTGTAACAACATAGGACCGTCCGATCTGAATCGTGTGGTTAAGATGATTCAAAGTGATTTGACAACTGAGTTAATTTAAACTGCATGATTAATAATCAACGGCTGAGATGAAAAACAGCGGCAAAACAACGTGCTTTTTTACGGCAGGGAATCTCAATCCAGTACCCACCTCTTTGTTTCTCTTTACTTATGTTATTTTTTAGCATAATGAAAGTGGTACTTAACAATTGGTGGGTACACAATATTAATGCATGCCCAATGTAATAGTGTATTTGTATTTATAAACATGAAAATGCTAACATTCTCAAGGAAACAAATGTACTTTTTGTCACAAAAAAAATGTACTTAATTTTTTTTGGAATTTGTGTAAACAAATCTTTAAAAAATTCAAAAATGTTTTTTTTTAAAATTATCTTTTAAATTCCTTAGCAAGTGTCTTTAAAACAGTATTTACTCTGTTACACATTATTTTTTTTTAGTTTTACACGATTATTAAGGAAATAATTAATTGTATTGATTTCAATAGTAAAATATGTTTTATTTACTAAAACAATAAATAAGGCATGTTAGTGAAAAAAATAATAAATGTTGTATTGGTAATATAAAAGAGACAAATAACTTGAGACAATCCCCTCAAAAAAAAATTGAGACAAAGAAAAATAATAAAGACAACACTTAATTTAAGACGGAGATAAGGACATTTGTTACCATAACTCTTATAACATTAGTATCCCTGCATATTTTAACACAATCAAATGTAAATCATTACAAACTAAAAAAAATATTTAAACAAAATTATCTCAGTTGCACATATTCTCAAGAATTTCCTTTGAGTTTGGTTTTACTTCCTTTATTTTACTTTATTTATTGTCTTTTCCTTTGAGTTTGGTTTTACTTCATTATTTTATTGTCTATTTAAAAAAGAGATAGATAAGGGTGAAACTCGTTTCATTTAGTCAATCCTACTACTAAATCTCATTAAACTATCATTTATGTTTATCTATTTTATAAATGGACAATAAATAAAGCAGAGTAAATGTAGCGGCCCGAGTCGTTTGCTTCATATTTACAACCCAACCCTACTAGACATTTGTCAAAACTTTGTAGGTACATCACTTTGTCAGAAGAACACTTACAAAGAGTTACAATGACTTCATCTCAAAGCGACTATGAAAAATTCAGGATACGAGAATGTTGTAAAATCTTCAGACTCAAATGTTCACTTACAAAAAGAATTACATTAACTACACTCTAGTGAGACTAATTGGGAAGCTAACATGTTACATGTACGATACAAACTCTATGAGGCTCCACTAAATCAACCCTTTGAGATTATAGAAAGTTACATTCTACACAAATGAATTGAGATTTAAGTTTGTTTAAATTATTACTTGAATACTATTTCATCAAAAATCAAAATTCTAAGCAACTTGTACTTAGTCAAATTCAATTGTTCTCGTTATTACGAATTGGGTCTTGTTAACGACTGCCCCCAGGACACTCTTTAAACATACTAAATTTAGAAATTATTCTTTAAAAATGTCAAAGTTTTCAATTTCCAATGCTCTGATTACACAAACATTCATAAAAAGTTACCATTTAAGGCCCTTAACCAATGCCTCGGGGGCACTAGTTAACATTTCCCTTTATGCCATTTCCAGTTAGAAGGTAAATTTGGAACGACACAACCCAATGACTATGTATAGGTTTAGGAAGATCGCATACATTATTCCAAAAACAATAGTGAAGTTGAAAAAGGTAGCGGGTCTATGTATGAGGCATGTTGGACCTGTTCCCTTTGAGTAAAGCTATCCCTTACTCAATTCTAGCATGATGTGGATATGATTTTTGGTAGTGTGTGCGCATCTGTGATCATTGTCACGTTCCTCAATCAACAAACCATTCAAATTTCAATTATCAGTTACCTGCAAGCCTGCAATATAACACAACAAGGATCCACAAGACCTCAACTTTTTGCTTTGAAACTTCAAGGCAACAATGCCGCACCATCTTACTTGTGGCTCCACCAAGGGCAAGTGGTAAATAGGCCACGTGGGTCAGGACTCGGGGCAAATAAATAAGCTTCTCTACTCATGGGAAATGGGAATTGTGAGTGTAAATTAGACTTGCATTATTTGAAAAACTGTCTTTAACTTGTAAGAACGAGTCAATGAGACACGATATAAAAAAATATATGAAATGTGTTTAGTGTTCTAGTGCTACACCTTACTTTTAAGAATCATAGTACTACTGATGATTACAATGCTTCTCATTTCTCCTAGTCTTTAAGTGCCATGCTTGATGCTTCTAAACCATCTTCATGCATTTACTTAGCTGTGATCAACAACAAATCTGATGATCAACCATAAAGATCTTTGCAAAGATGTGTTAATTAGACAAGAGTTTGGGAAACACTCCAACCGTAGTCTACACTGGACAAGGTGGGCCAATCAATTTTCTATTGGTCCATCAGTGCAACTCAAACAGATATTGATTGGAAATCTCTACAAAACTATTTTTTATAAGTGTATATTTAATCATTGACTACTGTCTCCAGAATGAAAATTCCAAAATCATTGAAAGAGGAAACCATTTTGTTATGCAAAGAAAATAAACATCAAAACAGTACTAACTCGAATAAACACTTAAAATTTTCTTTGATCTTGTAAGCTGTACCTCAACAATAGGAATTTCAAATATTCATTCAAGGTCAGGGTTTCTAACAAGGGTAGTACAGTTGTACAGATAAGTTTGGGGGTATAAAATCACATTTCAAAATAGTAATTACAACCCGTACGAGTTAGCCCTAGATTTGTTCTTACCCATAGAATTGTTCCGATTAGCATGTTCTTCGTCTTCCAACTTCTTTCTCCGAGCAGCCTCTTCTTTCTGTCTTCGAATCATCTCTAATTCCCTTTGCCGTTCCTCCTCCTTCCTCTGCAGTTCTAGAGCTTCTCTTCTCTGAGACTCTTCCACTCTCCTTCTATTCTCTTCAAGCATCTTATCCAGCTCTTCTCTCTCTTTACGAGCTTGTTCCTGCAGAATTTCAACAAACACATCAGAATTTTAGAAGCCATACATTAAAAGTAGTATGCACTTTTTTAGATACAAATAACAAATCGTACATTGGTCAGGTTTTAATGGTAGAGATTCATTCAACACAGTCACCTGATTATCATAGTGCTAATGGATAAAGATAAGATATGGAAATTTAAGCTAATATTTCAGTACAAATCTTGAATCAAAGTTGGAAATCCCATTGAACAATCGAAAACCTTTTTATGACTTGATTACTATTTGTCACCAACAGAGCAAAAATCCTGGGTTCTGCAGGGTGGCACATTGTTTACCAGATAAAGATGTTTAAAGATATGGAAATTTGAACTAATGTTTCGATACAAATCTTGAATCAAAGTTGGGAATCCTATGGAATATCCAAAAACCTTTTTATGATCTAATTACTACTTGTCACGAATGGGGCAAAGATTCTGGGTTCTGCAAGGTGGTATCTCAAACTAAGACTTCATTCATACAAAATTACCAATTGCTGAAAATGTAACACAATTTCAATTTTGACACGTGAAACCTTTTTCAAATGTAATTGCAGAATGATAATCAATAACTTTCCCTTGAATAGCCATCTCATAGAACAAGGGTAACAGATTGAATCAGAAAACTTACTTCTTTCCTTCTAGCTTCAGTAAGAGCATCTTGCTTTTCTTTTTCAAGTTGAACTTCAACATCATCAAACAGTTTCTTGACGCCTTCTGCTACACGCCTTTCAATTTCCACCTTGACTTCCTCTGAATTAAGCTTTTCCTCAACATTCTTTCGGATAGCTTCTTCTATTCTTCTTGCAGTCTCTTCCTCCAATAGTTTTAATTCTTCATCTTGTTGACGCTTGCTACTGCCAAATGCAAAATGATGAAGAACATAAATAAATGAAAATTGAACATGAACGAAAAAGAAAAATGCAGAAGCAAGTAATGGTAATTTCTATACCCAGACGACATCATAAATTGTAGAAAGATATGAATGAATTCAAAGTGAATTCTATTCAATTGAATTGATTCAACATAAAGAAGCACCCTTTATATTTATGAATATGAAAGGGGCTGATAACAGAAAAACAGAGAGTAACTGATAAAACTAACTAACTAATGAGAAGTCAAAGTTTAATTCAGAAGAGACCATGTTTGGATAAACATCTTAATTTGCAACTTACAACATAAGAAATTGTTTTAATTGGTAAGACATAAAAATTGAGCTTATGACTAATCCATTATTATCTGTTAAAGAGAAGATAAGGAAGGATGGTTATGTACCGTACCTTTTGTTGTTGTGTTTGAGAGTGGGAGTGCGTGATCTGGGTGGAGGAGAGGGTGAGGAAGAGCTTCTGCTTCTATGTCTTCGGCGGCGGTGGTGTCGAGAGCGGCGGTGGGAAAGAGAGGGAGATCGTGAACGAGAGTGTCTTCTTCTGTATGAAGGTGAACGTGATAAACTGCGACCCATTCCTTAAACTCTCAGACTCACACTTCACTTGTTTTGTTTCATTCAATTTGGTGTCTGTTTGGTTTTAGTAGACTCACAAAACTTATTAAATTTGAGTATAAAGTGAATTGAAATTTATGTATAAAATTCAATTTTAAAATCAAAAATTATGCTCTAAAACATAAATTTCTCTTCTTCTTTTCAATAGTCTCTAGTTACCCAATTTCTTTTCCCCAAAAAGGATGCTCACTATTTACCTATGACTATTTACCTCAGAGGGTAAAAACAAAATAAGTAGATTTAGTGAATTCAAATAAATGTATCAATTATTGTATGAATTCTATTAATAAAATGAGATGTTGTTATATGTATTAATTTCGTTCATTTCTTTTTATTTATATTTGCTTTTATTTTCTCATTTTGTATTTAATGAATAAATTCGAATAAATATTTATTTTAAGTGCATAAATAAATTAGAATAAAGTAAATAAATAATTTAGAATAACGTAAATAAATTAATTTAAATAAAGTAAATAAATAAATTAGAAAATAATTAAATTAGAATAAAGTGAACAAATAATTTAGAAAATAAATAAATTAGAATAAAGTGAACAGATAAATTAGAATAAACCAAATAAAATAATTTGAATATAGTACATAAATTAAAAAAAGTGAGTTAAATCACTCTGCGTGACTTAACTCACGCCGCATGACTTAATTTCCGCAAATTTTTACACTTGCGTTAATTAACTAACACAAATGTAGTTTAGGTAGTTAAGTTGGGTGTGAGCAAAATGTACTGAGAGAAGAGCAGAATTCATAAAAAATTGATACGTGCAAGAATATGAGCTCAATTGAAGTGAGATTAGAGATTGAGTCCAATGTAATAAGAAGACCCAAATGGATCATACTACACCTGAGAATTAGAATGACTATGTTGTTATTAAGTGATGACTCATTAGTTCTAGAAGATTGGTGACTCACTAATTTATTAGGAAGGATCTAGAAGATTGGTAACTCACTAGTTGTTAAGAATGATCTAGAATAATGTTGTCTATATAAGATCATGCATTCACTCTTTTAGAATTATCAATGAAAAATGTTGTCTATATAAGATCATGTACTCACTCTTTTAGAATTATCAATGAAATTAAATCTATTTCTCTTCTCTTCAATTCTTAGGAGGTTCTCATTCTCTCCTATAACAGAGGAATATCCCCATCCCTATCAAAAATACACTCAATTGTTCGGTTCATCGGCTTAATTTGTCTAAATTAGCTCACGCGGCGTGACTTAAGTCGCGCATGTGTAAAAAAACGAATTTTAAGTCATGTTAATTTTACACCTGCACGAGTTAACTCATGCATGGATATTTTCGGTATTTCAGTTGGGCGCAAGCAAAATATATTGGGTAAAGAGCGGTATTCTTTCTATAAGATGGTCCCCTAGAAAATGTTTCCATGAGATAGTGTTACAATTTGATAAAGAGATCTACACAATATTTTTTTAAAAAGAAAACCTACAAAGAATTGTTGTAGAAGATGATTAATAATCGATAAATGGGTGTTAACTTGTATACATGTGTCAAAGTAATCCACAAATAATAATTGTCATGCTAAAAAAAATGTCATAAAAAACAATTTTAAACTATTTCAAGAATAAATGGACAGTTTTCAATTTTAAATTTCTATCTTTAGTATATAGACAATTGTCCTTAGATAAATGTTAAACTCCCTTAATTAAATAGCTATCTTGTTTCAAAAACTAAAATTTTACTATAACTTATTGGAAAAATAAATGGTTAACAAAGTTCAAATGAATGGTTTAGTTAATGACTTCAATAACAAATGATTTAGTTAAAAAAGTCCAAAGACATTTTTTTTAAAGAAAAATCTTAAGACATACTTCTTCCATTTTACAATATATGTCGCTTTTGAAGAATAATATTGTTTCACTTTATTTGTTATTTTCAAGTTTCAATACAACATTAATTATTGGTTTGTCAATAACACTCTTACCTATTTATTGCAGAGAGAGATAATAGAATGAAATAATAAATGAGTAAGGGTATTGTAGAAAAACATAAATAATTTCATCAAAATAACAAAATTTATTTGATCCCTTAGTATGTGTAATTTTCTTATAAGCGACAAATATTGCGAAACGGATGGAGTATTAAATATACGAGTATTCTCTTTTATATATGCAATATTATATGCATTCATAGTTAACGTAAACCAAATCACCCGCACTTAAATTCAACATATTGGTAACCAAAAAAAATCAACATTTTGATCTGTATCGTTAATACTCTAAGAACGCTCACCGTCATTTCTCTTATTTCATCTAGAGATGAGTGACTCCACTCCAGCAGTGGCCGTCAGGGCCACCGTTGTTTTTGGGGCAGCAAAAATAGGGAAAATTACCAAGACCTCCCCCAAGGTTTGGTCAAAAGACACACACCTCCCCTCTAATTTTAAAAATATTGAACATCCCCTCAATTTAACTTTGTTAACCATTCGCTAGTCTACTAACACTAGCTAGCCTTAATGCTATGAATTACCCCTCCCTATATGATTGAATGCATCCGCACCACTAATTCAACCCACCAATATTAATCCAAATCTCTGGACATGGCAACATGAAATGATGTGATGACACTATACTCCTCTTCTACTTGTTTTCATTTATACTAATTAGTCGTAAAACTAGAAAACTAATTAGCCTTTATGTGTTTAAATTGGCGTATATGCTTCTCCCGCATGATGAAGGCGTGAAGCTTTGTTTCATACCCATGAAAATTTAGAACATAGCTGCCATGATGGAGAGGGTTCTTGGTTCATTACCGCGGTAGATATTGAAGGGAGTTAAGTAATTCAAAGGTTTAGTGGGAGAAGGGTATCTTCAAGTCTATTTGTATTTTAACATAAGGATAACACTCGTTAAGAGAGAAGGGAGGAATCAATCTATTTAATGAAAACTTAAAGGAAGTCAATGTCTATTTTAAAACTAGAGAGAGTGTTTATGTCATTTAAAGAAAATTTAAGGGAGGTGAGTGTAATTTTTCCACAAATATATTATGTTTGCTTAGTAGCTAATGATATATACATTTTTCTTTTAACTGGTTTTGATTAATTCTATTAAAAATATTCTTTTTTCAAAAACTTTATTAATGAATTTTTGTAAAAAAATATATATAACAAAAAGACATTGACACATTAAAAAAAACTTTATGCTAAATTTCCATGCCAACTATATGTTAAATGTGGCCTTTGAATCTATGCTGAATTAAAAGAGAAGAAGAATGTGAAATTGGAGATGGGTGAAGAAAAAGAAGAATAAGAATAGACATGGTGGTAATGGTGGTGATGATGACTTTCAAAGGAGGAAGATGTCTTACTATCAATCCTTCGTTATAGAGGATTTTTTTTAATTAAATCTAAATAATGATAATTGCAATAAAACTAATTAATAATTAATTATTTTCATTGATTTATTTTAATTTTGATTTTTTTTTGGCACGTGGCGTGAAATGATTGAACCACATGGCACTCTGTTAGTTTTGTGTTTCTTTTTATGAAATGTTAACAAAGAGACCAATACCAGGCTGCATTTAGCTTGGACCAATTGAAGAATTGGTCTATGTTGGACCATTGTTTGTAATGTTTAGATTAGACTATCCACCAAATCTTATGATACTCTGGAGATATTCTTCCATGATCACAAGACTAAATCAATAATATTTGGATACACACATAAAAAGATTCCCCTCAAAATATTCAATCATCTTTTTTATCAATTTCCTATTTATTATTAAATTTTTTTCTTTTCTTATGTATGTGTGACCAAACACGTTTTATTTAATCATGTGACCATATTAGAATTTCTTTTTTTTTTCTTTTTTCTCTCTCTCACTTAATTGTTGTGAGATGTCATGCATTGGTTGGATGTGACCAAACCACATGTTTTGGTCAATTGACCAACCAAGAATTTCTCGTGTAACAATGGGACTATCTGGTTTGAGGGAACGACCAGACTAGTATCGTCTCTTAAAAGTAGAAACACTTGCTGTCACTTTCAGCAGCTTATCACTTGTCACATCTATCTGCATTTCTCCAACATCACACGCTTGACAGTTTCATTATTACACACACGCTTTCACTCTCTTTATCTGTTGCCTTCTTCAACCACTTTATCTATTTTTTATCTTCCATCTTTCTTCTTCTTCATAAAAATAAATGGCACCCCCTTCAGAGAAGAACCCTAGAAAGAGAACATGGGATCATGAAAAAGATTTATATGATTTCCTTCTTCACAAGATTAGGGGCCCTAATACTCAAAAGCAAAAGCTCAACGACCTTCTTCACAAATTTTATATTAACGATCCAAAAGCCGACTCAGACTTGATAAAGTTCACAGATGGTCCATCCAGTATTATACAATCTCAGCTTCTTCATCTTCAGGACCAAAACAGTGATTATGAAGAAAATCTCATAGAGTACGAGGAGAAACAATATAGGTTTTTATTGAATCATATGAAGTGTCATGGAAAATCTCATGTACTTGAGAATGTTAAGGATGGTGTGTGTATAAAATATGGAGATGGAGATGAGTCATCATGTGCAAAGAAAAAGGGTAAACTTGGTGTTAAGAAATCTAAAAGTGGAAAGAGACGTAATGTTCAAACAAATCGTGCGACTTCATGGAAGGATGGTAGGGGTAGGAAAATGAAAGGTGCAATAAAACTATCTGCTGCTAAGAAACGTGGGATTAATAATAAGAAAAGTGATGTGGCTTCAAAAGCACATAAAAATGCTGGTAAAAGGAAGAAAAGAGGACGTCCAAGAAAGATTCTAGAAAAGAATGAGGAAGAAAATGTTTCAGCTGTGAATGAAAGTGTGAAAAAGGAGATTCAAGATTATGGTGGTGATGATTTTCTTCAAAAAAAAGTTGATGGTGGTGATGATGATGTAATTCATATAATTCCTGTGGAAAGCTCAGTAATATGCAATCTTAAATCTGTCAATTTTATTTATTTATTTTTCTTTCTAATATTCAACATTTTTTCTAGAAAAACTATTTGAGAGACTCCTAGGAAAGATCTGGAAAGTAATGAGTTGGACTGAAATATTGTGTATAATGGAACATTATGTCATAATTTGATTTGCGTAGCCAACCCTAGGAAAAGGATTGGCTGTTGTTGTTGTTCTTATGTTGTGTATGTACCATTCAACTCTGATTGCCTTTAATCCGCCACATTCACGCTGTTGGCCCATCGGTAACAGTTGGATCGAGACCAAATGGTTCATATGTTACGGTTGAAATTATAGTTTAACTAAATTGGAATCTGCAACATCTGATCTTGTTACCATCCAACAGTTACCGATGATTGTGTGATTATGGGGGACTTCAAGCGGCAATTTGCTTTTGTACTTTTTCAGTTTGGATTTTTTTGCAGTCAAGTCATATGCACGCAGTTGGAACATCATCGGCAGGCGTTGAATCAAGATGCTATAAGTTTTTTGGTTTTTGTTTTAATCTAAACCCTAAAATATTGAGATTGAAATCTAGAATGTCCTACCTTTATCCAACTTTGACTGCATGCAATCCAAATTGGTACTTTTCTGGTCGATTTTGTTTTTGTTGGCCATTTGTGTTGCTTCCTAGTTGAAGGATGAACTTTTTTGATAGGATAATGAAGTCAATCCAAGGAAAGTGACAGAGTTTAGAGAAAAACTCATGAAAGAAATTAACAGGCCTTACTGTGAGGAAGAGCATAAGAAACTATCAAGAGAAATTAATGCTCGAACGCCGGTCCAAAAATACAGAGATCTGCGTGGGAGTAGCAAAGCCTATAAGGGAGATCAAGATGGAAAGTCTTTACTTGATCATCATCTTGGTAAGTAGGATTTGGCCATCCTCTTAATTAGTAATAGCATACAACTTGTTGTGTTTGCAATTGCATTGCTATAACTTTAATAAGTTTAATGTATACATATGGTAGTTAATGTGCTTGCTATTATTTGTCTATGCTTATTTGAAGTTACTGTTTTCACTTTGAATTTGGATCAGTTCAAACCACTTTGAAAATGTGATGCAACAATTTTCCCAATTGGGATGGATACTTGCTTTGTTATTTGAAATTTTACAACTGAGATATGTGCTTCATGTTGTAGATCTTCTAAAGGAATTAGAAGCAGCTCGTGATGATTTCCCCAAAGTTTTGCGTCTCCTGCGTGGATTTTTCTTTTGGTTGAAAGTAAGTATCTTATGATTCTTCCGCATCTCACTAGACGTTTTATCTGTTAGTCCTTCATGCATATTTTTCAGAAAAAGTAGTTCTTCATGCACCGCTCAATTGATAATGTATGCCTATATATTCACCTGAAAGTTTTTAACTTCTAACACATTTCAAGATGTTTGTGTTGAGAAACATGGCAAGAGCTAGGGACAGAATTGAGAGAAAGTCAAAAACTTAAGAAACTTTAATTTACTGAATGCAAGCTAGAATTGAGAGTATCTACTATCTAGGCATACGTTTAAGTCAACCCACATACATGTGGTAATAGTTTGGCATGCCACTGTCTACAGCATAGTTAGTAATTAAATTTCAAAACTCTGTTGTAACTGTCTGGAATTAAACAACTGATCAAGAATGCCCTAAATTGAGTTCTACAATTGGTGGAATATATGAGAATTGAAAATCTATTTGAGTCCTATTCCGGAATTATAATTTGAAGTATAGAAACGCAGAAAGATCATGTAAAAAAAAAATGCATTATCTTTATCATGGCTTACGTTACATATAGACCTTATGACTGGAGCAAATTTCCCCACCCCTATCTTTAACTTCTACATATTCATCGGTGTTTCCAGAATCAGAAGTGTCACAAAGTTCATGTTTTTACTGGATGTGTATATCGGAGTTGATATTCGGGTGTGTAAATTTACTCCCTTGTTCATTTGTAACAATTTTACTGGATCTTCACAAATTTATTGGCGCAAACAAGTGTTATCTTCATCTGAAGTTTTGAATGTTCTTGTAATTTATATTGTAAGATCAATGTTAAACTTGCATCATGGTATTAGTTTAGAAATAGACTTGGTAATTTGGTTAGTGGTTCTCCTGTATTGCCCTCTTTTTGATCCATATGTTGTGTGTTATGTTATCGATCAGTATTCAACGCAAGACGGAGCGTTCATGCCATGGAGAGATCCATTGTGTTTGGATGAACTACCACAACAATAAGAAATGATGATAGTTCTGTGGTAGGTCCTTCTTTTTTATCTATATGTTGTGTGCTATGTGATCAGAATTTAACACATGAGGGGACGTTTGTGCCATGGAAAGTTCCGTCGTGTTTGGATGTATTACCACCAACAATTGGAAAGGATGATAGTTTACTTTTTGGGTTTGATTTTCTATGGTGATGCAAGGTTGTATTTACACCAGTCTAGTTAGAAATGGATGCACCGGAATTGTCTCTGATGCAATTAGTTTATTTTTGTTTTATTAACTTGTGACTAAGCTTATGACGTGAATTTCTATTGTTTTTTTTTTCCTTCTCTTGAAATATGATGAGATTTTAAGTCCAACAGTGACACCGAAGGTGTGCACTTGGTCCTCTCTAATCAAAGAAAATTATGAATGAGGTGCGACTTGGATCCTCAATTGATCTATCGAAATAATTCTGCGTCTTTCTTCTTCAAAAAAGAAAAAAATTCAGTCTTTCTTTCACTTGTGTTTTCCTATAAAAAATGCAAATCAACTTGAGCGTCTGCAAGAAATTGTTGGTAGTTGGCACCAATCGGTATGAGAGGGTTGTGTGCTTAATAAAAATAAACTATTGCCATTACTTCGTAAAATCTGAAACATGCATATGTATTTAAGAACAAAAAGTAATTAATATACATTCACAAACAAAACTAGTTCATCTCAAATCATCTCAGTACTCAAATTAAACCAAACTAGTTCATAATCTTTTCTTTTGAAGAATAAATCACCATTCATTCCCTCTCCAATAGGAATGTCAATGCAACGTAAGGGTCTAAGAGTGAAGAGTTGTCCATGATTTCTTCACACCGAACTCACTTAAAATTGATATTTGAAAAGTAGTTGTCTTTGCATAATATAATTTGATATCAAACTAATAGAATGATTTAATACCATCAAGTACCTTATTACAAAAGTACCCTATTACAAATACAATATTGAAATCATCATTCACATCTGAGGACATCAATGTTGTACCAGACACCTTGTTGTTTAAGTCAAATGACACCAATATTGGCTTGTCGTTATCATTATTACTCCAATGACAAACTCCATTAATATACACAGACGCACCTATATTAGTCCCATAACATTGAGGCATATCCAGATCAAGTTTACTCCTAGAGTTACTTCTTAGGTTGTATATTTCCATGTGTCCTAGCATGAGTGGCTCACCTTCTGCATAACCTTCAAAACCAGGTAAATGATGTGTTAGGTAAGAGTTTACCTAAGAATTTCTCTTACCTTGTAGTCATTCCTAACATGGTCATGACCAAATCTATGAAGATAAAAATACTCTACCTCATAATGTACATATAGAATTTCCTTTTTCAATAATATATTTTTCCGTATAAAAAGAGAATATATAGACTATTTTCAATAATATGAAATTATTTATTGTTGTTATTTAGGGTCTGTTTGCTATAAATTAAAAAATGGTTTTAATCTTATATTTGAAAAGAAGAAAGTCTTTATGAGAACTTACCCGAACACTGTAAAAGATAGTTCATACTCATTTCTTATAAATTAAAATAGTAAGGTTGACATTCAATAACTCTGAAACTCATTGTTGTAGATTTTAACATAATAAAAATCAAGTATGTTTTTAAAAATATATATCTCTCAAAAGTAAAATTTAAGCATTTTTTTATTTTATTATTCAAATAAAATCATAGCAATATTATATGCAAGGGGTTCTCAGTGAGCTTCTCATTTTAAGCGTTTTTTTTTATATTATTTTATTATCCATGCAACATTATTAATTTTCTTTTAATCGACTAATATTAGAATAAAGAGATTTTTGTGAGTTTATATTAGTTGGCACTCGGTAAGGACATCGCATAATAAATGCAAGGATTGAAGTTCAAACTTTAAACATTTCAATTATCCACGAGTAAAATAAATAGACAATTCAATCATTCGTTTACTTAATTGACACAAATACATATTTAATGACATTCGTGCATGAGGATATTCATACCCGTTATCAAAATAAATAAATAGTATAAATATCCACTCTTGAATGTAAAAGAACATTTCAACTTCATTAAAAAAATCTAATAATATAAAAAACCCTTTGTTGAATGTAGTGAACTTTCTTTTTTGTTGGAAATGAAATATATGTATATTACTATGAGTGAATATCATTACATATGAATATTATTATGTTGTGATCAAAAGGAAAAATATGAATGTGGTGAATTTTGTAGTTAGATTGAGAGTGACATGAATGTGATGAACTTTTGTTGTTAAATTTTATATAATTATCAAAAAGAATTAACAAAGATCATTTTTTAGAAAGTAATGTTATCTATTATATCTGAATATAGTTGTGGATACTTACATATTCACGGATTATCCATTTAGTAGATACCCACATGAATTCATGTAAATATATCATATTATGTTGGGGACAATCCATGTAAGTGGTTCCATTGGCATACGCACAACCTTATTTCTTATAAGTATAGCAGTGTCTTCAAGTAGAGTAACCATAAGTGCAATAATTGTACTTATGTCATAGGGTTTGTATTATGTGGCACAACTCGTAGTTTTCTAGTACATTTAAAATACCTTTTGTGTGAGTCTTTGTGGGCGCACGTGCGTGTGTATATATATATATAGATAATTTTTTGTCAAATAAATACTTAGATTAAACGATGGAGGGAGTAAAAATTAAACTACTTACCTTTGATTTGCAACCACAACGATGGTAATAGACAATTGTAGTATGTAATTTTACCCCTACTATACCTGCCATTCCTGCCCCAAAAAACTTGATCATTTTCTTGCACTATGTCTGGCCATATTCTTTATGCAGTTGGGGTAGCAATTGGCTATAATGAAGAAAACAATATATAAAGAAAGATTTTGTTATTAAAAAAATAAATAAACAAGTATATACGTAGCAACAAAAAGCCTTGCAAAGAAGAAACTCACTAGGGTTGGATGCAAAGCTCCTTTTCCTTGCAAAGCCTTAATATATTTTTTTGACAAATAAAGCTTATAGCATTATACTCCTAGTGAGTTTCTTAGACTATAACAAATAAAGATATTTAGTTTTTCTTTGCATTATCCAAACAAGCACATAGTATAATGCTATAAGCTTTATTTGTCAAAAAAATATATTAAGCCATACCTATATAGGCTTCTCGATTCTTCGGACTAAAGAAAAACATAATTGCCCGAATTGGAAACAAAAAAATCTTAAATTTCAAAAAAGCGACTGTGGCTGCTGGGATTCGAGCCCAGGTCTCCACGGCCACAACGTGGAATTCTTACCACTAAACTACAGCCACATTTGTGGAAGACTTTTTCTCTTATAAATACTTAACCAATACATTTCCGTAACAATCTACAATTCCTTCCAAGTTTAAAATCTGGAATTCCCTTGAAAGTTAAAACAAATGTCCTTGCTATGACAAGATGAATGTGTCTCTTTCCGATCGTAATTGTAGTCTGGAAAAAACGACAAAAAAATATTTATTTTTGGACAAAATTGATGATTGTTCAGTGTTCAAATTTGAAAGTGATAACTAATCTAAAATAGAACATTTAAAATAGCTTATTCATACTTGTCTTTAGACATGAAAGTGTTTAAAATTTGTAAATAACTTATGAGGTTAGTATTTTTTATTTTTTGAGAAATAGATAAGTATATTTTGTTTGAGCATATTTTTGTACACAATTTATTTTTACAAGTTCTTTCCAGCTGATACAAAGTTTGTCATAATTTTTCATTAAAAATATAGGTTCAACGTAATTTTCTCTTTAATTGTAAAAATAGACTATACATAAGCTCTTGTACAATAAATAGTTTATTAAACAAGCACTTCAAACACCTAGGTAGTTTTTTCAAAAAACATAAAAAGTTATCCAGTGAGCTTAGCTCAGTTGATAAGGATAATGCATAATATTCGAATCTCAGACACGACAAAAAAAACATAAAAAGCTATTTTCACTTGTTGGCAACATAATTTGGTGTCTTTGTTTAAAGTCAACTAATTTTTTTAAGGAAAAAAAAAACAGCTTCATCCTTCAAAAAGTAATTTCAAGTTTTTTCTTTACATTTGAATTTTTTTTTGTAACTTGAAAAAAATACTTCCATATCCTCCAATTAATATTCATACAGTTTCATATATTTATGCGACATTCTCGATTGAGCTTCAGTCAATCCTTCTTGTGGATGTCATAGAAGTTTCATACTCTAGTACTTACTCTTAAGAAACACTTTTATTATATTATCTCACGCTAAACAATTTCAACCCAAAAATCGTTTTTTTAAAGAAGTTAAACTAACTAAGCCAAATTGGTATCAGAAAAATTGAATCTGAGACCTTGAAAAGAAGCACGCTCTAAAGTCTCAAGCAAACGCCACAAGACCAACCCAAGTGGGTTTCCGAAAATCATTGTTGAAGAACTTTAATGGTCTCCAAGACCAACCCAAGTGGGTTTCCAAAAATCATTGTTGAAGAACTTTAATGGTCTCCAAACATTTCTTTTGTCAACAGTTGTATAAAAACATAAATATTAGCACCTTATTCTACCTGATATAAGGTTCAATCACTATAATATTTAAAATTGCAATGATCAACCAGCATATACAGTGCAGCTATCTTGGTTGTTTAAATAATTCAGTTAACTTATCGGAAAAAAAAAAAGAGGGTGGGGGCAAAAAGAAAATACATATGGGGAAAGGAAAAGGGTAAAAGATAGAAATTAATATACAACAGCTAAACAAAACAGGTTGTACAACAACTACTACTACAAAATACAAATACAAACTGGGTGAACACCACCTCCTTAGTTTGAGATGATAGAACCCAGGCTTTAATTGGATATGATATCAATGAATAAAATCACACAAAAAAAGCACTGCCTCTGTCTTGCTACACAATGTGATAGATTTCTTTTGAATCTCTTGCTAAACCAAATGGATGGGATCACAGAGACAAACCCTATAACACAGCTACATTTCTTTCTTTTTTTTAATGTACAAAAGCAAGCCATATTTCTGCTTCATACTGTAACTAAGCCGAATAGCTCTGACAATGAGAAAATATGACCCTGCTAACTCAATGAATGGATGTAATTTATTGTCCTACCAGTTTAAGATTTCAATATCACTTGAAATGATCTTGCTGGATAATCTTAATTAAATTAAGGGGCGGTCCATCGTCTTCCTTCTGCTTCCATTGTTCACTGTTGCCTTGGATATACCATGATACTTTTGGAGACAAGGGACTGTACACATCTGCACTGATGATAAACGATTTAGGCAAACTCTCACAGTTTATTCAGAAAGGAAGGTTAAAAGTACATTTTTGGAAACAGCATTAGCCTCTCAACTTAAGTTACATACAGTTTCACCACCAAAATATATCTACTTACACTAAGAAACCCAGTGTGTCCTGAATGTTGACGGTGTGCTCTCAAACCAAACATTTTTGTTCAAATTCTAATGATTCATCATCTAACATTCTCCATGATGTAGGTTTATATGCATTTATGAAAATTAATTTGAAACTACAGGTGCTTTTCAGCCTTCAGGGTTAAAAAAAGTATGCATCGCAAGGGTCTGTTTGGCAAGCACGATAAGCTAGCTTATAACTTATAAGTTCATATGACTAAAAAAGACATGTTTGGTAACCGTCGTTTTCTCACAAGTTTATAACTTATATTTACTATCCTAAAGTGTTTTTTGATAAGCTAATTCAGTAGCTTATAGCTTATTATTTTTCTCTCTCAATTTTACCCTTGTTATCTTAATTGAAAAAAAAATTTAAATATTAATTGAACATATCTTTTTTATGTAATTTAATATTTATGAGCTAGTTCAACCACTAATTTGATCAAACACTACAAATTCAATCAGTTAGCTTATCCATTATCAGCTAGCTTATAATTTATAAGCTAGCAAAGACTAGGCATGCCCTTTCATGACAGAGCAGTTCTTTATGATTTTAAATGTTTTGACATAAAATAAGGTTTGGGTGTTGTTCAGTTGTTCCTATTTCTTTTCCCTCACTATGTTATAAGACGCCATTTTGGCTTCTCTATGGTGCTTTGTTCATGGTAGTTTCGTGGAGAGGTTTTTTTTTGTTTTTGGAAACTCGGTTTTCATTGGGAGATTCTATTGCTGATATTTAAAATAACAAATCCGTTCTCAAATGGCTAAACAGGTCAGGACACTGGCACATTTTCTCACAAATTGTCATCATCACGACAATCTATAATAATATTTAGGTTTAAAAACGCCTAACTAAAAAAATGTGTACACTAAATATATAATCCGGTGTATTAAGTATCCCACGATATGTATCTCGATACGATACGAAAACAGCCATGGACGATATGTATCAGGGTCTGTATCCCAAATGACCCTGTATCACAGGCGTATCCCATGTATCCCAATTCAATCTAGTCTCTTATTATCCTTGACATTTGCGTTTCACTTGCAGAAACTGGATCAAGTTGCATGGCCCGGCAGAAAAGAAAGAAAAAAAAACATTTTTTACATGGGTCAGTACCAGAAATGGGCCGAGATTGTCTGACCCGTCAAATATTACAGGGTGAACCGCTTTCTGTTCTAGGGTTTTGTTTTGTAACCTTCCAATTAAAATGGAACTATTCCCAAAAGCTGCACGCGTTCTTGTACTTTACAACCTCCCACACTACCTCTGTGTAATCTCTCTACAGTCTATATATATGCTCTTTATCTCTCTCCATGCTCAGTTTCTCTGCTCTTTATCTCTCTGTTTCTTCACTACTCTGTTTCTCTCTGCTCATTCACTAATGGGGCAGAACCCTAAGGTTATGTTTGATTTTGATTGAATTAAGGATGTTTTATGTTATTTACTTTTGTTTATGACTTCAGTTTTGAAATATCCTGAAATATGTTGGAGTTTATATATGATATTTTAAGTCGTATTTTTTTTGTTCATGTATCTTACGATACACGATATGCTACGATACACGATTCAAAAAACTGGTTGAACGATACACGATACGTATCACGATTTGACTACCATGATATAATCATTTTCATCATGTTTCCCAATTAAATTTCTCCCTTTTACTACAGTACTGTATTTGAAAAAAATAAAATGACAGCTTAATGATATAAAGCTCCGTCATTGTGTGGTCTAGGGAAGGTTCGGACCAGTTGTAGACCGGTATATGTGACCTCGTAGTTACATGGTAGCAACTTCGACTCTTGCACCAAGACCCCCTTTAACTTGACTCCCTCCGTTTCAAAATACACGTTGCATTTTTGCTATGTGCACTATTCACATGACTTACTTTGACCATACTTTTTAACTAACATATAAATACAAATGTTAGCATGTAAGATGTTGTTCGATTTGTTTCGATAAATATTTACAAAATAGTAAATTTTTATAGTTTTTTACTTTAGATGATTAAAGATATTAACGGTCAAAGTTGTGCATTAGCATGTGTGAAGTGGTTGACTGCGACATGTATTATGAATTGGAGGGAGTAATATTTTATATGAAAAAGAAAGCATCAAATGTTTGTTACATTGCTACTCATAAATCACAATTCAGCAAGTAGTGAACAAGAAAATATAAGCAATATTCTGACTGAGGACTAAGAAATGGGGTTGTATTAAATTTCAATAGTTTTTGAATGCAGCTCAATAAAATGGCACATATAATTATGAGGACTTGCATCATCAAAGGGATCCTCCCCGAAGTGCATTAGGCCTTACCTGTACTGACTGGAGGATCTGGCACTCTGGTACTGTGCAATACAGTTGTTCCGGATAGAACAGTGATGAAACCACATAGCTCCGATGCAATGCTGCTTATACTTTGTCCAGAATAGTCCTAAATGAGAAGAGTACAACAGGATTACAACAGATAGTTGAGCGATTGTTCCAATAAAATAAAATACCAACCTTAAACATAATTGCGCTGGCTAATATTGTAAAAGATGTGAACAAGGCATAGTAGATTGGAGAAACGACTGCTGTGTTGAAAGTATCCAATGCCTGCAATGCCAACCATACAAGAGTCTGTCACCACAGATGCCCAGATCACAGATTCCCAGAAACTTAACAAGCAAGTTACGACAACTGAGCGGCATGGAAACAACAATTTACAATTCAAAATTCGGGAATCAGGACTTGAAATTATATCAGTTCTGGTGGTCCAGTCAACTGAGTCAAGCATTACTTGGATGTTATTTGGACGAGAGGTTACATCTAGAACTTATAAATAAGCTTATAGCAAACAACAAGTTTCTTAAATTCACATGCAATTTAATTTAGATGAAAACTTCAATAAACTCGTGTTGAAAATACTAAGGCACTAGCTAGAAAAGTGGACATGAACCATATAAGATTATGAATCACCTCCTGCAGACCAAAATGCTTTCTTATACCAAGTAAAAGTAGATGCTACACATAATTGAAAACTAACCATACCGAAAAATATATTAACATAAAAAATGTCAAGTGATACTGACCATATTAAGGTAATTTAAACTGGTAATGATGCAGGAAATGGCAACCATTGTAAAAATCCATGTCTGAAAGTAGACAAACTGGTTTGCACCATCTAATGTAAGTTTAATAGCAATGCCAATTGCTTTTACACTCATGACCTGAAATGAGAAACAAGATATTTTATCAGGTGAGAAGCGTAAATCAAAAGGCCGCCTCCACTATTGAATTTTGTCAACAGCTAGAATGATAAAGATGAATTGGATTGGAAGATTTACTTACAGTCAATGATCCAATTATGGAGCATATTCCAATGTAAACGAAGATATTAGTTTGGCCATAGCGAGGTGCACAGTACAAAATCAAAAAGAACGCCACAGCTATTGCCGAAGCTGTGTACAAGAGAAATGCTGGAATCCAAAACAACCAAAGAGTAAAATCATCATTCGGTAAACAGATAGAAAAAATATTTAAAACAAAAAACCACCAATAGCCTCAAACAGCAGCAGCAGCAGCACACCTGGTTGAACAGCCAAAAGCCATATTTCTAGCACAGAAGTAAGAGACTTTTCTTGGGGTGCATGGAGCACGATCTCAGTGGACCCAACAATGCATAGAAGACACCCAAGCATGCCCATTTTCTGTAACTTCTCACCCAACATGAAATGAGCCAATACAGCACTACACTAGCCATTTCCACAAGCAAAAACAAACAAAAGCAGATCGAGTTCAAATTCAAAGCTTAAAAAGCAAAAGGGGAAACTAGACAACGGGAATCCAAGTGTGTGTTTGGTTCCAATTTTGGATGAGTCAAAATTAAACTAATTTTGATTTGTTTGAATAATCTCAAGTAAACTTAATTTTAACTATAAGCTAAAATTTGGAGCTTTTATGTCTACAACTAATGTATAGTCTTGAATTTATTGTTCAACTCAATTTTACATGAATGTACTAAAACATAAATCACTTTAAATTCAACTCAAAATCAACTTTACGAAATCAATTCAGTCAAAACCAAACAACATAGATGAAATTGGTTACCTAACAATAATACTCAAAGCACCAAGTGGAGTAACAAGCACGGCCGGCGCATAAATGTATGCTACAAAATTTGCAATTTCTCCAACAATCACTGCAATAAAGCTCGAAAATTCAGTAACAAAAAAGGTAAAAAAATTGAGATAACAAAAAAAAAAAAAAAAAGTTGTTAGGTTAGGTACTAACTAGTAACCATGCCGATCCACCAAAGAGGTTGAAGAAGATAACCATAGCCTCCGACACCTGAAACGGAAACAGTAATGGTAACATAGAGAGAGGTAAAAGAGGGTAAGTAATTAAGTGAGTTGACTTACTAGCAGGAGTGCCGTTAAGACCGGCACGTTGGAGACCTTTTTTCTTGATGATGAAGCTGGAGCCGATGAAAGCGCCGGAAACAACGGCCAGGATGAACCCAATCAAATTGCTGGAGGTGTACATTTAATGATGATTTTGCATTTGATGAAGAAGAATTTGATTTTGGATTGGAACCCTAGGATTTAGATTTAGATTTAGATGATGAATGAATGAAGTTGGAAGTTGAAAGTTTAAAGTGGATGAAAATGTGGCGTTGCTCGCGCTGCTTCCTCTTTCTGTCTTTATTTATTGTGCAGTGGGGTTGGGACAGTTGTTGTTTGTTACCACTTGGAATGGAGAATTTGAGTCACTCGTAGATTAGATTAGATTAGATTAGATTCTCGGAGTTTGTCTCAATGAGTAACTCCGGACCTCGTTCAAAAACTTTTTCCACCCAACTCGCAAACACAATTAATTAATTCAAAATTATCGACACTCAATTTTGAGGTTTTAAATAAGTCTCACATGAATACGTCATTTTATTTTATTTTATTTAATAATAGTATATAATAAGTACTCAGCCACTCTAATAAAGACCCTCTAATAAAAGGTTTAAATGAGTCTCACCAATAACTATTTATCATTTACATTTTAACAAAAACAACTCAACAATGATTATTTTGATAGAAAGTGATGTGGGGTCCACTTAAGAATGAAGTCTCAAGTGAGACCCAAGAGACCCTCTAAAAAAATTCTTCAATAGGAGTACTTATTAGATACTAGGTCTTAAATGGTGAAGACCTCACCATTAGAGATGGTCTCATTTTAGAACCTCAGTCTTAAGTGGTATTTATATTTTTTTAATATTAAAAAATTGAAATATAATGATATAAAGTTATCGATGGTTGATTAATGAGTTACATTTAAGAAATTTGTGTGAGATGATGGGTTGAAGATGTTGAGTGTTTATTAGATACTACTATTAAAAAATTATAGGCTTAATTAATGATGTGGTCCCTTAAGTTATTTGTTAGTTACATTTTAGTCCCGTAAGTTATTAACGTTACAATTTGGTCTCTTTAAGTCGTCTTCCGTCAACCAAATAAATCTTCACCGTCAAAACCGTTAAGCCAATGTCTAAGGTGGATACACATTGCAAGTTGTCACATCACCGTTCACATGTACCTATTTAACATTTTGGCAAAAGACTAATGGTGATGATTTATTTGGCTAACAGATACTAACTTAAGGGACCAAATTGTAACGTTAATAACTTATGAGACCAAAATGTAACCAGCAAATAACTTAAGGACCAAATCATTAATTAAGCCAAAATTATAAATGAGTGATGTGTATATGTTAGACTCATTAAAGTATAAAAAAATTGATCCACAGTTACTTTTTTTCAATTATAACACTAATTAATACTAGTTTCACCATTCCCAATTCAATATAATATATTTTGCATTTATGATAAAGAAGAATGCACCAATAATTGATAAAAATACTCAAACTCATTTTTCTCTCTCTTTCAATTATACATTTTTTCATAACAAATGTAAATTAAAATGGGAAGGAGGGAGTCACATCTATAATCCTCTAAATTATACTACCCTTTTATTTCGATCTAGTGTTGCGCGGGGTAGACTTTTTGGTTTGTTTTGGTCTGAAAATGTAAAAAAAGGCACGTGAGGAACAAGTCACTGTTGTCTCCTCCTTGGAAGAAAGAGTATAAGTACACACTGTAGAAGACAGACACTACTCTTTCTTCTTTCTTTTCTTTCTCTCTCACTCTCACTCTAATTAGTAAGTAACTAGTACTACCAATGACCAAAAATTATCAATGAGTTCGAATAATAATAATTCTTCAAAGATTGAATTATTGGTTTGGTTTTCTCAATTCATGGGAGGTCTTTGTTCAAGGTCCTCCCAAGATGTTGACCGTGTCTTCGCCAATTCCTCCGATGCCGATTCCGATCATAATAAACCCAACCCCACCACGCCTCCTCAGCCACCCCAAACCATGGACAGAAATAGTAATCCTCCCGGAGAAGTTTTCTACGACGGAATCCCACTCTACGCCGACAAGCCTAGGTCTAAACAACCTACTACTGTTGCTAAAGTACTACTATCACAATCTCTCATCTTACCACCCAGATTACTTTACTTACTTATTTCATTTCTTTTATTTTAATTCTTAACTCATTAGGAAACCCTGGAAACAAACCAGTGTTGATCAGATTTGACTTGAAATTCTTTATTAATTTTGACTTTTCTAATTGGGATTTAGGGTTTCTTTATTATTATTACTTCTCACTTTTAGATTTATGTTTTTTATTTTATTCCTAATTGTGTTTATCGTCAATGTTTATGTATGCTTGAGCCTCAAAATTAGGTTCCTTGTTGTCATAAGGATATTGTTCTTCTTAATTGCCTTTGTTTCAGAGATACAAGTTCTAACATTTCATTGGATTCATGGGCCGGGGTTCCAACCCCTGTCATGGCGTCTGACCTAACTATTCTCACATTTTACCAGTTGAGTTAGAACTTGTGGATGCATTCTCACCAACTTAGTCTCTAAACTATAGAAATATACTAAGTAGTTCATAAGCTATTTTTAATCCACCAAGATAGTCCCTGAATTACCATTCTCCCTTTTATTTTTTAAGAAAGTGAGGGACTAACTTGATGGATTGATAATAGTTTAGGGACTAAGTTGGTGTGATAGAATGATAGTTTAGGGCCAAATTGATGGTTTATTCAAGAATTTAGAAGAGTTGTTCTTTGACTTGTTAAGAAAGGAAGCTTCTATGACCCAGTGTCTATTACCTATTCTGCATAGTTAAAAATGAACCACAATACAAGGTATAATGGGCTTATGCATTGTCTGTGAATCAGTAATAAAGGACTCGTGTGCGAGTAGGCTTGTATAAATGTGTTCATTGGCTTTCTATGTAAATGGAATTATTTAGGATAAAAATAGCATCTGCTAAGTTCTATCTACTTCAGGTCTCGGAGGTGAGTTCGCGCCTAGGACGAGCTGGATTGGGGAAGGCGGTGGAGGTTTTGGACAATCTGGGGAGCAGCATGACAAATTTAAATGCTGGCAGTGGGTTTGTTTCTGGAGCTGCAATAAAGGGGAGTGAAATTTCCATCTTAGCATTTGAGGTGGCAAACACTATTGTCAAAGGTTTTCATCTACTGGAATCTCTTTCCACAAAAAGTATTAGGCATCTAAAAGAAGAGGTGCTTCTTTCGGAGACTGTGCATGATTTAGTGTCAAAGGATAAGGATGAACTTCTTAGGATTGTTGCCGCAGATAAAAGGTAAGTATTAGATTAATTGAACTCAAGTGTTTTGTTTTGCACTTCCACAACTCCGTAAAATATAAAATATAAAAGTTAGTTGTATATGATTTGGGTTTACGTTGCCAGGCAGGAGTTGAAAGTTTTTTCTGATGAGGTGATTCGTTTTGGAAATCGTTCAAAGGATCCTCAGTGGCACAACTTAGACCGTTACTTTGAGAAGTAATATAAATTGTACTTACTCGTTCATCTAGCTTTTCATTTGTCTTCACAACATACATATTTAGCCTTTTATATTTTATATATTTATTCTTAGTCATCTTTTTTGTTTTACAATTTAGGATTAGCAAAGAGTCAAGTGCTCAAAGACTCTCAAGAGATGAGGCAGAATTAATGATGAAACAATTGATGACTTCAGTCCAATTTACAGCTGTGAGTGTATTCCCTTATGTCACCAAATAAAGTACTTAGCTTTGCTTGAAGACTGATAGTTACATTTGAAGCTGAAAATATATGGCAATAAAACAAAGGACTGTTGGTAAAAGCATTTTTAATATAAAAACAATTACGCAAGCGGTTAAATTAAGTTTATAGATTATTACTAATTATACCCCTCTTTCAATATTGTTAACCGGTTGAGTGAATGTTTGTTCCCAAATAGGACCTTTTTTGCAACTTTCCAAACAATGCATTATAGGAAATTGATTGAAGGTATTTAATCTGTGATTCTGTTTGTCTAAATCAGTAAATCAGACTACACTTACATCTATTAATAGTAGCAAATACAACAAATGCAATAAATGCTAATTGATATGATTTGCTGATTCTAATCCAAATAGTTGATTATAATTTGATTATTTGATTCTAACAGAAGGATTTCAATCTACTTTATAATCTGCATTACATATCAATTGCCAAGTGAATTTTATTTTTCTCCATCACTTTCTCGTACTTGATACATTTTACGTGTGTCATGATTTATGCTCAATTAACAAATGAAGAACTTCCAAATTCAACCATTTCATCTGCGTTCAATAAAAAATGCTTTAGCTATGTGGCAGTCTCTGGGTACAGTTTATTTTGATTTTTGTCGTCAGCCTATATAATAAAATTTGTTATCTTCTAAACATGGCTTTGAGTACGCATCAAAATTTCGTTATTACACTTTTTTTTTTGGTAAATAAATTTCGTTATTACACTTGTTTTGGAATAAAAACAACATAATTTTTAGGTGTAGAGAGATGTGACCTGTAGATTTTGTAGTAAAGAGAGTAGATCAGATGGAGGAATTAACCTGTAGACTTTGTAGTAAGGAGAGTAGATCAAATGGAGGATAGTCAGATTACAAGAGGTAGAAGAAGATCTAGAAAAACTATAAGGAAAGATTTAGAGATTAATGAGTTGGATCCAAATATGGTTTATGCTAGAACATTATGGCGTAATTTGATCCTTTGATCCATGTAGCCGACCCCACTTAGTTGGATAAGGCTTGGTTGTTGTTGTTGTATAATGGTTAGGTGTCCTTTCTTTTTTGGTTGGATTTTATCATCATACATAATACAGATTGCTTGTTATTTAGGGGATGTCAATCATAAATAATTTTGGAGATATATTATGTAGTATTTAAAAATGATATTTTTATCAAATAAGCTGAGGTGTAAACAAGGATCCTCTTTATTGCACCATTTTTAGTGTCTACTCGTGTACATTTTAGGGTCTTGCTAACATGTGCCCTAAGGGCACATGTATTCCACAAATAGCGAATATTTATTTTCAACTTTTTTGATAAATAAATGGGCACAATTTCCAATACATAATTTATATATTTGCTATACTAACATGTTCCCTTAGAGCACATGTTAGCATTTATCTTCAAAGCTTTTTATCCGACTGCAAATCAAATGCTTTATTAAGTTTCAATATTCAGTGATTTCGCTACTCCATCTATTTTTCTTTTATTCAACAATAGTTTTTTATGAGGGACTATTTATTTGTTTGTAAATGAATTTGGAAATCAAATTATCTGTGACTGTAGGAGCTGTACCACGAACTTCATGCGTTGGACAGATTTGAACAAGATATTGAGCATAAGGGTGAAGAGGAGGATCAAAGAGGTAATTGTGGAATAATGAGCCATGATATAACACGCTACTTTAAACTTTAGCTTGTGACTGGCATTTTTTTTAACCTGAAACGCAGAGATCTTATCGAGTTATAATCATACATGAAGAATAATTTTGATATCAGTTTTCTTTTTCTTCCCAAAGTTAGTAATCGATTAGATTGTGATAAATGTGGAACCTAAAGACTACGTCCACATTGATCATGTAATTATTTATGAAATATTGAAAAGGATACATGCTAGTGTTAAACAACTTTTTTACCAAGGACTTTGAAAAGGAGATAAGAACTTGATATCTATGTTCTCCTCTAAGCTTATCCTATTTTGTTATTCTCTTACTAATGCTTTCTCTATTTGTCATTGAGTCATATTCAAAGTCATTCATATTAAAGTGTAAAGTGTATATACTATATAGACAGACCGCGGTTACCAAAACACCTACTTCTAGTTTTTACTGATATTTTTAAAAAAATTTGGAGCCAGAACAATATGTTATTGTTGAGAATGCAATCCTGAAAGGCTGGACGATTGCTTGCTATTCAATACTTTTGAAGAAAAAGTCACAGCTACCCATAAGTCTGACTTTGCAGTATATTGAGCAGTATTTGTTCATGTTAGTCTCTTATCTCGTATATTTGACCTTCAGTATCACTCTTCCCCTTATAGGTGATAGTCTTGCATTCTTGAGAGCAGAAATTAAAAGTCAAAGGAAGCAAATTAAACATTTAAAGAAAAAATCACTCTGGTGTAGAAGTTTGGAGGAGGTAACTACATATTACTTCTTGACGTGTTCATCTCTCCATATCCTCCTCCCTATTTGTTTAATTCTCTATTAAACTTTCATTGAGTTTGATCCACATGTAAATTGGTAATACTGAAGATAGTATAGGGAATTAATTTTTATTCATACAGATGGGTTCATCTTGTACATTTCATTCAGAAGTAAAAAACCGAGAAAATTTGAGTATACTTATAATCTTATGGATTGCAGGTTATTGAGAAGCTTGTAGATATTGTACATTTTTTACATTTGGAGATAAGCAATAACTTTGGGAGTGCAGGTCTGTATCGGCTTAAAGGCATATATAATGTTTGCTTCAGTTGATTTATATTGTTCTAGTGCCGCTAAATGTAATAACTATTAGTTCTTATTGCTGTGATGACTTAACTAACATTTTGCTAGCTACTGTCAAAATCTTAGACATGTTGGACTGTTTGCCTTATTTTGTAATCGATAAATTTTAAATTTGGAAGGAATAAAAAGTGTGTACTTTTTGGGAGCAGTTACCAGCACTATGTGTTTTTTATCTCATCAAGTTATTGTTGCAATCAGTTTGTAATGAAAGATGTATTTTGCTTTGCACTGTTAATGTTGTTTATCCATGGGTACTTGCAGATGGCCAAAAGCCAATAATCGGAAACATTGGCAATCGCCAAAGATTGGGCCCTGCTGGTCTTGCTTTGCATTATGCAAATATAGTGCTTCAAATTGATACTCTTGTAAGTCAATCTATATTGTATCTATTTCATTCCATGACTGTTCTTTTTTTCTCCTTACCCTGAATCAGGTGAAAATATAATTGAGTTTCTTGAAATGCTTCTCTTATTGTGTTTTAAGTATCTAGTTTCTTCTGGCTACTTGTTTGTTATTTTCCTTCTGTTACTTTCAGATTTCATGTTGTTGGATTAAATGTAAACTTTCAAATTTCATGTTGTTGGATTAAATGTAAATTTCACCTTTTAATCTTTATTTCTTAAGAGGGATAATCAACCACAAATCTGTTTTGTATTGATTAGCATTGTACCGAGTCCATGCTATTGATTTTTTAATCTTTTTAATGCTTTCAGGTAGCCAGGTCTATTTCTATGCCTGCAAATACAAGGGATACATTGTATCAAAACTTGCCCCCTAATATAAAATTAGCTTTGCGTTCCAAATTGCCATCCTTTCATGTTGTAGAAGAGGTATGATTAACCAACTTATATTTTCCATTCTTACCCACTTTGTTGAAAAATCAGACTAAAAATTATGGATCTGGACAATTTAGAATAGATATAGAATAGCTTTAGGTTGTTGCACACTTTGCCTCTAGTCCACAACACAACTGAAGAGGGACTTTAGTTGGTTTGCTAGTCAATGACACTTTTTTTTGATAAAAGTCAATGACTCTTCTTAACCACCTAGTTAACATTAGTAGCCACCCATCACAATGAATACTCAATAAATGCCCTTGATTTTTCTTAGAAATCGTGGTTGGGCTTAACACAATCCCACAAAACCGGCTTGTGCGGTGTGGATTGCCCCCACTTGTAAACATTTATTCAGGCCATCTCTCAACTGTGTGGGACTATTTAACAATTTTATTTCAGCCAATACTTATTCTCTTATATGACTTGCCTTCATACTTTAGTAGCCTGTTAAACTTGCAGTAACATAATATACAATTAAAATTCTAAGAAATTGCTTAACAAATTTTGAGAATCAATTTTCTTCTGCTCTCAGCTTTACACATCCCACTGCAGAAAATCTTAAATTTGTTTCTTGGTTTTTTTGTTCTTTCTTCGTGGTTGCTCTCTGGGTTACACAGCTCACTGTAGCGGATATCAAAGATGAGATGGAGAAAACATTACATTGGTTGGTTCCAATTGCCACAAACACATCCAAGTAAGATATCTCTGGCTTTTTGTCAACTAGCTCCTTAGTGGCCACATGAAAAGCAACTTTAATCGTCAGTTTATTTACTTTACATATAAGATAATCTGACTCTTTTTGGTGTTTTAAAATCGGTTCAGAGCACATCATGGTTTTGGCTGGGTAGGGGAGTGGGCGAACACAGGGTAAGCAGCTATGTTCTATTTTGAATTAGAAATTTGTATGTTTCACCCTTTTGTTTTTTCTGTACTTTTAATCCTTTTTGATTATAAATACTTCATTGTTCTTGAAGCTCTGAGGGGAATAAGAAAGTTTTCCAAGGTGGTGCAATGCGGATTGAGACATTCCACTATGCTGATAAAGACAAAGTAGAACATTATATTCTTGAACTTCTCTTATGGCTTCACCGCTTGGCCATCAAAAGCAAGGCTGGCAGTAATGCTGGCAAAGTGAAGTCTGCCATCAAGCCCTCTGTTGGTGCTACCTTAGAAGAGACAAATATGCAGTCTCCAAATGCCCCGTCATCAATTTTAACAATCGATGAGCAAAACATGCTGCAGGATGCAAGTAAGAGAACAAAAACGAAAGGAATCAGTAAAAGCCTGGACTTTGATAGTCTGAAGCCTACATTGATTGAGAAGTGCAGACTGACCAAGAGTAGCAGTCTTTCATCAAGTAAAAGCAAGGGATTATCTTTTAATAGGATTTTATCTAAGCTTCCTGTGATTGATTTTGATATTGACAAAGAACGAGCACTGAACGTGATCGACAGACTAGATGTGGTCAGATAATTGCAAGTTTGTCTGGTTGTCTTTGAAATGAATGGAGAGAAGCAATAGTAAGCATGGGCGTAAGAGTGGGATTTCTGGGGGTACACATATCATACTCTTGTAGCAAGCGTTGAATGCCAGTATTTTTGCAGCCACCACAGTACCATGGATTCCATTGGCTTCATTAGGGTGCATTGTTTTGGTGAATTTCCGTGATGTAGATATGTCATTGTCCACATTATTGTATTAGGGAAATTGTCGAGGCGATATATGTTCATGCTTGCTTCAATGTGACCCCACTCATGTTGGGGCATGGTGGAATTACGGTTTTCAGTCAGTGTATATACTAAATACTAAATGAGTTAATGAGGATGTAGTGACCTTCGTTTTTGCACAGCTTTAAGAAAAGTTTGTGATTGTGAACCATAAATCAATGACATAACATTCCTATATCGCTACTTTTTTTTTTGGGCACAAATTATGCCTTTTTTCTTTGAAACACAATAGTAAATTTTTCTGGTGATTTTTGAATAATTTTGCGATGAGCACGAATGTTCTAAAATATGTAAAAAAGACTTTAGTGAAGTTCAGATAGCGTTACTTTGTTTTACATTGTCCATCTAAAGCTATTTGCACATCATCCCACACATTTAGGTGTTTTTTGAGAATGTATTAAGTGGAAAAAATATACTACAAATTAAAGAGCGATTATCAATTTTTTACATCGTCATTTGATCTTAATTTAAAGATTATCAATCATATTTGACTTTGATCATACCTGCTTTTAAAATCAGGTATGTTGAGTTGTGATTTAAGTATTAGAAGTTTGTAATGTCATTATGTGGATTGTTTAGACAAAAGTACTAGATGAAATTATATTGGTCGGAGCATTGTATAATCTTTTTAAATTAAATAAATAAAACTTCAAAGCTTTTATTTTGAGTGAAGATAAATGACAATTCTACATTTTTATAAAGTGAGAAAATGTTGCATCATATAATCTAGAATGATAATCAATATAATTTGTACTTTTGCGTGTTAGAATTATTAAGTTTTCAACAAATTCTTTATTTTTCTAATAAAGTTCTAAAGTAAACAATATATTAAAAATGAGACTAAATTTTACCAAAACAATCATTCATAAAAAATTGAATCGGCTTAAATATTTATACGGGTTGTGTGTATATAGTGGCTTAACACTTGCATGGCCAAATATTTCAACCTTTTCAGGTCAAAGAGAGTTAATGAGGAAATAATACAAAATCCAAATCCAAAATGCTGTACATGCGCTAAGAATCATTGATTACATTTGGATCATATTATAACAAAAGAATACATCGAATTTTCCCGATATATTTACAATTGAGCAGTGTTATATAGCACGACTCATTTTGCCCACGGAGTAGGAAATCAGCGGACGCAATAAAATATATGGGCTAGAGAAAAATAAATGTGATACTATAAGGGATTCACCTGAGGTATATATCATTCGTTTATATTCATGTTTGTTGGTCAGATTACATCCAACCAATGCTGCAACTTACATGCAAACATGATCAGAGTACCTCCTTTTCAAGTTTCAAAACTGCCATAAAGGCTTCTTGAGGCACATCAACTTTACCAATTGATTTCATTCTCTTCTTTCCTTCAGCCTGGTTGGAGAAAGACGTTAGTACTATTCTGGTCAATCTAAGGTAAAGTTCAGAATGAATACATGAATTTCGCATCAGCAATTTAATTTCATATTTCCACCGATTGCTGGTGAAACAAAATTAATTTTCTATGCTGTCAAAAATACTACTGAAGAGAAACACACAACTGTCATAACCTATTTCACCGTAGAAAAGAGAAAATTAAAATATGGTACCTGTTTCTTAAGCAGTTTCTTTTTTCTCGTAATGTCCCCACCTAGAAGAATATCATCAAACCAAAACAATTGGAAACAAGCAACCCAGGCAATCAGAAATAAGACAAGCATAATGCATGTAAGTTAAAAGGATCAAAGGTACTGCAAAATAAATTACTGCCCATATTTATTTACAGATACATCTATCCCTTCATATAAGTACTTTTTTAGATAGAAAAAAAATTGTCCGTAAATATAAGCGTGTCTTCAAATCAGTGCATGCATTTATTATTCTTTTCTAAATAGTAAATATCTACATGGGAGGAAGAAATTTTCTTTTCTAAATAGATAAATAATTTTTTTATAAAAATAAGTTGGAAATAACCACGGTTAAAATTATTTAAGATCCCTCCAGGTTTGCAACTTGTCTTACCGTAGCATTTGGCTAATACATCTTTCCTTATTGCAGATAACGATTCACTAGCAATCACTTTAGCTCCTATGCATGCCTAGAACAGAGATACCAATGATATGTTATTGTGGTTAGTTTCATGACTTTAAAAATATATTAAACTCTTCATAACTGAATCAGAGGGGGAGAAAGAGAAAGTAAACAGCGAAGTGAAAGTTAGGCACATATAAAGCAGGAAAACCATAGAACAATTTTATTTTTTTTAAGTTTGAATTAATATCCTAGGAATATTCGATCTTACTTGAATTGGTATTTTAAACATTTGCCGTGGTATGAGCTCCTTCAACCTTAGAGTCAAAGCCCTTCCCACAGAATACGCCTGAAAATACAAGTCCTATGTTGATTTTCTGACAATTTTTTGATATAAAATAAAAAGCATAATCATGAAAATGCAGACAAATTTAACTATAAAGGTACAGTCCATATTACATGAAACATTGCTCATGCAAAACAAGACAATTTGTGAAACACGCTTTCCTAAGAGATGACAGCCAACTAAAGATAAACCTCCTCCTAGTCAGTCTTCTTATAACTGTAACTGTAACAATTCTTTTTTCACATCTCGATTCTCTTTTATTATTGACTCAGTGAATAAGATACTAATTACAGGTCTGATCAACTGTTCTGATTACTAAAGGTAGAAATTTATCTTCCATTTCTCTTCAACCCAAATGCTCGCAAAAATATAATTTGGTAGAATTAAATAATTCGAGTAGGACAAAACTTACAAACTGTTCTGTACATGCTTGTACTGTTGCCTATTAAATATAACATCTGGATTAAATCTTCAACATCACAATTCACAAGTAACACCTAACTTACTATGTTAGTCTCCGTTAAAACTCATCTCAGATCCATATACACTCTATCAGGAGCATGATTACTTTGATACCTATTCATGGGTGGAGCAATAGCAATTAACGACCTCTTGAACGGAGCAACAACATCAACACTTTTATTCTGATGGGTGTGCAAATCCAATGGGAATTGACAAATTTCAATAGGAATTGACAAAAACTTTTTTCTTGAAAACTCAGTATCTGGCCCAAGGACCAACTAATCCGGGGGGACCAGTCGCACCATCCACCAGCAAGGGGCCAGTTGAAGCCAGAGCAAAGCTCTCTATGGATTGGCCCAACACATGAATTGTTGGCACCTGAGGGATCCAAACCTGAAATCTAGAGAGGAGCAGACTCCTAGGTCCAACCCTTCACAAGTAGGCCAACCCCAGAAGGTTATTGACTATAACTTTTAAATAAAAGAAATATTGGAGCTGCGATCTTTAACAAGGGTTATTTATTTTAATTTTAACAACAATAACAAAGACTCAAAAGAATATATATGGAGAGGAGAAACAGTGCATTGCCAAAAAAAATGACAAGTGGAAGCGAATTCAGAAACAAATAGAGGAAAGAGGAGGAGTGCAGTGCAGTTGGATGGGGAAAAAAATGTTAGGGGAGATTAAATGGTTGGGTTACCATTTATTGAGTGGCTGTTTAATGTGGAAAATTTTAATGCAGGTGCTATATTTTACTGGAAACCAGCAAGAACGGTATATATAGAGTTGTTTATAAGTTTTTTCACTTCAAGTTTACTTCATATAATTACTTGTGAAGTTGTAATCTTTTCTAATGCTGGAGTATTTTTTCAAAAAATAGTTGTTCAGAGTTAAAGAATGCTTTTTTCCAGAATTTTCTTTCAGATAAAAAAGAACCGATTGAATGAATACATTCAATTCTGGTTTTCCAACCTGGTATGGTACATTAGTATATCTCACAAATATGCTGTCAAGTTTTATTTATATTGTAATAGGCAATATCCCGAGTGGCAATTTTTTTTTTAACAATCCATATATAGACTAAAGAAAAGAGAACTACTAAGGTACCTTATCTCTGTGCACAATTGTAGCCAATGGCTCCACACATTCACCATTTATCTGTATGTCGAGTTTAGTTAAATCACTTTCTTTGTAACTGAAAATTAAATAGCAGAAAGTATTAGAACATTAGGAGGATTCTTAGCAAAAACGACCTTCTCACACTTATCATTATAATTTCATTTAACATAGACAAAGATAGCTTTAAAAATATAAATACAAATATAATGCATTTTAAATTGGAAAAGGCATTCCTCTTCCATTCCAGTACAGAGTACAAGGTATATAAAAAGGTAACAAGGTGAACATAGTACAGGGTATCTGAAATTAATTAGGAAGATTTTAAGCCAAAAACGGTCTTCTCACACTTAACATTATAATGTCATTTAATGAGAGACAAAGATAGAATCCTCATTAAGTGTCATCATAAGTCTAGTTGCAGCTGTTGCCCACATATTCCTGTATTTAAACCAGCCTCTACTACCAACTTGAATCTTGGAACATTTTGGAATTGCTAGAGAGAAATTCTCTTGGCCCCAGTCCATTCCTACCTCTCATTTTCAAGATGTTTAATGCAGCACTAACTTAAAATTCCTTAACTATAGGTATTTCCTACTTAATTATTTATGAAAATTATTTTAATTACGCCTTACAATCATGGATTTTACAATTTCCAACACTCAACAGCATGTATTCCACCAAATCATCAATAAACCATGCTTTCAGTACTTACCCGATAACAGTATACTCCATACTAGCGTAACCCTTACTTCTTGACTTTAACTGGTCAAAGAAATCACCAACCATCTACAAGATTGATATTCAAGGAGATTCAGATACATGGAAGCCCAAACTAGTCAAACAGAGGCACATGATTTACAGCTACAGGGTAAACCCACAAGAATCAATGCAAACAAATACCTCAGCTAGTGGTAATTCATAGGTGAGTGACGCCCTAATTTCACTCATAAATTTCATTTCTTTGAACTGCCCTCTTCTTTCTTGAGCCAGTTCCATAAGCGGGCCAATATAGTCCTTTGGCGTAAGCATCTCAATCTGTATGCATTAATTACAAGTTAAGACCATATGTGTGGACACACAATATTTATAAATTAATAGGTTTAACCTGAACTGCTTCAGTTTTTCAAAAAGGGAACAATAAACACGACAAGTGCAAGAAATAACCTTAACAACTGGCTCCTCAATTGATCTTCTTATACCAGGCTCAGGAAGTAAAGATGGATTTGAGCATTCAACCTTCAAGCATTATGTGATTTGGACAAAAATGATGGTGTCAATATCAAACAATTGAAAAATATAAAGGAGATTCAATTTTAATGAATCGTTTATAAAAAAAAAAAATTATTGCATAGAAAGGGAGCTTAGGAATGAGAAGAAATTACAGTATCACCATTAGCACAGTTCACTCTGTATACAACACTTGGAGCAGTAGTTATCAGGCTCAAATTGTATTCTCTCTCAAGTCTCTCCTGTAATATAAAGTGCTTGAAAATATAAGACCAGGTTTCTGAAATTAATCAGAACTTTTAACCTTATCTCTAAGAACTAAGCAATATAAGAACATTCAAGCATTTCCTACGAAAGCCAAAGAGTAGATACTACATACTTCAATAAAATCAAACCTGAACAATTTCCATGTGGAGAAGACCCAGAAACCCACATCTAAAGCCAAATCCCATAGCACTTGAGGTTTCAGGTTCAAACTGAAAACCGGAAAAGAAAATATACTCTTCAAATAATTAATAACTACTATGAAAGAATCTTAAGTCAAAAGTGCAACAGAATAATTAACTTAATATCAAGCCAAACAACTTAAAGAAAAGGTGAATTGGTAGTTAAATCTATTCTAACTAAAATAATAATTTTAATGATAAAGAGCAAGCTACAACCGAAAGATGATAGCATATACATAAAAATGCAAATTATTTCCCCTTGCCAAATGCCTAAAACGAAAGATGCACTATTTTCCAGCATATAAGTATATAATGCCACCTTCAGTGCAGCATCATTGAGTTGAAGCTTCTCAAGTGCATCTCGTAGCTCGGGAAATCTGGTAACAGAACCAAAAAAAATTGATTAACTCCGGCAACATTAACGATTAACAATACAATACAATTCTTTTGTTCAACAAAGAAAAAAAAATGCATATAAGAAATCAATACTGGTCAGCATCAATAGGAAACAGGCCACAGAACACCATAGGAGTGGCTTCCTCATATCCAGGGAGTGAATTGTCTGCCTTTCTAAAATGGTGGGTGATAGTGTCACCCACTCTGGCATCAGCTACTGTTCTTATTGATGCAGATAGGTAGCCCACCTATTCAAGCACAACAAGAGATATCAATGTTCAGAATGAATTAAAATTGCTTCTTTATCTTTACAAAATTAACAGCAAGAAAAGAACAAACTCAACATTGCATAAAATTGTCAAGCCAGAAAAACATGCATAGACAAACACAGACATGTTCAGGACGAGAAACAATACATCAGTGAGATATATTATCTCATCATATTTGTTATGTGAACTTAAAAGTCGTTTATTATTTATCTACTTCCATGCTTCACATCGGACAAGCAATGGAAATGAGGTTGGGGGGATAGGAGAAATGAAAGTACTAAACAACAACAGCCACTAGATTTTATTTTTCCACAAGGTGAGTGACTTCAAGCATCAATTGATGCTGCAAAGTCTTGTCATGTACTAGGTCCAAAGATAGACCATTTACTACTAAATATCTCGTAATATTTGGCCTATGGTTTTTCTTCATCTCAACTATTGTACTATCCTCCATCGATTAACCCTCCTCATTGTTGCAACTACAAGTCTTCACACATGTACAAGCCACCGATGATGAGGCTCTACCACATTTTCTAGAATTGGTACTACACACTTTTCTCTCTAATGATTGTATTTTTATTCTTGTCTTATCTTCTGTAACCACTCATCCATTGGTATCATTCCCATCTTTTCAATACTAAGTTTACTTTCTTGTTGGCTTTTTACCACCTATTATTATTTTCCATACAACATTGCAGTTCTTATAGTCGTGCAGCAAAATCTTCCTTTAAGCTTGAGTGGAACTTTTTTTATCGCCTGAAACATTCTCCGCTAGATATAAGCCCGCGCGTTGCGCGGATATCTTGAATATTTAGTTTGCGAATAGTTTACTAAAAAAATAACTATTAATTACACATGGACTATGGTTGTTCATAACCTATGTAATTGAAGATAAGAATAAAAATCATAGATTGACATTGATTAAAAAGTATGCAAGTAAATAGTTATAATCGAGCGTAACTTATTGTGTAGGAGAGGAAGTTAGAGAGTAAGATGAGTGTCAAAGTAAGTTTAAAGTCACAAGAGGTGAAGCTGAAAGTGAAAAATTGCCTTAATTCCAAACTTTTCAATAGCAAATGTTTAAATAATATGTAAGAACTAATAAGACTTGTAGAATTTTATCAAAGAAATGGACTCATCTCCACATATCTGCTAGAGTAAAATGTGTTTTTTTTTTGCTAACGTCCTTTGTACGTGTAAACAAAGAAGTTAATGAAACTTTTGTGCTAGAAGACAAGCTTTTAAACCCTTGATTAGCCGTGAAAAATGGACTCATCAAAGCTTTCTAAGAAAGAAGATAGTTAGACTCCGTTACCAAAAGATGGCACCATCATTGGTTAATCTACCATTTTACTGTTTGACATGAAAATTTGAGTGAGATGGTGATGAGCACGGTACATTGGATAATAGAAGCATTTATCTTGCAAAAGTTAGAAGAGATGCGATTAAAAGCATATGTCTAGAAATCAGGCAGGCTACAATTGCTAGTATAATATTTATGAAGAAGAATAACATATGGAAATAGATTAAAAATGGTATAATGAATAGTAGGTGTTAATTATAATAAATAAGAGCATTCATAGCCTATGTAACATATGTAATTATATCAATGAAAAAAACATATGCATGCATAAAGTAGTATGAGAAAGTCTCACAAGAGGTAGTGTTTGTTAAGATGAAGTTTTTGTATATACCGTAGCAAAAGATGGATGAGATAGTAGTTAGGAAGCATGTATTTTGGAGGCTGCCACATCAGATATTTAGTGATGTGGCAAAATATGAATGATGTCGCAATTAACATATGATGTGTCGGCATAAGGTTTTGAGGGTCTGATTTAATAAATATAATAGATTTCATTCACCTTGATTGTATCCCGCGGTTGATTTCCCCGCTTTGTATGGTGGACCCAAGGCACGTAAAACGTGAGAATAGTGGTACTATATGTTCTCCAGTTTTCATTTCTATGTCACAATTTTTGTATCCATTGCTAAACTTCCATTCTCTATGTTTCATTGTGCTTCTATTTGTGCAGAAATCATGTTTCCAATATATGTCTCCATATCTTTTGTTTTTCATTTATTTCTTTTCCTAGGCTTTATATGATTTTTCATTTATTTCTCTAGAGACTCTAGACTTTTTATTTATTTCACAGACCTCATAATCTTGTCAAACGTTTTTGTGAGCCATCTTATGTCTTTTGATCTAGACTGTTTCATACTTCAATAGATATATTATTCGATTCAACTTCCTTACCATTAGTCATTTTTTTCAATGTTTTTTTTACCTCTATTTCTTGAATTCTTTGGTAGTAGGAGTAATATGGATTCTCGTCTCTAGCATTAAGGTTCTTTGAGTTCAATAATACTCATGATCTTCATTAAAAAGTTTATGAAAATAGCCCTTTCGTCTATTATTGATATCTTGTTCCATGACCAATACTTTTACCTCGTCATCTTTACAGAACCAAAAACATGAGTAAACATTGTAGGCAATATGAAATGCCCATCAATTCAATCATTTAGAAGAATTACTTTACCTCACCAGCAAACAACTCTTCAGCTTGAAGTTGATTGGGAGACAAAACTCCAATTTCATCGGCAAAATAATCCTGTAGTTTAATAAGAATACAAGGAGTCATCGCAGTAACAAAGTTTTCATCAATGATTAGACTACTTTTGAATTTATTTGCAGTTACGTTGAAGATTTAAAGATTTAAAGAATGAAATTATGAACAGGCGACTTTTGTTGAAGGTCATCCCCACCAAACTTAATCTTTGGTAGAACAGGAAAGGGGGCATAATAAAATAAGAAATGTACTTTACCTTACCACTAGCCATAAAATGAACTCTGTCGCCTTTCTTTATAGTGCCATCTACAACTCGGAAGTATACAATAACACCTCTATATGGATCGTAGTAACTGCACTAAGATTCATAGAAACATTATATGAGAAACTGAAAGAGAAATAGCACATGTAAATAAATATCAGCTGACACAAAATGTAATGAAGGTTTAAAATACCGCACAAACAAAAGGATTTTTAACATTGCATGCATGTAAATATTCAGCCTCTATGTGCATGTGAGTGTGTGTTTGTGTGTAGTAATTGTATAGAAGCTATCTTCATAAACTGAAACAGAAATGTCCTTGAACTTAGATGAACCTATGAGGAACTAAACTTCAACGCAAAATAATCAACTAAACTGAAGTGTGGGACTATGGGTAGAACCTCAGACATGAAAATCAAATCATTGGACTTATATAAGCCAACCAATTATCATCTAAAGTGTACATGTGATGTGGCAACTTTTAGATCAAGGAGCTTACCACAATTATTTCATAGTATCGGTGTCATCCAAATCTTAAACAAGGGTCCATGTAAATTCATAGTATACTGGCAAGTGGCAACATGATGCTTCATTTCATCATTAAATCAATTGGTTTAATAACATTTACAAAATCTAACAAGTACCTATCAAATATTAAAGCCCTCAGTGGCTTCTTTGATGTATCAGCAGGTGGGGGAATTCTTGCAACAATTGCATTGAGAATGTCCATTATACCTATTCCTTCCTACAAAAGAAATTAATTTCATTGTTTACAAATAATATTTGTATATGTAGTATCATAATCTGAATTACTTAAAGTGGTAAATAAGACAACAAAGAACATAGAAGAACAAAAACCGACCTTTGCAGAGCAGAGAATGGCGTTGCTACAATCTAGACCTATAACCTACAAGAAATCGATTCAACTTAGAAACTTTCTTACGAATATATAAGCATGATTCAAGAATTCATGAATTAAGAATAAAGTAATGGGCAATGCTCGTGCAAGAAAGTCCTGGTTAAAAGGTTCTCAAATTAAAAATTTGCCTGACCTGTAAATTCTAACCACTCCAATTACTGTGAATTAACCTTGAAAGTAGGAACTGAGACTTTAAATGTTACACAAATAATTGGTATAAATTTGCTCCAGTCAAACAACAAATAAATCATTGCATCATAATATAACAAACTTAAACTAAGAAGAATTGTAGAGTCTCTCTCTCCCTCTTTGAAACAGAAAGGTTAAGAGTATGATGACATCAAGGATCTAGTTTAAAAACAAACCTCTTCAATCTCCTTGAGAACTCGATCTGGTTCTGCACCCGGAAGATCTATTTTGTTCAAAACCTGTTACAGAATATCCAGCATTATTATTAAATATGTGTGCATGCCTACACACTTATAATATCTCAAAAGTTTATAATTTCCGAAAAAGTGAACGAAACATGGAGAAAAAACCATCTGCAATTTGGAAAGGAAAAATCCATTACCACAACTTTGTGGCAATAAAAGAATACAACTGTTTTGAGTTGCTGCTTGACAGATGGTCTTACATATGAATTGCACATTACAGGATTTTTTTTGTGGGCATGCATGACAGTGAGCAACTAGCCTTCTTAATTAAAAATATACATTTTGAGTTTATGAATTCAAAATTATAATTGATAAAGGATAATTTGTATCTCAGTATATTAAAATAAAATAAAATAAAATAAAAGAAAAGTTAAGAGCATAATAATAAAACGGCATACTTACAGGGATAATTTCTAGGTTGTTATCCAAAGCTAAATAAACATTAGCTAGTGTTTGCGCTTCAACCCCCTGTTATTTGGAAATAATTTTTCATGAAAAAGCAAAAACCAGCTGACAGTGACGATATCACCATCATACCATAGAAGTTATAATTTATAAACCTAGAAAGGAAATACGAAAATTAAAATCTTGGAGCCTCACCTGAGAAGCATCTACTACAAGGAGAGCACCCTCACACGCAGCGAGTGATCGAGAAACCTGGTCACAGATGAATAGTCAAAATCATACTATTACCTTGATGATGTTCTCATGGGTTATTACTGACCAGAATAACAAGAAAAAGTGTCCATGGTGGAGGATGAGTTTGTATAATTAATCACATGTAATACATGAACTCAATCAAATGATTCAACACTTTTTTCAAAGTCGTTTTTGTATAATACAGTGAAATGGCCGAATAGTAAGTTCAGAATGTAATTGATTCAACACTTTTTTCAAAGTCGTTTTTGTTCTAAAACTAGGGTAAGATAGAAAATAACAGAAGACTAAGGTTTTCAATAAAGGTAACGTCGAGGTTATTTAGATCACCGCTGCTCAGTGTTGTCAATTGCGGATCACAGAAAATAGCTTATTGTGGACCAATTGCAGTTTGTACAAATTCCGGTATGCAATAGCGCTATAGCGCCGATTCCACTATTTGACAACAGTGCCGCAGCTGCAGTTTAAAACCTTGCCAAAGAAAAAATAGTTTTCCAAAATGGATTCTCATAAGTGGTGATGGAGAACAAAAAATTCTGCTATGCAATAGCGCTATAGCACCGCTTCTGCTATTTAACAACACTTCCGCAGCTGCAGTTTAAAACCTTGCTAGACACAATAGTTTTCCAGAATGGTTTCTCATAAGTGGTGATGGAGAACATAAAAAGAGCGGAGATCAAATTGAATTCCAGCCAAATTGTAACCTTTTCTCTGCTTTTAGTTCCAACACGACAATTTATTTTCAAAAACATGCTATTCACCCATAAATTCCTGACTACCATGAGTTGGTCTAAACAATGTAAAATGTTATTCTTTTGAGCATTATTATTATAGTTGACACTATTTGGCATTGCAGAAATCAGGCTTGGTTTGATGGTAAAAAAGCTAGCTTCAAGCTGCCTTTATTAGAATAGTTGCTAATGTGTCTCTAACAGGTAATCATATATCATCCACTACTTCATCTTCTATTCAGGAATTTCAAATTCTCAAGTCTTTCATGATCTAGGTCCGCTCTCCTAGGACTACCAGAATCAAAGAGGTTTTTTGGTATCCACCAAAAGCTTATTGGACTAAATGTAATACAGATGGGGCAGCTAATGGTTGTATTTTTAGAGATTGTTCTGCTGCTACTCTTGGATGTTTGCTTACAATCTTGGTATCACTGACACTTTTAGTGCTGAATTATCTGGTGTCATGATTGCTATTGAGATAGCTTACAAGAAAGGATGGCATCACCTTTGGGTTGAGTCTGATTCCAGCTGGTTAATCTTGTTTTCAAATCTCATAATATTGTTCCATGGCCTCTCAGAAATAGATGGTTGAATTGCTTGAATATGATCAAGAAGATGAATTCCAATAGAACTCGTATATACAGAGAAGGAAACCAATGTGCAGACAACATTGTTAATTTGGGATTACAGGTGGGTAGCAGCTAGTGGTGGGACACCATTCCACCTAGCATTACAAATGTATTTAATAGAAATAGATATGGTTTTCCATAATATAGATTTTATTAATCCAGGCCATTTGAATCACTGCAATCCTTTTCATTTTAGTTTGGTTTTATCCCAATGGGTGTTTCGGCTAAAGGTTTTTAATGTGGTAGTTGATTTTGTAATGCTTTTGTTCCCTTGGGTTCTGGCCTAATCCCCCAAGATTGTTCATCTTTATATTTTTTAATAATATTTCCAGGGTACTGCTGATGATATGTCAATTCTATTTTTTCATGTGATGCTTTTTCAATCTAGTTTTGTCTTAAAAACCTATAAGTTCTTGAAATTACTACTAAACAATGTAGAAAATAGGCTCCAAAGAATGTAAGAGTATGTAGTTACTACATTCACATACCTCGTAGGAGAAGTCGACGTGTCCAGGAGTATCTATCAAATTTAAGCAATATGGTTCATTTTCAAACACATAACGCATTCGAGCGGCCTGTCATGATCAAAATCAGATTAATACTTTCTCCATCATTGTATACAAATTTAAATTCTCAAAAACAATTGAAAATCATATTTTACCAAACACAATGAAAAAACTCTTAATAACATTTACTACACACGGCTAGATTGGATATTTTGACACACAAATTTGACATCAACTGAATGGTTAAAGGAGTTGATTAATCATTAATCATTCGCTTAACACAATTAACCACCATTTTCACGTGTATTTATATATAGTGATGAAGATAAGAAAAGGAAAACATGAACCTGAAGCTTAATAGTGATGCCTCTTTCTCTCTCTAAATCCATATTATCAAGAAACTGTTCCTTCATTTCTCGCTGAGGAACAGTACCAGTAACCTGAAGCAACTTATCCGCTAACGTGGACTTCCCATGGTCAATATGAGCAATGATTGAGAAGTTCCGTATACTCGACACCGGCACCTTAGAGAGACGGTCCTGTCCATCTTTAGCGGCGGAGTCGAAGTTAGAGACGGTGTCGGTGCTGGCAACGCGGCAGAAGATGGAGGAGTTGCGGCGGGGAAAGGTGAAGCGAAGTTTGGATGAGGAATTGAAGAATCTAGTAGCGGTTATTGGTGTTCGTTGAGAATGATGGAGTAACCGTTGAGTTTTAACGGATAAGAATAGAGACCCGCCACAAAGTTCCGTGGCCATTGAAATTGTGACTCTGCTACTCAACCAGAATAGAATACTACTGTATCTTCATTTCACTTGGCGCCATGGGACCCACTTTTACTTCATTTTGGATATTGGATTGGATTGGATTGGGTTTGGTCTACCTCTAATGGCTTAATATTCGCACTCCCCTTTTTCTTCTTTTTATAAAAACGTCATTTTTACACAAGTAAATTACCTTACAGTCTCCAGCAGTAGTTAGCTACCATTGAGTTCTGCGAATAAACAAGAACAGAATCATCACTTTTCCATTTTTCCAGAAACACAAACACCTAAAACACTCTTCCAAATTTCTCCAAACTTCATTTGATCGAATTTGAGCCCAATTTCTTCAAAGGTTAGAAAATTGAAAATTAAGCATGATTTAGATGTTTTAATGTTTGTTTATGCTGGAATTGTTGTTTAGAGTAAGTGTAGGTACAACGTAGTTGTTTAGATGTTCAAATAACACTAATTGTGCTCCTTATTTAGAATGCACATAAGGTGTTTGATGAAACGCCTAAGTGAGATATTCTTGCTTTTTTTTTACAAATTGGTTAAAATTATAATGTATATAAGTTATAATGTTTATAAGTTTGGATTTTTGCTTTTTTTTTTTTGGCAAGTTTGAAGAATGACATAATGTAGTATGCTATGTTCAACGCCTTAAAAGTATATAGTTTTTAGGAAATTCCTAAATACATTGTCCACATATTTATGTTATTTTTAATTTGTTTTGTACAGATATGGCTAGGGATGAGGATCAGCAGCAGCGGCTTATTAGAGAGGATAGGATGCGCAAAGGTAAAACGGCGAGTACCACTAGCGCTCGGAGAGAGAGGGTGGATCAAAACCCGTATGTCCCAGAGACTCGGAAGCGCAGGAACCCGAGGATAGTTTGAGAGGGATCACAGTCACAGATGGATTACTCCTCCCAAGTGGTTGATCCGACACCAACACATGATTATGTCGGGTATGCAGATGAGCGTTTTGTTGGATATGATCGGATGGAGGAGGAGAGAATGGTTTATCAGTCGCAGGCACGTGACATTGTTGTCCGACAACGCGAGGCACGTGGCGAACCCTCTTTGGGTGAACCATCATAATGTAAATGTTTAAATTCTTTAAAATTATTTAAATGCTTTAAAGTGCTTAAAATTAGTAGCGATAGTGTTTAAATTATTTAAATGAGTGTTTAAATTCTGTAAATTCTTTAGCGTAAGTGTTTAATTTCTGTAAATTGTTTAGTGTAAGTGTTTAATTTTTTTTAAGAATGTAGCGTAAGTGTTTAAATTCTTTAGCGTAAGTGTTTAAATTTTTTTAAGAATGCAGCGCAAGTGTTTAAATTCTTTAAATTCTTTAGCGTAAGTGTTTAAATTATTTAAATTCTTTAGCATAAGTGTTTAAATTATTTGTAGTGACAATGTCTTAATTAATTTGATTTTCAGATGTGGTATGATGGGGAGTACAAGTGTATAAATGCAGGGAGAAAGTTGAGAGAGTTTGGTAAGTCGGAGGAGGGTTTGAGGTGGTTTTGGGATCCTGTGGAGGCGTCTGGCCTACATCATTTGATATACACGGGGTATTCTACTGTGACCCATGCCATGGTACGTGCTCTCTGCGAGAGGTGGCACACGGAGACCAATAGTTTTCATCTACCTGTGGGGGAGATGATGATAACTTTGGACGATGTGTATAATCTCCTCCACATTCCTATTCAGGGCCGCATGCTGGACCATGACGAGGTAATAGATCAGGACTGTGAGATTGATTTGATGACCCGGTTGTTTGGCATGTCAGATGCTGCTGCTAGGGCTGAGGTTAGGACTGAGTCTGCTGGTCATATCAATTATCTCACACTGAAGCGGGTTTATGAATCCCACCTGACAGAGGCTAGATGACTGGAGAACCCACATGCGAGGGAGGAGATGCAAGAGAGAGGCAGGAGGAGGCAGTGGTGTGTGAGGAGTTTTCTTCTATATCTCGTCGGTTGTGCGCTGTTCACTAACAAAACGAACAGACACATCGACTTGATATATCTTGATTGTATGGCGGACTTGCAGGCGATTGGGAAGTGGTCATAGGGAGGGATGACCTTAGCTTACCTGTACGATTATCTGGATGATTCTGTTCGTTTGAATAGCAGAACGATGGCTGGTTGTACGACTCTTCTTATGATAATAATTTAATATTTATCTCCATTTATTTATGAATTTATTTTATAATTTTTATCATCGTGTTAGATTATTTTTTTCCTAAGTTCGACTACATTTATTTAGGATTTAATTTAAATATTTCTGTGAACCTTTTATAATGTATTAGATTTATTTAATATTTAACTCGAATACTTATTTTTGTGTATTATTTTTTTGTTGCAGGGAT
>Ga0315914_1000376_pt1 | contig 53156 bp, 35 predicted proteins | sample MpolenodulesMG_FD_203920 | JGI IMG/M metagenome (GOLD analysis project Ga0315914, IMG submission 203920) | Medicago polymorpha root nodule microbial communities from Los Angeles, California, United States - elongated nodules | ecosystem: Host-associated > Plants > Roots > Nodule | place: USA...
AAAATAAAAAAAAACAAACCCCCCCCCCCCCCCCCCCCACACACACACACACACCACCCCCTCATTGTGTTTTTCTCACCTTCAGAAAGAACCAACTTACAATCCCTACTAGAACTGTAGCAAATCAATGTGACTCAATGTACAAAGTGATTCTAAGAAAAAGTGTTTAATCTTGAAGAATTTATGAACAATGAGTTTTTGATGCCTAGAGAGAATATACGCAAATGATTCAATAATTTTGGAGTTATGAGAAAGTGAGTATATATAGAAAATGAGGGTAAGTGCAATTTTTTCCAAAAAAAACTATATGAATCGATTCACTAAATGTCTGAATCGATTCAGAAAGCTAAAAGACAAGGCTGGGAAAAAGATGAATGATATGATGAAGATTGATGCGTACCATATGAGATTTGAGTCGATTCAAAGAGCCCAGAAAGAAGATTGATACAATTAAAAAATGTTTGAATCGATTCATGTCAAGTCAGAACTAAAAACACTTAATTGATCAAGACTAAAAACAACTAGCTAGAGGCTTCACGAACAATAAGGTGCGCTAGAGGGGGGTGAATAGCATTTTTAAAAATTCAAAAGAGTTTACCAAAAGCGTGATTAAAAAACGTATGATTTTTCAGATTCGTGCACAATAACGATAACAAAAATTAAAACAATGATTAAAACACTAAGATTCACTGTTGAATTTATAGGTTCAAATGGTGAATCTTAATAAGCATAATCAAATATCAATAATAAACAGTGCAATTCACAAAACCAGACAAGCTCAAACCAAACCTAATTGCAATAAAACAAATTAACACTAAGGAACACAAAGCTTATGAATTAATGATTTGAAACCTAATTGTGGCGAGATTGAATTTGAAAAGAATGAATTAAGATTAGGTTAAGTTTTAAATGGTTCATGATTAAATAAATTAGCTACAAACATTAAAATTCATATACAACAAATATAGCAAAATCAAAGAGGAAAAGGAAGAGAAGAACAACATAATTTTTATAGTACTTCCTCCTTTCGTCCTCGCTTCGGGGTACATCTACTCTTCTTGATATAATACGTCTCTATCAAGAAATTTCACTATTATTGAAATTTGATTACAATTGTTATTATTACAATGAATTCCCTCGATAACCCTAATCTTCAAACCTAAGAAAACACAACCCCAAATATTGAAGTAACCATTGAAATTGATGATTTTCCATGTCTTGGAAACTCAAAACCTTATGCAATACTTGAAGTTCTTCACCTCAAACTCTTCTTTTCTATGTCCGGAACTTGGATCCCCTTGAACTTGAGAAGATTAGAAAGAACCCCCAATTCCCTTGGAGGTGGAAAGAAATCACTCTTTTCCCTTTGGAACCTTGTTTCTCAATCAAGTTCCTTGAAAGAAACCAATATATAATCCCTATGGCATTCTAGAAATCCATGACTCACAAACCATAAAGATTCTTAGAAAAAGTATTTAATCTGAAGAACCAGGGGAGAGAGAGGTTTGAATACTCAAGAATGATAGTTGCAATTGATTCAGTGAGTAGAGATGTGTGTGAGCAAGAGTATATATAGGTGAGTGAGATAGGAGTCAGTTGGGCTCAAAATAACACTGCAAAAAGGGTTTGATTCGAACCATTAAAGTATTGAATCGATTCAATAGTGTAAAATGTGAGAAAGTGATTAATCATAGTTTTTTGCCGAAGTACACAGTATTTATGCCTAGGCAGAAATGTGTGGCCATGTCTATAAAAAGATAGTTTCAAAACAATGTTATGTGTGGAAATATTTAAATCATGGGGAACAAAAAGAAAGAACTCTTGGGAAAGGGTGGTTCCCTTTGGGGAGGGATTCATGGGGTGGAAACATAGGATAATTGAGATTTAGGCATATTAGGGTACCAAAAGAGGAGATCCTTAGAAAATTAAAGGCTCAAGATCGATTCCTTTTGAGGATAAAAACTAAGGTTGGGAAACAATTGTGAACACTTTGGATAGAGAAAATTCTGGAAAAGGGTGGAAATTGGGTTTAGTTTAAATGAGCTAGTTGAAGGTTAATTTCTTGTAACTCTGTATATCTTTGTAATTACTCATCGATAGTTAATGGAAAGATCTCTCTCTTCCATACGTAGGTCAAATTTGGCGATATTATTTAAAAGTAAAAGAGAAAATTACACTCTCCTCCCTTAAAAGATGCTTGAATTACACTTCCCTTTTATGTTAAAATATACACTCCCTTCCCTTGAAAAGTAAAATTTACATTTTCCTCCCTTGTAAGATGCTTGAATAACAACCCCCTCCCTTAATAATTAAATATGCACTACACTTTAATCTATTTTAGCATAAATAAATATTTTTATGATATATATTAATTTTGAGCCACCATTTAAGAAAAATAAATTCATTTCTTTATAATTTAAATGTCAATGATAATTAAATTTAAATATTTTTCTATTAATTTTAAAATTTAGAGTATAAAATTAAATTTTAAATAACCATATTTTATTGTCTTTAGTAATTTTTCGTATATTTTAATTTTTTTTGGGTTGTTTCCTATTTTATAATAGGGTTTAAAACTATATATTAATGAATTTGTGAATCAAAAATAGCAAAAAATATGTATTCATATTTTGAATATATTAAAATAGACCAGCAATACTATTTTTTCGAAGTGTGTTAGATTATTATTTTTTTTTCTAGACTATTAGAAATTTAAAAAAAAAATACTGAGGGAGTAAAGTGTAGATTTTAACATAGGAGGGGAGGGGGTGTAATTCAAGCTTCTCTTAGGGGAGAGAAGTGGAATATTTTCTAATATGTTTTGAATAAGAGGAGAGGGGAGTGTATATATTAACATAAGAGGGAAGGAGAGTGAAATTCAAGCATCTTTAAAGAGAGGGGAGTGTAATTTACTCAAAGTAAAAACTCATGAGATTTGTCATATTTTTTGTTGTTTTGATCAAACATGTATAAATTAAGGCATCATTTCAATTGTCAAAAAAAGGATGATAAATAACATCTATTTCCAAAAAACGACATACGTGATCGTTGGAGTTTTAAACATATTTTAAGTTCTAGTGCACAATTAACCACGTATGAAAATGATCCATATTAGAATTTTTCCTACCTTCTTTCCTTCTTAATTTTCCATTTTAGGAGTGTTTGCACATACCAATAAAAACTCATAAAAAAAAAATTTGAGGGGAAAAACTCATAAATTTCGACAACTAATACTACTCATCATTTCACCTATATTCATTTTTTGAGGAAATTTCACCTTTATTCATCTCTCTAAATTTCACCTATATTCATCTCTCTACAATAAATATTAATTAATATTATTTTATTATTGAAAATAAAAAGTAAAAAAAATATGAAAAGAAACAATGGAAGTAAGTTTGATCAAATGATATACTACCTTTGTTTCAAAAGCATGTCGCATTTTTGCAATATGAATATTCACATGACTTATTTCGATTTTTCTCGATAAATATATAATTTTTATAAGTTTCTAGTTTAAATAATTAAAGATATTAACAGATAAAATTGTGTATTGATACATGTAAAGTGATCAACTACGGTTTGAAATTTAAAACAGAAAAAGTATAACATCCATGCAAACAAACTCCAATCGAGTCAACAAAAGTTACCCTATATATTACACAGACTTGGTAAGTAACTATATCCAGTCATATTTTTCTTTTTTAAAGATAAAGGAAATTGTAGCAGCAGCTATAACCCATATGATAACTATCCAGTCATATTGAGTGTACGGTTGGTAAGATAAAGGTCAAAATTTAACAAATTTAATAAAAGCTAGGAAAACATGTTGAAAAAAAAGAGATAAACATGGGCACAACATTTTCATACCGAATAACTGCACGTATAGTAAAGTGATTGATGCCACATAATATGCAGATCAATAGTCAATCAAGTTGTGGACAATTAATTTAAACGAAATTCATGGGTTTGTATTTAAGAATATTTTTATTCAGTTCACATATAAAAACGACTTAGAGTCGTTTTTATATTTATTTCAAAAAAATATAAAAACGGCTTAGAGGAGAACATTATGAACTTATATATATATATATATACACACACACACACATTTGTACAATATTATAATTTTTCTTTCTTTTACTTAAAAGCAAATTTACCTGAATATTTTGGATGGTAGTATAAACTTTGTAGTGGCAACTTGTAGGGACTGCCTTGACAAGAGCAAATTAGGAATGCATGTTGAATTTGTCTGCTTGGTTGGGGGAGCCATCTTGGACTCACCCACCACTTTCAAAAGCACGATATAACACGTGGTAAAAAGGTTTATGACACTAACATAATAGCCATTAGTTCCCATCACATTAACTATATATCAGTGTTTTTTTGACTAAACTATATATCGGTGTTGTCTTGCTAATATATTTTAAGATTGTGTTTGAATGAAATAATTGAATTTTCGTCAAGAATTTAAAATTCGAGACAACTTATATTGCCTTCATTTTCTCTTTTAAAAGAAATTGTCTTTATTTTTAATATTTTTGTTTGGATAAAGTAATAATATAGTTCTTTGTTAGTAAAAAAAGAATTTCCTTGTTAATATTTTTGTGGTACGGTTATAAACTTAAATTTTTAGGTCAAATTTATAAATTAAAAAATATGGACCAATTTACAAATTTCGTATATTTTGTGGGGCCAATTTGTAAATTTGAAAATTTTGAGGGCCAAATTTATTTTTTAAATTTTGAGCGATCAATTTGAAATTTTATAAAAATTGGGGCCTATTTACAATTTTTGAAAATTAGAGAAGTGAATTTCAAAAAAAATTATGAGATGGGTACCAACTTGAAATTTTGAAAAAAATGATATAAGAATGTAGATATGACAAAATACCTCATAAATTTTCATAATTTTGAAAAATCATCAAATTAATCATCCAAACAATAAATTTACTCCTTCAAAAAATGACATTACCTCAAAACAATCTTTCACTAAAACTCACACTAAGTTTAATCCAAATACATATATAATTTGATACAAAGACCGAAAAGGAATTGAGGAAAAGAAAATAAGTACTTATGTTTTATAAGTGTATTTTCTTGCTATGTTTTATATTTTATTACTATATTTTTGTGTGTTTCTTTTGATGTTATAATATTCTTAGTAGGAATTGGTGTATTGCTTTGCTGTAGAGTTGTATCCCAAGCCAATGGTGTTGACACAATATATGTTGTGCTTATTCTATGTTAAATATTTTGTAGGGTTTTCTTATCCTATCTTTCTAGTAAATGATTGTGTGGATTGTCTGCACCATTGGTAGATAATGGCTAGAGTTTTTTTCTCTATGAGGTTGGGTTTGGAGTTTTATTAATAAACTTCCAAATCATCGAGAAAAAAATGGATTGGGTTTAATCTCACTGTCATAATATAGGAGAAATATTTATATAGTAACAATTCTATAAATAAAAAATTATTTAACACACACTGAAAAAATACATATCAACATATTTAAAAAATACATACCATTTCATTCTTTTTTCTTTCATAGTTTTTTTTTCCCATTTAAATGTGTGTTTAAATAGATTTTATTTAGGTTTGTGACTAAGCAAATATATGTTTCTCATATACGTAGTACTTCCTCTGACTATTATTATAAATAAAGATTTCTTTTTTAGATTTATTAAAAATTTGAAATAGATAATTTATGATATAAACAAAATATATATATATATATATATATATATATATATATATGTTATTCAATAAATCTGAGAAAATAATTTTTATTTATAATAGTGAACGCTATCAATTTTAGAATAATAATTACGCACTCGCAACTTAAAAAATATTAAAATAATAATAAATAAATGAATAAAAAAGAACTCTCACTAGCCATCCTTTACTACATCTAGTGGTCAATGAAAGTCACTAGTTACCAACTTCCTTTGTGTTAGTAGCTACCCAATTATTCAAAGACAAATTAAGACCACACAAATCATTACTCATCTTAGTTTTATGAAGGCCTGCCTAGTTTATAAGTATTGAAAACAAGAACACTATCTCCTCAATGAAAAGGAAAAAAAAATCATATGGTCCGTACATAATTAGGTGATCATGATTAGGGAGCACATATTTTGCTAACAGAGTGTTGCCTTAGGCTTCGTTTCATAAAAAAAAAAAAAAAAAGGAGTCTTACCTTAATCAATAAAATGAAATTACTTTGTTAATTAATTTCACTTTTGTAATTTGAAGGTTATTTATGACATCGCAACTCAATTTATAATACAGGAGAGATCAAAGCAAACACAAGTATTAAGGATCTCTTCCTCTCTCTTCTCTCTTTCTCAAACCCTAGCCGTCACCCCTTTCTTACTCTTCTTCTTGTTAGATGGGTGATTTAAAGTCAATTTTGACCTAAAAACCACCTCTCCGAGTTGTTTTTCCTTCTATTATATTTTTTTTGACAGAATTCCTTTTATCCTAATTGAATAAGTGATTTCACATATTTTCTGTTTTCTTTCTTTTGTTTTTGTGATTTCGTCGTCTCTGCACGACTCTGTTTGTTTTGATTTTCCATCTTTGTGTGGTGTATTTTTTATTTTCCATCTTAGTGCGGTGTTTATTTGATTCAGGTTGAAATATTAGCTTTGAGCAAGCGTAGATCCGATCAATGACAATGACTTTGGCGTCGTCATTGTTGCAAATCCGGAGACATGAGTATTTCGGAGACTTAAATATAATCATATTAGTCATATTTGTACGCATATGTACTTTGCTGTTTTATGCTATTAACATGGATGCTGTGAGTTTGTTCACAGATTCATCCTTTTTGTTTTTTGCAAATTTGGATTTGTATTGTATCAATGTATTGTATCAATCTGAATGAATGAATATCGTTTACTTTTGTCAAAAAAAAAGAAGGCTAAATTATGTTTTTGGTCTCTTAACTATTTAATTAGTATCGCTTTGGTCCCTTAATTAAAATTGATTTATTTTGGTATCTTAACTTCTCTTTGTTACACATTTTGGTCATTTCCGTTAGTTTTAATTCAAAAACGTTAGGTTTTCTACATTTTCTTCTTGAATTTTTCTCAGATTTCTGTTGTTGATGGAAATGATATGAAGATGAAGAAAACCAAACGTTTTTGAATTAAAACTAACGGAAAAGACCAAAATATGTAAGGAGAGAAAGTTAAGATAGTAAAATAAATCAAATTTTAATTAAGGGACCAAACGATGCTAATTAAATAGTTACGGGACCAAAAATGCAATTTATATTAAGGATCTGTTTATTTTTCAAATAATTATGATTTATAATCCCTCAACTAAATTTTGTTTTTCTACTAAACAAATAGATTTGATATATGAATTTTTTATGCAATAAAATCGTATTATTACCTTCAATCTTACTTATATAGAGTATGATGCGCCGTTAATACATTGACAAATTACTCATTATCTAATAATGATTAATCCTCATCGTAAAGTTTCTTTAGTCCTCCATTTTAATCAAGTTTTTCTCCATAACTTTTCCCATTTGTTTAAAATTTATTAATGTTTTACTGCTCAACCTACCAAATGTTGGTATGACATATTATATTTTTTTTATTAGAGTGTTAACAACACACTCTTTAACACATATTTTAACAATAATATTTTTTATTTATTAAAATTCATAAGTTACATAAAATTTATACGGACTTCATGTAAGTTGATGAGATCTATATAAATTTAAATCGATAGAAAAGAGTGTGTTATAATATATTTGTATGAATTTGTGTTGCTATAATATTTTTTTCTTTTAATTAATAATTAATAGATGGTAAATGTCATCCAACAAAATTAAGGACATTGTTTTTGGGTGAGGCATGTGCACGTGATTGTGAATGAGTAATGGCCAAACAGTATCTACACTCAAAGATCCCTTTCGCTAGTTTGTGTTCACACATATCTACTATTATGCTTGAGATTCCTAATTAAACCCTTTTCACACCATACCCTTTGAGGCTTTGACACTCTTCCACTGCTATATCGGCTGATGCCCTACCTTCATAAATTCTAACCATAAAAATATTGAATATGTGAGTACGGTTAGGAAGAATAATAGAGTTAAAATTCCAACACAACCAATCTCTTATCATTACTTATCTCTCAATCGAACATCGAATAAATGAGTAATTAAACGTAATATGTGAAATATTACAATTAAATCCTATGATATTGGTTTTCTCAATCGAACATCGAATAAATGAGTAATTAAACGTAATATGTGAAATATTACAATTAAATCCTATGATATTGGTTTTTTGTTCAACCAAATCCTAGAGCATCAATTTTGTACAAACTAGTATGCATACTAAGATCAATTTGTGTATACTACATAACTACTAGCTTTCCGTGGTGAGTTTATTAGAGGATTTATCTAATGTTTTTGACTAAAATTATTTGACTATCATTATCATTAGACAATAACCAAAGAACAGCTACCACCTCTAGCATGGGCTCCACTTTCTCCACTACTTTCCACCTAAGAAAATAAAAATAAACGAAACAACCACCTTCCTCCAGTTAAATAATTCAACTCTGACTCATTCTCCATTCCATTCCATGCATCTTCATTTTTTTCTCTCCTATATATCACCCAACTCTCTTCAAACATTAAAAGAAATCTCCCTCTCTCTCTATCTTTCTCTTTGCATAGTCTAAACAACACTTGATTAAAAAAAGTTGCAAATAAAAAAAAACTATTGCAAAACCAAAAATGGGAAACTGCATGAAGCATCAAAAATACGCGACGGACGACGAGGATGATTGGGATTTTCAGGCATCAGAAGGTGACTCTCCGGCCAAAAGCAACTGTGCCGGTGGCAAAGCAACGACTGAGGTGAAGATCAAGATTACAAAGAAGCAGTTAGAAGAGTTGTTAAGCAAAGTGGACATAAAGGAGTTGAGAGTGGAGCAAGTTTTAGCCCAATTGATGAACCATAGTAATGGCTACGAATCACTTCAAAGATCTTGGAGACCTGCACTTCAGAGCATCCCTGAAGCTGATTGATCTTGAATTAGATTAGTTTAGGTTTATGAAGTTGATGAAGATAAGTATTGGCCTATTGGGTGAATCTTGCTTTTTCTTTCATTGAGAAAAACAATAGGGAATTTGAGAATTTGTATTGTACTATATAGGAAAATTAAATGGTTATTACATTCTCTTATTCTTTGTACATAAAAAAAGAAATGGATTTCATGTTGTCACACATTTACATAGTTACATATCTCAGTCATCTAATTTGATCAAACTGTTAATATTTCTAGATAAATATTTTGATGAAAGTAAATTGGGTGGTGTGTAAATTATATGTACTGTCCAATTCTCTATTCAATGGCCAAGATTGCATACATTTTTCTCTCAAGTTTTGCATGTTTGTACAATTATAGAGAATATGAGAGAAAACTCTAATACCCTTTTTCTCTACTTGTTTCTTGTTGTCAATTGTTAAGTTCTCAAGTTTTTTGTCTGGTTTTTTCTAAATTACCTTTGAAGAATGGTGGGTAATTTACCCACCAACAAATGAAAATGATCAATTTATTGGTGGGGTCAAGATAGTTCATGGATATGAGCTTACGTAACTAATGTGTATTGGTTGACGTAAATCACCCACAATTCTTCTATGGGTACCCAAGTTGTCACCTTTTTGTCTACTTTTCTTTGAATTGTGATTTTCTTGTATACATATATGAGATCTCTTTTTCCCTGTAATCATCTGCTTAATCACCTTGTGGTGGACAGAGTGGCTACCAATATATCATCCATAAATTATTAAATTTGAATGCATGGGTGCTTTTCTTGATTTGTTATGACTATTTTGGATTTTAATTCTTAAATAAAAGTAAAGTAGTAGTATTTGCCTTGTCACAAATTTGGAGTTATATAATTTGGGTCTTTGTTAATGGTGGCATTCCAAAGTGGACCGTATAAAAATTTGGTTCACAGTCACCGATACACAATTAATAATTAATATTCTTATATTTGTTAAATAGAATAATCAAATGAATGTCATGGACGGACTCACAAGTAACCACTCCTTTTTTTTTTATTTTTAAAAGTTACCACTCATCATCAAGGTGACTGGCAGTATGGTATATGAAGTTGGAAACTCTAAGAAGTATGTTGGATGCTTATTATTGTTAGACTCAAGCGTTTTATGTACATGAATTCATAAGTTATGACTAATAACGATTACATCAATAGTATAAATTAAACAAAGGTATTATAATAAGGGTCCTGCTATCCGGTGCTCCCGGGGCACTGGTTAAGCATACCATAAAAGGGAATTATTACCATAAAAGGAAATTGTTTTTGACTTTATTATAAATTAATTACACAATTTCAATGCATTAACTATTATATAATTTCCTTTTTCATATCCTTAACCAGTGCCCCGGGGGCATTGGTTAGCATTTCCCTTATAATAATATGATGATATTCATTAAAAACGCTTATAAAGTACATGGGTTGCCTTAAAAAATTTGTATATTTGGATGGAGATTCGTGCGAGAGGATTCCAACTAGAGTTGAACAAAGATGATTACTGTTATTTTCGTAATTAAAAAAAATTCAGAAACTACTCCGGAAGAGATTACCGGATTTAGTCACGACCAGGTCGTTTTTTTAAGACTTTTCGCGGCGCTATCCAAGTTTGTGCAAGGTTGACTAACAACTGCGCCGTCTCCAGGATAAAACATCCAAGTTCATTGTTCAATTACGTATTACACAATATGTAATTGTTCGAGAATATACACCTCAAAAATATGGTTTAATCGTTTGATTAAAGCCACTCAATATGGTACACAGACCAGTCTTATCGAAATCGAAGGGACATAAATGAGTAGAAGTAGAAGAAAGATTTGTCAACACAAGTCGAAGAAGGGAGCTCTCCTTTTATAGGGAGAGTTCGTAACAAAAAACGAGTGACTTAAGAATTAAGTTAAGCAAAACACGTTTTGTTTTCTGTTGGATATATCCCGATACGCGTTTTGGATTGGATCGGATCGGATAGTAACAAATATATTTGTTACGCGTATGACGCTTTCAGATAATGATTAAATTAATTAATTTGACCCAAGCCTAAGCCCAAGCCCGGCCAGACGGCGTCGTCGTGCGCATGATTTATATGTTTTTCTAAGCCTCACCCGTTCGCAAAAGTGGGTACCCCAAGGGCACACCCTTGGAGGTCACCACACCCTTATATAAACACTTGCTAGTTGGGTGACTCACCAATGTGGAACATTTTTAAGTCACACACACTAGTTCTTAGTTTGTGTTTTTCCATCCAACTTCCACTAGAATTAACTAGTGTTCCAACAATTAATGATGTGCATCAACAATGTTGTGCATTGTGCTTTAATGACAGTGAAACGGTAAGTCATTTGTTTGTGAGTTGTAAAAACTAAGGAAATTTGAAGTATGTTTTGGAATGGTTGGATTCGAGCGCTTTGGGGTGGGAAGGCAAAGTGGTGGGAAATTTCTTGTTGTGTAACTCATCATGTAGGGGAAGAACGGAAGGAATGTTTCTCATTTAATTTTATCTATGTTTTCGTATATTTTGTTAGAGCGCAATAGTATCTTTTTTAATGATAAATTGGCAAATATAATGGAAGTGGTGGATCGTGTCAAACATTAATCTTGGCTTTTTTATTTGGATGGATAGAAGATTAACAAAGATTTCAATCTATGAAAGAAGGAACATTGCCCAAACAGTAGCAAGCTAGAGTTTTGGCTCTCTAGGGTTTAAGTCATCTTCAACCTTTATTCCTTTCCATTTCCGTTGTTGCCTCATCACCTGTTCTCTTGCTACGAATATCTCTACTATTCTGACTTAAGGTTTGATAAAATTGAAAGGATCGCAACCGCGTCAATGCCCTTGGCATTGCAAATGCTGATACACGATCTTTCATACCTTTGAACTTTTTGTTTTGAGGGTTTCATTCCCTACTGAGAGATCGGGAAAGGCTTCTATAGAGGTGGCCGTGGCTTTGGCATTTGACTGGTAGGTTGAACTCGCTGCTGTCAAGGGTCCCCAGGTAATCACTCATTATGCGATTCCACAAAAATTGTTTGCACAAGTTTTAAGTGGTTCTAGTTCTAGTTTTAAGATGGACGACTATCTTCAGTTTTCGGTAATCAAAGGTGATGTGATGTCTATTCCAATCACGGAGGATAAATATGCAAAGGGTCTGGTGGATTGTTCTAGACACTTACATGCTCGTCTCGTTATGAGCAAAGGGGAAAAACCATACACCGTGAATGATTTATCGTTAAAGCTATCAAATATTTGGAAAACGCCAAGCACATGGAAGATGGTGACCCTTGGACGTGGATTCTGTGAATTCAAGTTTTCAGCTGTAAAGAACTTACGCCTTGTTTGGGCTCAGGGTACAGTCAACTTAAAGTCGGGAGTCTTTCACCTCTCACAATGGACGAAGGATTTCAATTTGTATACTCAACATAAAACACATGCCCAAATTTGGATTAGTTTGATGGGATTTCCACAAGAATACTGGAGGGAGAAAACTTTGATGGAAACTGTAGGTGCGGTTGGCACACCTCTCCTCTTTGATGCCCCAACTCAAAACCGTGTTTTTGGGCAATATGCGAGGGTTTTAGTCGATATGGCCCTTTTGAAATGTATCGTTGACGAAATACTGGTTTAGAGGGTTGGATATGTTTTTCGGTAATAAGTGATTTATGAAAGATTATCGATGTTTTGCACTCATTGTCGTATCATTGGCCATAATGTTTCAAATTGTAAATGGTTACACCCGAAGAATTAAGAGAAACAAACAATGGACCGAGGGATAAAGCAAGTAGAGGCCGAGAAGATGGTTACTAAGAATGCAAACTAGAATCTCACTGAATAGAGGAGGAAAGAACATATTGGCACCTCAAATGCAGACCTGAATGCAATTACAATTGACGAGGATAGTGAAGAGCACACAACAGATGATCAGCCAGAGATTCCGATTGAAAAAGAAAATGACCATGATAAACTGACTCCTGTAGAGAATCCAAAGTCAAATACATCATTTCATTTAGCCTTGGAGAATGTAAGATATGAGGTTGTTCGAAATAACACTGATAAGATAGGCATGGTTCAACAAATTGAGTGAAATTCGACTCTTCTAACACCAATTCTATTTGAATCTTCGGGAACAAGTGAGATTGAACCATGTGTAGCACCCATCACCCCACGGGAGGTTGTTATAGAAATGCAACAAACTCCTACCTGAGCTACATAAATGGATCTAGCGCTTCAAAATGATCTTAATTTGGTTTGACATTTGCTGGTAAATGAAAGAGAGAATAAAGTGGAGCTTTTCTTGCCTTATTTATCAAAAAACAAAAGAAACAACTCATTAGAGATGCTGCCTATAATACCCATTCAAAGGGTGCACAAGCCACTCATGGTCAATAAAGTTTTTATTTTGGAATATTCACGGTATCGGTAATTCGGAATCTCGAATTGCTTTTAAAAAAATTTGTTGTAACCATAAGTCTTCCTTGTTGTTTGGAATAGTATTCAGGCTACTAAGTTTTGCATTAATGGTTGAGGGTTGAGACTCCCTAGTCTTTGGTCCATTTGGGGTAATGACTTATCTCCCACTTTAATTTTTATTTCTGTATTGTTCTTGAGATGGAATGTATTCACAAGAAATTTTACATGGCAGTAGTTTATGCGAGTATTTCATACTTAACATGTCGTCTAATTTGGGCTGATCTTACACGACTTCAAGGTACTTTTTTGGGTTCTTGGTTGTTTATTGGTGATTTTAATGAGCTTTTGGGTGAGCACAAGAAGCGTGGTCATCGTCCCCCTCCATCTTTGTCCTGTGGTCATTTTTTATCCTAGACTAATGCAAATATTTTGATGCATCTGCCAACCTCATGGGTCCTTTATACTTGGTACAATGGTCGTCAAGGGGCCGAAACTGTGGCACTTCGACTTAACTGGGATGTTTGTAATGATGATTGGGTGGTATTTTGGAATTTTGTTTCGGTTTGTGCTTTGATTCTTCATTAATCGAATCACCATCCTCTTCTGATTTCTCATGAGTTAGGTAATACTATACATACAACTGGTAGCAGTATGTCCAAGGTTCAACTGAAACTTAAATGCTTGAAGCATGCATTTCGTATATGGAACGAGTCAACCTTTGGTGATGTTAATCATCAAGTTCATATGTTATGGATAAAGTGAATCGTATTCAGTTGCTCATTGATACTATTGGACTCAGTGATAATCTTTTTGAGCATGAGTTACAGGGGCAACTTATTTGAACTAAAGCAATGAATTGTTAGGATCAATTTTGGCGTGAGAAGGCTTGTACTCAACAGTTCATTCACGGTGACCAGATTGAGGAACACATTCTTGATTTTTCTTTGAACATTTTGGGAGTGGTCAATAACTGTGTTTAGACTAATTTCGTGGAGACTTGTATTCTGAAGTTCATAATAGAGGATGACAACACTATTTCGGTGTCTATTCCCATTGAGCCTTAAATTAAAGGAGTTGTTTTTGGTTTAAATGGGAATGTTGCACCGGGTGCGGATAGTTTTGGTGGTCATTTATCAGCATTTTTGGGATGTGGTGGGTCCTGACGTGATCATATGTGTACACAAATTTCTTCAAACTGGAGCATTGTGGCCTAATTTTAATTCTACAATTCTAAGGTATTGGAAACATGCTGGGTTTTAGTGCAGGTGTTATTCCTTTTCAGTACGTTGGATGTTCTATATTTACAGGAAAACCGAGGTGTATTCACTTTCAGGCTATTACATGTAGGATTACGGTCAAGCTCGCCAGTTGGAAAGGATCTTTGTTATCTATTATGGGTCACACTCAACTGATAAACTCTATTATTCATGGCATGCTGGTATATTCTTTTCATATTTATCTTTGGCCAATGAAATTGTTGAAACTACTTAATACTTGGATTAAAAACTTACTGTGGAGTGGGAATATTTCTACTCGTAAAGTATGTACCGTTGATTGGAAAACAATTTTTCTACCTTGGGATTCGGGAGGATTGGACTTGAAGTCAACCATAATTATTAATGAGGCCCTTATATACCGTCTGAGTTGGAAATTATTATCGGAAGACTCTCAGTGGACTAATATGTTTCATCGTCGTTTCTTTTCTCAAGGTCAACCCTTAATGCGCCATTTTTAGTCATTGGTGTGGCATGGTAGCACATCACAGGTCGAAAACTGTTCTTGCAAATTTAATTTGGTTGGTGGGGACGGGTACTGACATACATCTTTGGCATGAAAACTGGGTATGTACTCCTCTAAGGGATATGTTTAATACCCCATGTGTACGATTAATTCAAACCCTTAACCCCTTTCTTCTGCTCTTACTGACTTAAGCATCGCAATGTCTGCATGTATACACCCCGTCGTTCCAGAGCTTACGAACGCCTAGAAAACCACACATGTCGTCATAATTCTGATCACGTACGATCAACCCCTTTTAATAATGTGACAGCGTGTGAATTCTCTATTCGACAGCAGGAAATACAAACTTTTGATGCACAGTTAAATGTTGTTTACTTCCAACAGCTAATAATAATTTTAAGTAAAATTTAGAAGAGAATAAAATAAAATATTTATATAACCAACAAATAAGTTGGTTAGCATATTGCACTTAGGCCCCATAATGGACAAGTAATTGAGTGATTCAATGCCTTAAACATCTAATCAGTGCCTATTATAGGATTTTATAGTTTAAGTGTTTTTAGTACCTTGGAACTAGTAATACTTATTTATAATGTTTGATGATGTAGGTTAAGGAATGACTCTAAAGACGTGGGAAGCTGCAGCGCCCTGGGACTCTAGCCGAGTTGTACATAGCTACACAAAAAGAATTGCGTTTTGATTTTACTAGGCCTATTTTAAAAATAGAACCGAGCCTCCTATTTCATAGGAATAGTCGTGGTCACATGTCAGGGTTCGACACTAACAAACCTGATGCCATTCTTGAATTACTATTGATGTCAGCGTGTGTGTATCATGTCCAGTATTCGTGTTTGTGTCAATACTTCATTCAATAGTAATGGTAGACATCAATGCTATCATCTTGCTTAGATAAAGATCATCCAACTATTTCAAATACCTTTTAGTCTACAACATATAGTAATGGATTATCTCATAGATGACCTAGGCTAATATATCTTTGATTATGTTGCGTGGCTTGGAAAATGCAATGTACTTAAAGACGTGAAGTTGAGTTGTGAGGAATATGATTAAAAAAGAAAATGTTGCATGTGAAAAATTTAGTTTGGTTAGAGGAAAGTGATTAAACCACGATCTAATTAAGTTGAATTTAGGAATAATATTTGGAGTCTATTCTTGTGAATTTAAGGAATAATATAGTATTGAATAATTAATAGAACATGACAAACTTTTATGCTATTGAATAATGTTTATTCTTATATAATTTTTTATGAACAAAGGACTATTTTAGTATTTTCGACGACTTGTAGAGATAAAAAGTTGTGTTGTGGTTTAGTGAGAGACAAGAATTTCAGTTTTTCTCATATCAATTGTCTTCAGTTTGTCGAGTCCCAGCAGCAATTTTCAAATCAAACACCGTGTAGTTGGAGATGTTCTATCATGTCCTTCATTTTTTAGCAAATCAAACATCCTAGAGGTGTGTTCTCACCAAAATATGAAATGTGTCTACTAAATGTACGTAGGAATTTGTATCAATGTTTTTAAAATCAAATCAGATTGGCCAATTCAACCAATCACACCAAGAATCGGGACTGGTGTCGGTCTACACAGAGGTGAAAAACTAAAAGTCCAATATAATTGTTAAAAACTCGGAAAAATTTTCTTTGAACATGTTAAACCCGAAAAACCAATTGAATCAAAATCGGTTTTGGGAAACCTTCTTATTTTGATCCTTGTAACTGTGCTTGGTTCTACTAGTTTGAGCTTGTTCTGGACCGGTCATAAGACTAACCACACGTTGACATGTGGCCTAACTTACACCGCCTTAAGGCTCCACGCTTGAGGGAACATGCCAGCTTTGATGCACCGCAGCACACGCGAGTGCGCCCCCGCGCGAGGATCACGTTACACGTGTCCTCTAATTGTCCCTAATCATACACCGCGAAATCCGGAGGCAGTTATTCCCAATGTGTGCCTATATAAGGGCGACATTGTTTCACCCTCAAGGCATAATTCACTTTCCGAACACTTCCTACACACTCTTCTTCAATTCCATTACTAACTTGAGCGTTGGAGTGTTAAAATTGTCGGTGCATTGTGGTCCATACAAAATAATCCTATGCTGAAGGAATTCGGATTATGTAATCCAAATTGTACTTACACCCTATAAAATTGATTTGATTTCGGATTATTTTAGCCTTTAAATGAACATTTTTGGCGTAAAGTAACACATAATGAAAATTTAGATAATATATATTATTAAAAACTTAACAAAACAACTTAAAACATGTAATTAAATAAAACTTAAAACATGTAATTAAAAACAACATAAAACACGTAATTAAATAATACATAACACATCATCAAGGATCATCTAAACTAATGTCTTCGTGTGGTGTGTCTATTAGTGCCCTGATCTCTTCGTAGTTCCTTGGCCGGATCAAACTTTGTCGAATATGATCAACATATCTGACCAACGAAGCGTCCAACTCGATCGGACATCTAGTACTAAACTGACCAAAGATAGAGAACGTGGTTCTCACGTCGTCGTCGTTCATGAGCATCATCCGGGTGAACCGCATACTCCCGGCTGAGTCGGTCGACGGACGTCGATACCTAACACCATCCACCATATGTGTGTCTTTGTAGTTGAGTTCAATGTTAATTTGATTCAGCTGACTCTTCAACCTGGAGAGGGTGATATCATTGGGGATCCTGAACAGATGAGGTGGTTTCCCCGCGTTGTAGTAAACTGCAGCTAGCTTGGTGTTTGGATCAAAGACAGAATTTTCCATGGTTTTTTTTTTTGTGGTTTGTGGATATGAAAACAGGGAAACCTATTTAGAAAGGTCCATGGGCATCCTGGACCACAGAAACTGTCGGTGCAATGTGGACCACATGAAAACAAATCATGTTCCGGATTGTATAATCTGAAATGTCTCTCGCCCCACAAAAGGTGCGCAACTTCCTTCAGTCTAACCCAATATCGTATTAATTCGGATTACATAATTCAAAAACCATAAGAGTATTCTAGATTATATAATCTAAACTATGTCAGTTTAGTTTGGCCGGTGGTCTGCACCACAAGAAACACGTTTTCAAAGGTTTTTACCAGCATTAATGGCTGCCAAAACTCCTTTGAACACGTTTTTTTGACTAAGCATTAAGTGTTGATATAACCTATGCTTAAAGAAATTCTTTAAATAGCCTCCAAAACCATCACATTTCTCACACCATTTCTTAAACTCTCTCCTTCTTTCCTCATCTTTCTTCTATGCACAATGTGTTTTCATCGTTGGCCATTGAAAACTCAGGGATTATATGAACGGTCAACCGGGAAGGCACCGCGCTGCAAAGAAGCACGGTCTATCTGGGTGCAAGGTTGATTTGTTTGGGTGCAAGGTTGATTTGTTTGGGTTCAAGGTTGACCATCAAGGTTTCTTTCGCTCTGCAAACAAGCCTTGCCCCAATAGCCTTCCCCCTTTTGCCCAACCATCTTAGGGTAAAACTACATCTGCATATTTAGTTTTACCTCAGGGAGGTTGGTTTTCTTGTGGTTTTTTTTTTCCCAGATTTAGTTATACCCCATTGTAAATATATGAATAATTATATTAATAAAATGAGATTTTGAGATTTATTTTTGTTCGTAAATTTGTGTTTTTATTTGCATTTCTTTTATGTATTTAGAATTTAAACAATATAAAATAAAGCAAAGTGTGTAAAACTGATAAAAGATGTTTTCGGATTATATAATCCAGAAATTTCTGGGAAAGTAAGTATCCGGATTATGTAAACTGAAGGGCTTTTTGGTAAATTTGCAGGGTGTGTGAGAACTTAAGAGGGTGGGAAAAGTAATAGTTTATTCATATTTCCTAACATTGACTCGTTCTAATTCCCACTTGATCAGGGCTACGAACTAAAATCTTAACTATCTAATATGAATCTAATGAAGACTTTTCGCATGACACTTACAAATGTCCCTTCAGAACAATTATCAGGTAAAAGTTCAAGGATCAAATTGTCAATAAATTCATACCATGTTAACTTTTTTGAAAAGAATAATAAATAACCTTAAAATCAACTAGAAAGCGAAACAAGACACGTTATGATGTCGCACCCACATGTTAAGACATCTAGTCTGACATCTTGCTAGAACAATTGTTTTAACAAAATGTAGCCAACACATGTCTACAAGCCTAACAATCTCCCCCTTTGCCAAATTTTTGCTAAAATAGTCTTTGCATCATAAATCTTCAAAACGCCAAGTAACTTACATAGATAGAACAAAAGAGCGAGAGATCATTTGGTCATACCTTCTTTCACTTTAACATAAGAATTCAACACAAGAACTTCAACATTATTTAAAAAGAACAACTTTAAAAATAATGCACAGATGGACATGTTGAGACATCATCCAACACTTCAGAATAAAGTAGAACCTAGCCTCACAGAAAAATTACGGGAGAAATAAACTCCATAGAGAGAAATAAACTCATAAAAAAATCAGCCCAGGGAGAAATAATCTCCCGCATAGAATGCATTAGAGAAAAAAATAAATTTCTCATATCATCAGGATGCCAGAACATCTGGTAAGACATCAGTTCACCAGAGCGCACACACCCACATGTATTCAATCACCAAGCACATAATAGCAATATCTAATCATCCATCATCAGGCTAGTAAACAGATAAAGTTCCCCCTCAGTTGCAGAACTCATGCATACATAACAAAACATGTCAGAATGCAAAACATTATAACATATACTACTATCCCTTTTTAGCCATAAATTCTAACAAACTACCATGCATAGGTAGAAATAAAGGACTGAAGTAGCAGAACACACGATCACAACATATAAGTGCACAAATATCCATAGAACACAAGCATAAATTTTTGGACGAGTGAGAATGAGGGTCATGGATAAAAATCTATTAAAGATTTATGAAATCAAACTAGCTTTGTAAAGCCGGACTTTTTGGACTTGTAGTCCGCACACTTGAAGATGTAAAATTAATTAGATATATATGATTTTTCGCGTGAAAGAGAATTACATTGATTAAATGCATACATATAGATTTTGATATGTTCACTGGAAGTTAGATGATATAAGTCTATCATTTACGTTTATGAGACATATTCACTTGAAATGAATTCAAGAACTTTTTGTTGCTTGATTAAGTTTAGTAACACATGAAAGATGTGCTGCAATATATTTGCATGACTCACGTGATGGCGATGAGTATATGAAACTCGTGAGATATTAAAGAAATGACATCATATGAATTTTAAAAATTTGAAAATGAATTTGTTATAATCAATTTTATAATGATGATACAAACATTATTAGAACTCCTAAAGAGATTCTAAAATATGTTGATTATAGAGAAGTTTGAAATGAATTATGTTGGATGCAAAATATTTGCTTGAAATTGCAAGTTTATTATTTAAATGAGATTTAATGCATCAAAAAACTTATATAGCTTGATATGAACAAATCTAGTTGATTGTGTACTAGAATGATCACGTCATCAAGAAAATGATGAACAACTTTAATTGGTAGTCTCATAACACCCTCAAAATATTTAACATTGTTGCAATCCTAAGGATGAATTCCAACTCATGGTATCTAGTTAAATTAGAAGAGATCATTTATCATCACATCTAAGTGTTCTTAAATAATTATTGTAAAAAAATATTAAATGTAACTTTTTTGACAAATTATATAATTTTGTTAGATTTTTGTTTTTGATAAAATATTATTAAAGATTATTTGAGTTGTTAATTTTAATTACTCAAATTAAATTTTGTATATGATTCAAATTCTAATTATTATTTTTTGCGTATTAATGAATAAAATTACGTTTAAAAAAACTAATTAAAATTAGTATTTATCAAATTTGAAAATATAATTAAACTAAATTATTTAACTCGATAATGAATATATAAAATATAAAGATAAAAGTTACACCAAAATCTTGGGACAAAAAAAAAAAAAAAGTTACACCAAAATCTAACACATAGATACATTCTATAAACATTCATTAATCCAACCCATGGGCTTATAAATCAATCAACTATACTAGATGAGTCTTACACTCTTACTTCTATATATAGCCGTTGGCGCTTTCGAAGAAATCAACTTCGCTCTCAAACTGAAACCCTAATTGATACAATTCCTCTGCTATATATAATCTCTCCCTCTCTCTCTCTCTCTCTCTCTCTCTCTCTCATCATTCAAACCCTAATTCATCCTCTGCTACAAGCACGCTATCACAATAACTAATCACGTTTCGTGTTCTGCAGGGTTTCGTGTTTTGATTCTTTCAATTTGTCTGATTCTATTGTTTTCTAGGGTTTTGTGTTTTCATTCGTTCAATTTGTCTAACTCTTCTGTTTTGCAGGAATTTTATTTCTTATTCTATTTTTTTTATTATATTTTGTTTCTTTTCTCTCTAACAATGGCTTCAGGTTCTTTGAGTTCTTCCGCCATCAAAACCCAAACACGTTTTCCTCTTCAGGAACACTTACGGAGAAAGACTTCAAATGAAAATGTATGCAAAATTTTTCATTATTAGGGTTTCAATGTAATTCTGTTTTGAAAAAAGAATAAATTTTGAAATTAGGTCATGATAACTAACTTGGTAGTTTATTAATTATTTGATGTTTGATTTGTATGTGACCAGTTGGATAGATTCATACCGAATAGATCAGCCATGGATTTCGATTATGCGCACTACATGGTGACAGAAGGGGCTAAAGCTAAAGGTAAGGAAAACCCAGAAGTTTGCACCCCTTCAAGAGAAGCTTACAGGAAGCTACTTGCAGAAGCTTTAAACATGAACAGGACCAGAATTCTAGCTTTCAAGAACAAGCCACCTACGCCGCCAGTTGATTTCTTCTCTCGTGAGATCATTACTTCATCAACTCTTCGACAAGATAAAACCATCAAGCATCGGCGAATTATTCCTCAGGTGTGTGTGTGTTTCTTAATGATATCTCTGATTCATATTTCATATATTTTATCATTATTAATTTGGTTGCATGAACTCTAGTTCAAACGGCAAAAGTCCAATTTTAAAATTTTGTACTTGATCAGTTTTTGAAAATCAAGTGGGTATGAGTTGTTTTCTTAATTCTTTTTAAATGGTTTCGTATGGTGTGTGAAATCAAAATATTTTGCAATCTTGTTCTAATTGATTTGTTGGTTATCTGATTTGAGAATTTTAAACTTCGGTTTTCTTAATTCTTATCTGAAAGTGCTGTATGGTGTAAGCCAAAATATTTTGCAATAATTGATTGATATGTTGTTTTCAGACTTCTGAGAGGGTATTGGATGCTCCAGACATTGTGGATGACTATTACCTCAACTTACTGGATTGGGGAAGCGCCAATGTTCTTGCAATAGCATTAGGAAACACATTGTATTTGTGGGATGCATCAAACGGTTCCACTTCAGAACTTGTTACCGTTGATGATGAAGATGGCCCTATCACATCTGTAAGTTGGGCTCCTGATGGCCGTCATATTGGTATTGGTTTAAACAACTCTGAAGTGCAGCTATGGGATACAGTTTCAGATAAACAGGTTTTTATACTTATCTGTTTAACCTTCAAACGATGCATCGTTATGAGCTATTCGGTATCCAATTCCTACTACTAGTTTTCTAATATTATTGTTGTTATGTTTCTGCAGTTGAGAACTTTGAAAGGTGGGCATAGGCAGCGAGTAGGGTCTTTGGCATGGAATAACCACATACTCACAACTGGAGGGATGGATGGTAGAATTATCAATAATGATGTAAGAATTAGAGCACACATTGTTGAAACATACAGAGGGCATGACCGAGAAGTTTGCGGATTGAAATGGTCGGCTTCTGGTCAACAATTAGCCAGTGGAGGGAATGATAATCAACTTTATATCTGGGATAGAAGTACATCAACTTCTAGGTCTCCAACACAGTGGCTTCACAGGCTTGAAGATCATACATCTGCAGTAAAAGCTCTTGCTTGGTGTCCTTTCCAAGCGAATTTGCTAGCTACTGGTGGAGGCAGTGGCGATGAAACCATCAAGTTTTGGAATACCCACACAGGTGCATGCTTGAACTCAGTTGACACTGGGTCTCAGGTATGTTCCCTGTTGTGGAACAAGAATGAGAGGGAGCTGCTCAGCTCTCATGGTTTTACACAGAATCAGCTAACACTTTGGAAATATCCTTCAATGGTGAAGATGGCAGAGCTCAATGGTCACACTTCAAGAGTTCTTCATATGGCGCAGAGCCCAGATGGTTGGACAGTGGCAACAGCTGCGGCGGATGAAACCTTGAGGTTTTGGAATGCTTTTGGCACTCCAGAAGTAGCAACAAAAGCTGCACCAAAAGCAAGAGCTGAGCCGTTTTCACATGTGAGCCGCATTCGATAAGTAGCAACATTCGAAACAGTTTAAAAAGGCATGTTTTTTTCTGGTTAAATACCCTTCACTCCACTTTAAAAAGGAATGGTCTGATGTATATCAAAACTTACCGCATCCCTCTCACTTTAAGGCTTATAAATGACAAGTTAATTTGGCACGGAGAAAGATGGCGCGTATTCAGTCAGGTCCGCATATCATATGTTTACTCACAATAAATTCTTGCATCAACCTGTTCCTCTGATCAAGGAAAATTATGGACAAACATTTGGAAGGTTCCCGTCCCCAACAAAGTTCGAAACTTCTTGTGGAGATTGTCTAAAGAAATTTCTGCCTACCCGTGGAAACTTGAAGAGGAGAGGAATAATTCTAGATGAGGTGTTAGGAACTAGTATGAGAGGGTGTTTTAAGTAATTAGTATGTATTAGTTAGGTTTAAGTAGATTACTAGTAAGTCGCCCATTAGGACTAGGATTTAATAATAAGAGGCTCATTAGGGTTAAATACTAGAATGTTCTCTTTATTTGTATATAAAGTGGAATTCTTAGGAGTTTAGAGTAGGACGGAATAAGTTTTATGTTTAGGGCATGAGTAGGATTCTCTGAGTTGTGCTATGGGAGTAGTTAGCACCCTATTTTCCTTAATTACCATCTATTTCATCTTCATCCTTGGTTGTGTTACTATTAATTCATTGGCAGGATCTGTTGGTTCCTATCATGAGGTTTGTCCTTTATGCTTTCAAGAACAAGAAGTAGATGCCCATTTATTTATGCACTGCCCTCTGGTTTTACAAGTATGGTTTGTATCCCCTTGGGGACCCGACCACCGAGTTTGTTGGATGTGAATCAATGGCTGAATGGGTGGTTCAACTGTAAATAAATGAGTTTGTTCTCATTTTATTCTGCATAGTACAAAACGTCAACCTTGAACAAGCTTGTTTAGTTGTTCAATTGGAACTATCCTAAGGGTGAAACCAATTTGAGCTTGTTCTGTTTCTAACTTAATAAACTAACCGAATTGTGTCCCTCTTGGGAGCCACCTCCTACTGGTTGGCTGAAGCTGAATGTTGATGCCGGAATTATGCAAGGTAGTGGAACTGTCTGGGGGCTGGTAGTGAGAAACAACTTGTCTGAAGTAATTTACACCGCAACAAAGAAGTGTAATCTGGATGTCGAAACACTAGTATGCAGGGAGCTCATGATCTCAATCTCTCTAAGGTACTTTTTGAAATGGATGCAAGGATGGTTGGGATCAACAGTATCTGCTCAATAGCTTACTTGTCTGGTGTATCTCATTGTTCTTTTCTTTTTGTTACTTTTAGTTTCAATTAGTATAGGATTTGATTTATTGTTCATTTCCTTTCTTTTACTCCCATAGTTTGTTGGTTCTGGGAGCAATATTTGTATTGGGGTAGCCTTTTAAATCCACCAATGTAAATGGATATGCACTCAAAGTTGTATAAAAATATTCATGATCATCTAATCTATTTTATTGTTGTGGCTTATAATTTTTTAAATCTCACTCAATAAATAAATGAGTTTGTTCTATTACTAGCCTAAGAGTGAATACCAATTTGAGCTGAATACCAAACTGAACTCAGTGTTGAAGGCCATTGACAAACCTGATGCCATTCTTAAATTACTATTGGTGTCGGCGTGTATGTATCGTGTCCAATATTCATGTCTGTGTCAATACTTCATACAGAAATGGATTATCTCCCTTTTATGGCTTTTAAGATATAGTGACACCAATGCTATCATCTTGCTTAGATAAAGATCATTCAACTATTTCAGGTACCTTTTTAGTCTACAACATACAGTAATGGATTATCTCAGAGATGACCTAGGCTAATATATATTTGATTATGCTGCGTGGCTTGGAAAATGCTCTGTACTTAAAAGACTTGAAGTTGACTTGTGAGGAATTTCTCATGGTTTGCTAGATTTGGTCTAGAATTATATGGGATCCTTAATTTTATTTTATTTTCATCCTTTGATCATTACCAATGTCTTAAGGAAGAATGTTGCTCGTATTTCTTTTCTTAGATTTTTGGTTTTCGTTTGGGGCCTAACTTTTGATCATAAGGAAAAAAAAATGTAAATTCATGTTCGATAAAAAAAAAATAGAGTATTACTTTTCCCACCCTGCCTTTTCTTCCGTGCCCTATTTTTTTTTCTTCCAAAAATACTCCTAGTCTGGATTTTATTTTCTGAACTAGATTGTTAGTGCTTTCCGGATTTTAAAATCCGGAAAGCTCTTTTTTTAGAATTTTTTTATGTTAAGCTTTCAAATTCGTAAAATATTTGCAAATAAAAATATAAAACAGAAACAAAAAGATAAAAACAACTCATTTTATTGATATATGAATAATACATTATTTGAAGCTTTTTAAGCTTATTACATAAGAGTCTAAAACTATTTCTAATCTCCTAAGCTATACCAGTGGTTAGAGCCACTGGTGGAGAGGAAAGAGGGGGAGGAAAGAGGAGGGAGGGGAAGAAGAAAGTAATGTTGGCGAGGGTCGGTACGAGTGTAGTTATAAGGGGTTGATTGTATTTTATTTAATGTTATTGTTTGAATATTTTGGATAATTATGTTATGTAATATTTGGATAATTATGTTTGATTAATGTTCAATGTTTGGATAATTACGTTGTGTTGTCGTTTGATTAATGTTATAAATTGATTTTTCTTTTTGAAAAATTGGTCGAAATCATAAACAGTTGAGTCATAAGTGTCGTTGCTCTAAAACAGAGGCTCAGTCAAACCAGATGGCTTCTGCCTCTGTGCTGATGCAGTTCGGATTATAAAATCCGAATTATGTAATCCGGAAACATCATTCCCATTTGTTGACTTTCAATAAGGTGATTTACACATTTCGGATTATATAATCCGGAATGTGTAAAAACAGTCTGGATTATGTAATTTGAATCCATCCATTGAAAATTGAAATCAACAAATTCCTTCATTTTTCACTTCATCTCTTTTATTTCATATTCTTCAAATTTTTTAAGATTTGTAGGAGTGTTTGTGGTGTCATGGTCATTGTTGACCGTTCATACGATCCTTGCAATTGCATTGCAGCTTATGCAGGGGTTATATAACGGTCAACAGAGACCCTTGACATCAAAGAAAGACACAAAAATTTCATATCGATTTTGTCCGAATTTTAAAATCTGGAAAGCACTAACAATCTAGTTCGGAAAAAAAATCCGGACCAGGGGTATTTTTGGAATTTTTGCAGGACGCGTGAGAAGACAGTAGGGTGGAAAAAGTAACACTCAAAAAAATATGATAAGATTCGGAGGGATCCAAATTTCAAGTTCATTTAAAAATCTCAAATCACCCAGACTGTTAATAACGAAGATAATACATGCTTATAGGGTTAAATAAGTTTTGATCTTAATAAATATAATCAATTTTGTTTCTAGTCCTTATAGAAAAATGACATTATTGGTATTTATAAAAATTTCAGCACACACTTTTAATCCTTATTAAATTAAAAATTGTTTAACCATGCTTAAAGTTTTAAATTTTTGAATGATTTTTGCATACTTGTTTAAAACATCATAAAAAGTTCCACCTCAAAAATTGATTTTTAGGTCCAAATTTGTATTAGTTTTATCTTAAAATTTTGGCGTTTAAAGAAATTCATATTTAATTCATTAGATGTTAAAAAATTCTAATTTTTTATAAAAAGGTTTCTTATGATGTTCCTAAGATGTTTGTAAAAAATTATTCACAAATTTAAAAGTTTAAGCTTAATTAAACAAATTTTAATATAAGAGGGACTAAAACTATGTCCTATTTCTTTTTTATAGAAATCAAATCCTGTCACTTTTTTTTATGTGGGCTAAAAATGAAATTTGTTATTTAGCCCTGTATCATATACAATCATCAAGTAAACTATATTTGAGTGGAAGGAGAATGCTCCCCCTTCTGAGAAAGTATAAGGAGAAGTAAATTATTTGTCGGCACTGAAGAAACAAAATATGTTTTTGTACATAAAAATTAAAATTGAGTATAAGGAGAATGTTCTCCTTTCTCTGAAAATAATATTTTCTAGACCATATTAAGTGGAAGACCCATAGCACTTCAGAATAAGGAATGAACCCTAATGGTATTTCTAGTTCAACGTTACCAGACTCCATAATGTCATTGGTATTCTATGATGCATAGGTACGGGTACGGTACCTGGTATGGGTACCTGTGCCGGTACGTAATACGAAAAATTTTAAAAAAATGAAGGTACGGGTACGTATATAAAACATCAAAATAAAGATTTTTCAAGTGAATTACTACACTTCTATCATCATGTTGCTTCAGAGTTTTACTTTTTTTGTGTACCCGTCTACTATTTTCATCAAAATCAAGAGAAAGAATTCAAATACAATAAAAAAGCAAAATAATTTTGGTTATTTTTCCTCAGTCTGTACATTTTTGCTGCACCAACTACTACAAAATAACTATGTAAAAATAAGCACACTTTAGTATGTAAGTTACGAGTACCGTATGCGTACCCAGTACGGGTGTGTGCTTGGTACCGGTACTTCTCCATGTTTGAAGTACCCATGCTTCAAAGTTGGTATCTAATGGATGCCTATATTGACTATAATGATGCTGGTTGGTGGTTGAAACATAAAATGTCGTGAATATTGAGAACTGTCATGAATGATGGTGATTGAGTGATTAATACATAAAAGGTGATGATATTAAAAACCGTCATCAATAAAGAGCAATGATCATGTATACATAGAACAATGGAAATTTTGAAAACCATGGTAGGGCTTTCTAAGAATTATAATAACTTGTCTCATTGATTGAAATTCATTTGACAAAAGAAAATGAAATATGATTGTGTTGGCATCCTACGTGGCAAATGACTCATATTCTTCCAGGTTAGAAACAAAACCCTAATGAATTTTGCAAAACCCCATTCACCAACGCGCCTCTATACGAAAACCTCAAAACCCTCCGTTCAAACCCTTCGCCGCGAATCGACCATGGAAGAAGCTTCCACCGCTAGTTACGGCGGCGCTACTCTAAACTTCGAATCAAAAATCAGTTACGAAGCAAAACTAAAAGAACTTCTTCACAGAATCACTTCACCTGAAATTAAACTCTGTTCATCCGCCACAAAAGAGTTCAAAAGCCTCTTAAAAACCGAAAACGGTTCAAAACTTCTTTGCTGTTACGTTACCGCTTCGCCGAAATGCTCCGAGTTAATCGAAGCTTGGAAGTTACGACAAGGTAATCAAGGTTTGCATTACGTTTTAGAGTTAATTTCAACATTATTCAGTCACCCCGACGGTAAAACAGGTTTAAACAATGTTGTTAGGGATTTGGATAAATTTGCGCGGTTAATTGTTACGGATTATTTGAATGATTTGTATAAGGAGTTGAATTGTAAGGAATTGAAGAGGCAGAAAGCGGTTTTGTTGCTTTTAGCTTCGATTGTGAGGCGTGGGAATAGTTTAGCTAATGAGGTTGCGAAGAGTTTTGATTTTAAGGTTTCAGGATTCGCGGCATTGGCGAAGAGGAGGAAGAAGGAGAGGGATGGGAAGAGGGAGTTTTTGTTGAGGAAATCGTTTGTTGGATTTGCAATGTCGTTTTTGGAGGTAGGAAAACCGGGGTTGTTGCGTTGGATTTTGCAGCAGAGGGAGATGTATTCCGGTGTGTTGCGTGGATTGGAGGATGATGATGACGAGACGGTTATTTTTGTTTTGGAGACGTTGAGGGATTGTGTACTTGTTGAGGAATCGTTGGTGCCGCCGGGGTTGAGGAGTGTTTTGTTTGGGAGTGTGACATTGGAGCAGTTGGTTGGGATTTGTGGGAGGGAAGGTGGTGGTGATGCTGCTAAGATTGCTTTTGATGTTCTTGTTTTGGTTTGTACGGATCCGAGTAATGGGTTGATGCCTGATTCGAAGAGGAGGCCGCATCCGTTGAAGGGTAATTTGAAGAGGATGATGGATTTGTTGAAGAAGATGTGGCCTACGGAGGTTCAGTATCATAGGGATTTGCTTTTGGCTATTGTTAATACTAGACCTACTTTTGGTTTGTTGTATTTGAAAGAGTTTCCTTACAATGTTGAAAACTATAAATCTTCTTCATGGTTAGTATTGCTTATATGCATTTTTATATGTCCTTGTATCTATTTTTATCTTTATATTGTATGACTGCATTTGGATTCGCTTATGAAACTTATCTACTGACATAGGCACTTGATAAGGTGTTTGAGAGAGCTAATGGAAACAGTTTATGAGATGTTCATGTGCTGTTTTCGGCTAATTTTGACAAGCTCTGTAGGATAGCTTATGAAAACAGCTTATAGCTTACTTGTAAATAGTTTGACTATATTTTCTTTCTTGAGTGAGTGTGCAGATAGGTAATATATTATCATATAAGCACTTAATTATGTTGTTTATCCAAACCGACCCTATATGTATGATTAATATTAAGCTGTTTATCCTAACAGTCCAGTATGTATGATTAATTTAGCAACATATAGCTTAAACCCACTAAACAAGGGTTCATTCTCTATCAGTGGGACTGACTACGAGATTTTGTTTTTATCTAATTGTCATGGTTTTGGTTTTGCTAGCATTTTCTCTTGCATGGATATGTTTCCATTCCTTAGGCTTTGTTTGATTATGACATGTGTTTGCAGGATTGCTGTGATATCTGTTGCAGCTGATTTGGTTTCTTCAATCAGCAGTGGCATTTCCAAGGAATTTGATTATTCCCGATCAAATGGTCCTCCCTCGATTGACAACATGGATTTACTTGACATTGTGAAATGTTTGTTTCCTCGTCCATTCAGCAGGTCAATGTTTAATAAGGGATTGCCTCATGTTGACACTTTTGTGAAACATGGCACTCTAAGGCTTCTTCTGGAGTTATTGAAACTGCTGGACTCTCTTTTTGTTGGGTTGAACCATAATTCTAGTTCATCAGACAATACATTGGTATCTGTCAAGCAAGAAATTCAGAATTACGTTCAACCATATCTTCCTGATTTGCAGGTTTTATTAAATTTACTCTCCTCTTTAGATGGCTGTTATGAATCCCATAACTCAAGTTTGAAGAGAAATGCATGCCATCATGAACATGATGGGAATAGTAGAAAGAAGTTGAAAATGGATACTTCTGAGACTGACATAGATATAATTGTTGGTGGGATAAATTCTGCTCCAAATATTGATTTGATTGGTAACAGTGGAACAGTTGACAGTGCACTTAAAGAAGATGCATTGGATGATGTAGAGGATCTCATGAATAGCATTGGGGAAATGTGGGGTTTGGACCTTCATTCCATGGATATTAGCACCCTGAAGGATGCAGAATCATACTTACTGTCTAAACTGCTTGATGCTCTCAGATATTATCATGTATGTTCAATTTTTTTTCTTCATGTTTGTTTATTTGAGCTTTTGGAAGCACTAACACTGTTAGTCTGCAATGTAATAGGAATAGGAATATACCTTGCGATGAAACATGCAGTAAGAGAAAGAAAATGCAAATGAATTATTTGATTGTTTCGATGATATACATCTGTTCCTTTAGGTTGTTTTCTGTTTGTATAGTATAGGTTGGTATCTGTAAAATTAGGTAGTTGTGTGTACTAAATAAAGGGTATTTTTCTAAGACACCTTATATTATTTGAGGTTTTGACGGAGGCTAGGTTTCCGTGTTTAACTGGTGATTGTATTAGAGTGCTGTCTATTTAAAGAAAATTGTAAAAATATACCTCTATGACTTAGTTTCTTAAATGCTTGTGATTTATCACATTCAATTATTTTAGAGACTAGTTTTTTGTCCTTCGCCTATCTTTCGAGTCACCTATTACTTTAAGCTTTTAGACTGTAAATGGTTCTTGACATTTATTAGGTTCTTCTTTAACAATATATTGTTGACCATGTGGCATAGAATAGTTTTTACTAGAGAGGAGTCTTCTGTTTGTTTGTTTGTTTTTCTTTTTTCCTTATGTTACCCAAAAGAAACTACAGTGCTGATTAATCTGCCACTTACGAGTTGTTGATTTTGTAGACCTCAATTTACCTCTCTATGATTTTATCTATCTTACACTACCTTACATACTCATTTCTTTATAGAGATTATATTATATATCTGCACTCTCATTTCTTTTGTTAAAACCTTATAGTGTCTTGGCCACTACCTTACATACTCATTCACTTATCTATTTGTGCTGATTCAGTTATAACTTGTTTAAGCGGTATTTCTCTCAATATAATAAACAATTACTACATGCCCATGGGTAGCTGGTGTGCCATATAGTTATTTTTTTATTTTTTTTAAATAATATAATCTAAAACTAAAAATTATTTCATATCCCACCATGGTTTGTGCTCATAAATGCCTTTTTATATTCTAATGATTTCCCCCTGTAAATTATCCTTGCTGCATGTTTCATTTGTTTAAATTTACTCTCTAATTGACACTTATTTTACACCTATGTGGCACTTTCCAATGCTCTAAACCTTCTATTTAAAACCAGACATGAGTTGAAATTTAGTTTTTTTTCTTTGTTTACTACAAAATGGCAAATAAAGAATTACCTCATTGCCTTTGTATGCCTTTAAAGTGTAAATTCTAATAAGAACTGAGGACATTCTTTTATGTATTAACCGTGGACTATCCGATAAAATTTAAAATGAAATCTTTGTTGTTGTTTTTATGCAGTTGTTGCCCTTGCTCCTTTCCTAAGAATGTCTCCTTAACTAGTGAAGGAAACAATGTCTGGTGTCATAGTTATTGTTTATATATAGAAACTCATTTATTTTCACAACTAATGCAAATATGTATGAAGTTATCTTATATTTGGTTTATTTTTCTTGTGCAGCGGACTTTGCCTTCCACTGTGGATCAACCGTTTGATTCTTTCAAAGGTCTTCTTAAAAACCCATTAGAGTTAACAAGTCATCTGCAAGTCTCACTGTTGTCTTTGCTTGTGGAATACATTCAATGGTGTCCAGAAAATGAAATTCCCATAAGAACTCCAGCCATGTTGTACAAATATCTGCAGCCATTCATTAAATTGTTTATGTTTTCACCAATAACCAAGACAAGGAATTTAGCATACAGGTTGGCTGTGGCAGCTATGTTCAGTACCGGTGCTTTTGACGGGAATCTTCATGAGATACATGCATGGTTTTTGTTTATACCTGGTTATCAAAGGGAGCAATCCCCGGTTAATATCTTGAAGGTGGATGTTTTACAGAGTTTGACTTCGTTTGTCATAACATTCTTATGTGATGCTGTTTCTACACTTGGGAATAACTTAGTAAAATATTGGAATATCCTTATGAATTATATACATTCTTTTGAAGGTGATAAAGGTAATTGACACTAAAACACTAATATTGGTTCTATTGTATTTTTATCCGTCCTGTTTAATTCATTTGATCAGTGTGTGCCCATTGGATTATAACTCGTAAGCTCATTTTTCATAGTCACAGTACCCAGTATTGGTCTTGTATTTTGGCATATCTTGGAAAATGCTAACATATATGGGCAAAATTTTGGAGAAACTTCTGGCTCATTATCGCTATGCTGAACTAGTGGTTTTCAATTTCATTGCAGATTTACAACCTGATGTTAGTCCTTTTATCACATGTGTCCTGGAGAAGTGTCTAAAGGTGATCCGATCTAAATCAGGATCCTGCTCGTTGCCAAAAAAATCGATGGTATTATTATACAGTTGCAATACCGTGAAATATCTCTTGCAAACTCAGGTATGTACATAACTGGATTTTTTTAGTTATTTAGTCTTCTTGCAGTTTGTGCATGTCTGATATTATTATATTTTTTTGATAGGTCAACGCTGAATTGTTATCTTCTGTAGTTAGTGCAGACTTGACTGAGAACTTTGGCAGCAGTTATGAATACGATGAAGTCTTTCCTGAGTGGAAGCCTCTAAAGAACTTGTTAAACTTTGTGGAGGGCATATCACACCAACGAAATTGTTGCCTTTTCTCTGGAAAAAAGGAATATGTCCTTCCTGATGGTTCTTTGGGAAGTGCACTTTATGATGTAAATAGATTATTAGGTGGCAGAGATGGTCATCAGTTGGCTGAAACAGCTGTAGCTTTCATATCCTCCATTGTATGTGAAAATACTGATAAAACATCCACAAATCTACCGTCGGGCGTGGTCATTCTAAGTGATTTACTTGGTGTTCCTTTCCCTATCTTATCATCTGTGTTTTTTCTGGATTACAGTGTTCTTGTCCATGCTTCTAAGATGTGGCCTGTGACGTTTTATGCTGGCTTGGATATTGCCATATCTGATCTGGGTAGTGATAGTCGAAATGCTGCTCCTATTGAGACATCTGATCTTACATCGTGTCCCGACTCTCTAACTTGTAGCCAACTCTTGGATGCTTCTGATGCTGATGCATTTAGTATTCTTCTAAAACAGACACCTTTCCATGTGATATTTCCGGCAATGATGTCTATGAATGGTCATTACTCATCAAAGCTTTCTGAGACGCAAGAGCTTCATTTCATAAAAGACATGCAAGAGCTTCTGCTACATAAATCATGTGAATCCATTACTGGCTGCTCAGTCCTTCCCAATCTGCAGCTTGTGCTGTTCTGGACTCATCAGATTCAGTTAAGTCATGCTGTTATCCCATTAGCTGAAATAGAACAACTTTTGAATCTCTGTGTTATTCTTGTACAGAATTTATTAGCGCAATTATTGGTTCCAGAAAGTGGTTCTGACTTGTCTGTAAAAAACTCGTCTTTCTCTTCATCAAGTCATTACATTCAAAAAGTGATTAAAACAATTTTCTGTCATCCTTCTATTCTGATGTCATTATCCTTTTCTTTGGAAAATTGCCAAAACATTTCAAATGGAAATACAGGAACCGGCTTTGATATCCTAAATGTACTATCCAGTGAGGGGTTTACAAAATTTGGTAATCCAATTTTGAACATATTGACAATGACGCTAAACAACATGTGGTCGTTATTAGGTTCCCACTTTCACGGATCAAAAACTCAAGATGTCGCTATTAATTTTGTCAAAATGTTTAAAAGCCTTCAACAGAAGCTGTTTCTGGATGTCAAGGAAAGATTTGAGCTGTGCATTGGTACTAAAGATTCAACGCATCTTCTTCCAACACTGTATGCCTTACACACTTTGCATAAGTTTTTATCCCCTTTTCAGCTCCTTGAATTAGTAGATTGGATGTTCAAAAGAGTTGAGATGGATGATTTGCCAACTATGACGTCCTTTTTATCTGTTGGATGTTCCTTAGCTGCTGATGCTTTCAGCGCTTTATCCTTTTATTTTCAGCAGTCCAGTGGAAACAGGGCACCGTATGAGTTGTTCTGGGAAATGGGTGAAAACAATGTGAAAGCTGATATTTTTGAGCAGATCTACAGCAAGGTGATTGACTTTTCTGTAAAATATGAAATAGATTGTGCGGACAGATATTTGCATGAAGCTGTCAATGCTTTGTATAAGCAGAAAAATATGCAACAAGAAACTTTTCATCCTATGCTGTTGGATGTGCGAAAAATTATAATGAGTACTCCTGTGAAAATGCTTTCTCTTTGCATGTACAAAATGAATGCAAAGAAAGTTAAATTCTTACATATTCTCACTGAACTCAGCTCTCTGCATTCATCAGTATTTGGGCAATTGTTTTTGGGTATAGTGAATAGAAGTTTACATCATGATGTTGGGGTTGCAGGAGCCATTGATGTTAGTCTTTCTGAAGATCAATTTATACTGCTTCTTCCAACCTCCTTATCATATTTGAGGTTGATTTTTAAGAGATTTGGGGATCTGAATCACGGAGATTTTAAACAGATACCTAACTTCTATTCAAAAATCCTTTTAAAAGGTTTTAGTCAGTGGAAGAGCTTTTTGTCAAAAGACCTATTTGAGGAAGAGTGTGGAGAATCCATCCCATCATCTGTTCAAGAACTTCTCTGTCTTATTGATTGTAGTCTCCTTGGAAAATCAATTCATATGTTGCAGTATCACTTTGCTCTTAATGGAGATTCGCTGAAACTGAAAAAACGACTAAAGCTTTTCAAATCCATTTGCCCTAAATTTTCCTCACATGATGAGCTGATGGATTGTGATATTCAACTTATTGATAGTTATTCTCTTCGCCAGTCTTTCAACATAATTAATCATGTTGTTGCAAAGATATCACTGTGTAAAATGTTACTGTTTCATGAAGAAGTGGGTGGGGATTTGAAAAAGGTTGGTGTAGAAATGCAAAGAAAATTGGAAGCATCTAGGATGCATTTCATAAACGTTTTGGTGGACATTTGGCAGCTTATGGTTCAGAAATTTTCTTTAACATCTGATCAATTGGGAACTGGGAAAATCATAAACATTTCATTGCTACATAATCACTTGGAAGTTTTTGTGTTAACAAACATTCTTGAGTTGGCTGCAGTGATGCAAAATGATCTTATTAAATCACAATCCATTCCCTTCCTTGAGCAATTAATCAGATCTGCTCTTCTCTATAGGTTCAGTGATCCTTTGACAATGAAAACCCTCCAGGTTCTAGTAACTCGGCTTAATGAGGGGATGCTATCTTATGATTTGTATCTTCAATTATTACTTGCTCACTCTCAGTTTGCTCCCACTCTCCATTCAGTGCGCAGACCACCTGGTTCCTTTTTGAAGCCTGTATCTAGCATTCTGAAATGTATTGCCATTCCTTCTCTTGACCACTCTGAAAATAATAAGAATCACAAGGAGCCAACAACCAAGCTCTCTAAAGGACCACTGGAAATTGTTAAATTGCTTTGGATACTCTTATGGACAAAGGCCCGTCAAACTGGTTTAGATTCTCAAGATGATATTAGCATAAATTTAAAAGAACTGCATGCACTACTGCATCATTCTTATGGTGCAACACTCAGTGAGATTGATTTGGCTATATACAATGTGATGAAACAAATTGAGTCTGTGACTGGATCATGCACTCAGAATGTAGAGTTAAATTCCGAAGCAATTGAGGAATGGACTAGAAGTCGGCAAAGGGACAACTTTCCAGTTGACCCGGACATATGTGTGTCAACAGTGCTGTATTTTCCTTATGACAGAAGTATTTCTGATGAAGTGCCATCTGTGAACAAGATTGAAACTGACAATGTCAGGAAAAAGGTTGTGACATATGTTTTAAGTTTTCTACCTGAAGCAGTGTTTCCTCCTTGTAGTTTTTATGCTTGTTCTCGTTTTGTTCCATCACTTTAACTAACTACTCAACATCCTACGCAGATACGTTTTTCTCATGTTGAAGTTAGAGAGCGTTATGATCCCGTATTTATCTTGCAATTCTCAATTCATGGCCTGTCTAAAGCATTCATAGAGCCTGTAGAGTTTGCTGGATCAGGGTTGCTTGCAATTGCATTTGTTAGCATGTCATCTCCGGATCATGGAATACGAAGATTAGCTTATGCGACACTTGATAAATTTAAGAATGCATTAGAGGTTGGTAATGAAGTTATCAGTTTATGTTTATTGTTTTCTTATCATCCTATAATTTTTATTTTGGGGAATGTCAATTTATTTTTTCAAATGTTTTGATATTGAATTAGTAGTTTATTTATTTGTATTTGATTGATTAATATTTTTTACCCATGTGTGTGAAAAGCTACTTTCTTAGGGACTAATCTGGTTTGAGTTGGGGAGTGTTGACTCCCAGGAGCAGTTTCTAATGGTACATTTCAAATGTTTTGGGAAGAACATGAATGCCAAATATTTTTTCGCTAGTGCATATTTTTGGGTTTTTGGAGTATATCTGCACTTGGTTAATTGGTTATTTTTCCATTACATCTGCTTTGCTATTGGATCATGCATGCTTATAACTTTTCTTTGGGTGTTTTGCTCATGTTGTTTTAGGAAAATAAATTCTTATTCATAAAAAGAAATTGGTCATGGTTTACTGACTTCTATTGAAAGCTATCTTAGGACCTGTTTCTGTTTCACCACTAATTACAAATGATCACCTTGTTTCACTTGATTTTCTTTTTTAAAAAATTGTATAAAAAATGTAAAAAACAACAAATGCTATTTTCAGCATTTCCTGTATAATCAAGGTTTACCTTTTATAATTTTCAGTGAAGATAAAAAAATAAAAACACCAAACATTTCTTTATCTTGTCTGTTTAAAAAATTTATTCTTTCTACATAAGCTTATCGAAAAAGTTCAATTAGAACATTGTATGCTAGGAGCAAGTGGAAACCTCTTAATATGCCTACTTGCCTAGAAGCCCAAACTCGTGCAAAGCCAAGGCCAATTAGAGCATGCAAAAACATTTGATTGGCTTCAATGATATTCAATCCTTATATCAGATTCATCATTTTATGCATGTGTTTGTCGCACGTTTATTCGTTTTTGACAAATTATGATTGATCAACAATCAAAATGTTTTACAGAAGTGCCAAAAGAGGAAGGATGTAAAGGGTCTTCGGCTTCTAATGAATTCTGTTCAAAACAGTATAGAAGAGCCATGGCAAAGAATCCCATCGGTTATTGCTCTGTTTGCTGCAGAGGCATCATGTGTATTGTTAGATTCATCACATGATCATTATGCAGCTATAAGTACATTTTTGATACAGTCTTCTAAGTTCAATATGAAGGTAAATATCTGTGGTCTTGAAATTCTCTTTCATGAAGCTTTTTTTTCCTTTTCATTTACATAAAACTTATGCTTTGTAAGGAATAATAATTTTGTAAGTTTCATTTGCTCCATCTGTAGGTTGTACCTCTGTTTGATAACTTCATTTGGAGTTCATCCGTCAATTTCAAAGCAGAGAGATCTTGGATACTTCGTCTAGTATATGCAGGGTTGAACTCAGATGATGATGCTATGATATATATCAGGAATTCTATTCTTGAGAATCTAATGAGCTTTTATCTCTCTCCTCTCTCGGATGTTGTGTCAAAGGACCTGATCATTGAAGTAAATACATATTCCTAAATTTTCCCATTATTACATTATATAACTTGTATTGTTGTCACATTCTGGTTGGCGTTGCAGAAAATGTCAGAACTGTGTTTCCACCCAAACCGAACTTCATGAATTTATCATATAGCTTAATTGTCAAATTTTGGATCGAATGCCATGTTTTTAAACTGTTGAATCAAATCATAAATTTTATGATTCACAAGTAAAAACTAAAAATTAACAGGTCTAAACACAACAAGTTATCCAGTAAATTTTTTAATCTTATAAAGGAAGTATTGACTTCATCCCATAGCAGTTTCTAAACAGCAGCATCATAAGAAAATATTTTGATAAGTTTGGCAACCTTTTCCAATTATCAGCACCAAGTAACAGAATGTGATGCACACTGACGGGAATAGAAATCCTTATGATGTTATGTTACTACTTTCAATCTTTCCCTAGGAGGATATCTTATTCTATCCCTCTTGTTTTTTCTAATCTTTTGGCTTCTCTCTAAAGTCTATATAATATTCCTTTTCCCTTCCTGTGATCCCTTCAACCCTGCCAAAAATAGTTTAACTTTGAATCAGCCAGCAGTTATTACCAAACTTTTTCTGGCTGAGAATGAGCATATTGATAAGTATCTAAGCTCTTGGGGAGCCTCCCTTAAAGCTAGTTATCAAGGGGGAAGAACCAAGCCACTTAAATACTCCACTGAACATCCCATACTACTTGATGCGGCACTTCGGTCATTACTTAAAAGCCAAGTTCCTATCACATGCCTATGTATGATGCGTAATAATGAGATTGCTTAAGGACTTGATAAATTTTGTGGAACATCTTATTAAATGTTTGCTTATTTCAAAGAGGTTGGCTGCTTTCTAGAACCAAATAATGTGTTTCTGCTGTTGCTGAACCTGATCTTTATACTTTAAAACCACCAGTTAGGTCAAAGCACAAGGAATATTATTTTTAGTATCTATTAGCATAGTGTTCCATAGTGTCAAGGATAACATCCTTCTCCTTTAAGAAATGCTGGCATCCATGGTGTCAATGTGTTTGTGTTCTAAACTTGATCAATGTGTCCGTGTGACTTGCCTACTCGAAAGAGCAGTTAAAGGGTGATATGATTCATATGAACTTGTTGGTTGGACTCCATCAAATTTAATTGTTTGGGATGCTATCCTGTATGATGAAAGCTGCATTTTACCTGAGACTATTACTTTGGCTGTGTTCTCCTTTGAGTATCTTCTACCAATATAATGTATGGCTTTCTTATTTCCTGTGTAGGTGATAAAGAAATCTATTAAAGTGCAAAAGATTGCTCGTCATCTAGTGAAACGCTGTTCTTTATTTTCATGGTTATCATCTCTGATCTCAGTTGCGAGAAGGGTTGGGCTTAATGCAGATGAAAATAGATTTTTCTTGAAGCATGTATTGGTAGTATTGAAGGTAAGTGCTTAATTTTTTAATCAGTTTACAGTTCCTGTTGGAGGGAACAAGGTGCTCATTCTGACTTCCTAACTTGCACCATTTGTTTTTCTGGTTTTATTTGTAAATGTTTTCCTGATTTTCATTTTCAAATTGTTGAGGGGGTTTGTTTACTCTAACTTGATTTATTATTTTCGAGTGGTGGTGTAGCGAAGTTCTACACTACACACTTCGACCTAGTAGAAAATGGCACTGTTGTTGGTTTTGTACACTGAGCTAGATGCTGATTAGGGTAAGACTTGCAGTTTGATTCTTTAAATCCAATTTTTTCCAAATAGGAAGTTCAAGCAAGTTTACCTGTCTTTTGCTCTTGTGCCTCGTTGAACTAAATTTGACACCTAAGACTGATCATGAAACTTCATCTTGATTTCCATGGTGGTCTAAATCATTTAACTCTTATCTGAAGGTTTCGCTTTTGTTCTGTATGCAAGCTTTGATGTCACAAAAATTATCGCCACGCCTAAAATTGTCGTTGTAGCTTTTATTTATGTGACCTATTTTTAATTTTTATTTATTACTATGTATTTTTATTTCATTTTTCTTCTTTTACACAGAATGCTCATAGCTTTTATTTTTTAGGTTGTCAATGATGTTATTTCATCTGGAAGCATGTCCAAGTGGTTGCAAAATCATGGCTTTGAGCAGCTCATGGAGCTTTCATCTAATCTATTCAGTGTTGTACTCCATGATGTAACAATGACAGATGAAACTGTGGGATTAGTTAATCCTTTTCTACAAATGATAGTGTCGGTGTTGAAGTTCTCTCAAAAAAGGGAAATATGTCAGCCACATTTCACCTTATCAATTCAGAGTTTATATCAGATATACCAGGCTGGCAGTGTGTGTAATCAGGTTACGAAGGGAATTAATCCGGATTTATCTCTTGAAGCCATACTTATGAGTGCACCTCCTACTTCCATTTTCTTAATGGTACTTTCATTCATCCTCTCTCTTTATTCATTTCTGGTACAAAATTGTGCTATAATTTATAAATATGGTTGTCAAAGGTATAGAAGCAATCAATTTTGGATAGTATTTGATATTTTATTATATTTTAGCTGTGAAGAAATGTTATTGGTTTTTGCTATAGTTTATTCATTGGTTGTCAATGATGAAAATGATAACCTGAAGATGAAAATAATAAATGAAATTCACTGAAACATATAAAAACATATAAAGTTGATCATATGCTATATACTTTAAGTACCTTGCACTATATATAATAAATATTTTATATCATACTATTGTGAAAGTTAATTTTGAAAATATTATTATTGTCATTTGCAATTGCTTCCAGCATTCGTAGTTGTTCTTATATTTGACTTGTTTATGGTGGTTTTTCTCATGCTAGAATATTAAATGTGTTTCCTTGGTGAAATCATATATATCAGCTTACAGCTTTAATTTCAATTAAAACAAGATATCTATTTGATTGCTAGAGTTAAAGAGTCCCACACCGGAAAAGAGATGGCCTGAACATGTGTTTATAAGTGGGGGCAATCCTCACCTCACAAGCCGTTTTTGTGAGGTGGTGATAGGCCCAACCACAATTCTAAGACACAACAAGAAGATACACTTGCTTGTGCAATTTTGCATGTTATTTCTTTTTTTCTTTGTTTTTTCCCCTACATATTTGTTTCCTACCAGTGGTCTCTGGTGGTTCATGCATATGAATAACCACTCTTGTATGTATACAGGATGAGGAAAGGCTTCAGAGTTTTATCACCTGGGCAATTACAACTGCTTTAGCGTCAGAGTCTTCACAAAGGCTGGGGTCTAATGAGTCTCGCTTAATTGTTAAAACAGAGTTAGGGGAAGAGTCTCATGATGACTCATTAGTGTCAAAATTTTTGCGTTGGTTAACAGCATCAGTAATCATTGGGAAGCTTCACCAGAAATCCAATGACCTATATTCAGTGTTTTCTGAGACACATACACTAGAATCCCTGCATTCTTTACTTGTGCATGTAGAAAATACGTCGGGACAAAGACATGATATTAACATTGAGTGTGAGGAGTTGCTTGCCTCTACAATTTTCTATCTCCAACTGCTTCCTGGTATAAATCAGGAACTGCTACCATCAGTTGTATCTGCTCTTTGTCTCCTGACTTTTGGTGCCTCTAATTTATCAGGTACCCTACTTTATATCTATACTTTCAATATGGTTTCCTAAGTGCAGTTGTGGTGATAGGTCAGAGTTGACTATTTTGTCCATATATTTATGTTTTTTATACGTCATTCTGTAGTGGGAAGAACTGATTTATTGCAAGACTACAATACTTTCATATCATCAAACTCTTCAAGGGTACGATGCCCTCCCGAAGCTAATCTGGCTTGGAGATGGTAAATATCTCAACTTTTCTTGTCTCTGTGGTCTGCAATCATAATGTTAAATTCAGTTGAGTTTTTATATTTCTTGGGTGACGTCTGATTTTTTCTAATACTATGGGGTGACACCAAATTGCTCAGGTTAAAATTCAGCCGGTTTTTCAATTTTCAAACCGTTTTCTTTAATAGCATCCCTATAATGTGGAATTTCTACTCATAAAATCAACCATCGGATTTTAGTTTTGATCATCAGCATGTGAAATTAGCAACATTTATTTCATAAAAAGTTAATTGACATTAAATTAGTAGTACCTTCTTACTGTTTGGTGAACTTGATTCATTTATACTTTATTTATACATCAGAAAGTGAATTACCTAGAAAATGTATATTTTTATGCTACCACAAAAATAAAATCTGATTAGACTTTTGGTATATAGCTGTAATTTAAAACAGATCTTATTTGACATTTATACTTTGTTTAGGTCATTTTACCGGCCAAGGAAGGATCATTCACTGGAGCTCACTGGTACAAAAGATATGGAGGAATATCATGCTTGCCAAAATCTGTTGGTGATTGTCGCAAATGTGCTTGATGGAAAGAAATTAGAGTCCGCTCGTTTGTCCCCTCTAGATGTAGAGATATCTACCTTAATCCAGTGGGAAAAAAGATTACTAGGAAACTAAGTGCTTATTATAGGTGAGTGTTATAAATAGGAAGAGGGAATAATTTGTTGTATTGTTTGGGCTATATTCCTTGTATTCAAATGTTGTGTTTTCTTGGGGTTTAGCCCCCATTTTTGTGCAATAGTACCATATGCATGTTTGTTGGTACATAAAGGTTTTTTTGGGAAAAAGCTTGAGACATTTCAAATAAAAGAAGCAATACAGTGTTGAATATGATGATAAAATATTGGACTAGATGTGAATTGAGTTGATCTCGCCAATCGGTGAGCAACTTGGTTCACTTGTGTTGACTAAACCGACATTAAAATTTTTGACTAACGGATAGAATGGACCTACAATCTTTCAAAAATGATGCAAACTCTGAAAAAAATAACTCTAGGAGAATTTATAAGATCAACCTCACTTGTGAAGATCTTTCGTAAAAATATTGTTATAAGAGAAATGTTAATAACACTCACTAGTGGGTATTAGAGAGTAGTGTTCAAAAGAGTGATAGTCAGCACTATTCTATATAAGCATTAAATTCAGAATAAAGGATTTGCTTTTATTGTGGGGGTGGAAAACGTAATTTCACGAAATGTAAGTTGGCATTTTTTATGTAGTAAGCTACCAAAATAATATAAAACGATTTAGATTATCATTTGGAGGGTGAAAATATATGTGCTCTCAAGTATCAATAACAATCAAATTTGGAGGGTGAAATAATAGTTTTGCCTGCAGAATAACTAGGTAGATTTAGAGATGAAATTGGGTTTTGATTAATTTATATCAAATTTTATAAGATTTAAGAGTTTAGTGATGGTGGATTGGCGGTTCAAAACAACTTTGCACACATAACCAATCAAAACATTTAGAATCATCACATCAGTTAATGTTTTTAATGTATGAGAGCCAAACGTGGCAATTCAGAATGTTTTGATTGATTGTGTGTGCAAAGTTGTTTTTAACTGTCAACCCACCACCATTAAACTCAAGATTTAAAGTGATTGATATATAATAAATCATGTTCAATTCAAATATATTGTCGTCGGTGCATGTAAATTAAATTTAGTTTATTTAAAATTGACAATTATCAAATAAATAAATGAATACGATTTAGGTTTTTTAAAAAGTGAATCCATCCACAAGAAAAATAACTCCAAATGTTAAGGGCATTAAGAAGTTTTTAATCTGAAATTGTCACTTACGAAATTAGAAGTAATTAAAATGTTATACCTTTCAATTCAACAATTCCTTAGCCCGAGTTTTGATATGAAAATTCTAGGTGGTTGATGATTGTTATGAGTTTGATCAAAAATGAGTGCAAAAAACTGTAGTGGTGGAAAGAAACTACTTGTGCAATACACAAATAAGAGCAATTACAACATACATCTGTGGGACAAATCGCTTTATTATTTGAAATAATGACAGTTAACACTTAACATCAAACACTTGTTCATGTCACAACAAACTAGAACTCTTTCAATTTCTCTCATTTTCAATGTGCATAATATCTTGAGAGAGAGAACCATGATTCAACTAGAAAAGACCAAAGTAAACACCAGTAGTTGGATGTGTACTGATGTCCATCCTGTATTATTTGACCAGATTTTACAGAAGAACTGTCCATTAATTCAATTAAAACTCACAGTGCTGCTATGCACTCAATTTCAATCTTGGCATCCAACGGCAAGGCAGCTACTTGATACGTCGCACGAGCTGGGGCAGGTGAAGGAAAGTCTGAAACCATTCAAACCACAAGTAAATGATTAGTAAATAAAATCCACATAAATAGATGAAAATCTTAACACTAGTACTAAGCACATTCAGAAAGCTTGTGAAGAGTGAATTCTCTCAAATAATTTTTTTTTGTCTTTCTTACAAAACTTGCATTAAACAAGCTTCATCCTTTTACATAAATAAAGTATACATACAAGAACATAGCCTTCGAAGATTAATCTTCAATCTTAATATAAAGTAAAAGATTTCCAATCTAAAGGCTAGTCAGCTATAGTACAAGAAATCAGCAGGTATGCCTACAAATAGCCGGATTAACTTTTACTGCGCAATATAATGTATATAAGAAATTCATTGGTATGTTTCATATTTAGCACTTTGTGCACGTAGTTTTTTCATATTCTGTGATTTTATAAGGATGGCCAATTATTTTGATTGAAAGAATTAACAAAAAAAAGGTGAAAGATCAGAGCAGTAATACACATTTATCATTAACACACTCAAACAATCTATTGCATTCTTTAAGAAAGAATGTAAACAATTTCAAGGAAAAATCAAACTCACTACCACAAAACTTACATTTAGCATAGATCTCATTAACTTTCTTGAAGTCCTTCAAGTCGGCCAACCTGGAAGAAATGAATGATGTTAACATAGTCAGCTTGTCACCACTCAAATACAAAGCAAACGTAAGGAAAGAACAAATAATTCATACAAAATTGTTGTCTTAACAACTGATGCATAGCTGGCACCCCCAGATTTCAGGATCTCCCCCATGTTTTTGAGAACCTGCAATATGTAATTGTTTAAAATGTCATGGGAAAAATCATTTAGCGCACCTTCATATCAATACAACATCAAGACGGAGTTACCCGGCATTCTATTGAGTTTTCACAAACATGAAACTATTAACTATTAGGGCTTTGTTTGGGAGTTTGGAGGGGAGGGAAAGGAAAGGCTTTGGGGGGAGAGAAATATAAGGGAAAATTGAGAACTTTTTCACATTTTTTGAAAGAGTATTTTTTTAGAGAGTGATAAATTAATGCTTATGATTAATATATTTTTAATTTTAAGAATATTATAACAACATATATTAAATTTGAAGAATTCATATAAACACCCTCCCAAACCCCCCGAAAACCCTCCTCCAATACAATTTTTTAGTTTCCCCAAATGAGGATGGTTTTATATTTTGAAGAAAAATAAGCCCCCTAAAGCCCCTCCTTCCAATGTCCTCTATATATTCCACTTACTCCTTCCTTTTTTTTTCCAAGTCTTTCCTTCCCTTCCACTCCAAACTCGCAAACAAAGCCTAGGCGTTTTCATTCTTAGCAGCCATTCTAAATCATATAAACTTTCTGATAAGTGTATAGCGAATTTCACATTGCAAGATAAATGAAACTTAATAAGTTCATATTTATAGTCTTCTACCTGCTCAGTCTGATCTTCAACATCTTCCGAGACAAACTTCCCTGTCTGCATTAGAGAACAAAACACTGATTACTAGGAAAACATCATGCAGCCAGGATAAATGCACAACTGCACATGTATATAATTATGCTGATAGATTGGAACATTGAATTATCAAACCTCGGGAACAAGACCAAGGACACCTGAGACAAATAGAAGGTTGTTGGCTTTGATTGCTTGAGAATACGGTCCCAATGCCGCTGGGGCCTTTTCTGTCGAAACAGCTTCCTTGTTGATCCCTAAAATCAATCAGAAAGTGATTGACAGCACAAGAGTTTTGATAGAAAATAAAAAACAAGAGAAAGAAAAAATTTCTTGCAATGCAGACACCAAGGTCTCTCTTCCTTTGCAACTCTATACCAAAATGAATATACTTTACAGTTTGAACAAGAATAGATTACAATATTTTGAAAATGTGCACATGAACACCTACAAAAGGTGAGTCCTATGGAGCATTGACGTAGACACAAACACGACAATGATACGTCGACGCCAGTAATAATTTGAAAATATGGTATAGTTGAATGCTACCACGAGTGTCAGTGTCGTATCAGTGTCAGACACCAGACACGCTTTCAACCTAAAGTGTTGATCAGTGCTACATAGGGTGATTTTACACACTTCAATTAATGATCCTACACTAAATTGACAAAAAAAATCACAACTGTGATGGTCCACAATAACTGTGCTGCAGTAATTAGCTTATAGATTAGCAACATTTTCACTGCATTTAAAGGTCCACTTCATCCAAATATAAACTTTGACCAAAATTTCCTAGTGCAAAACTAGATAGGAATAAACAATCCTTCAAACAAAAAAGGTCCATAAAACCCCGCATTGTACATCAATGAGAAAATACACAATTCCATTACAAAAAATGTTGCTTGTGTTTTTAATTTGTTCCCCAATTTTTTTTGTTGAAGTAGTCCCCAAGGATGAACTTGTTGGAGAATTGAGAACTTTAACAGCATAATCATGTTACCAAGTTAAAAACTTCCAAAGCTAATTCATATGAAAATTAGCATTAAGCACATATAACGCATTCAATCATTTTAAACGCATGAAGATAAAGTGAAGTGAGTTATGTCTGGATAGATCATGTAATAGTGAGTTCAAGTATAAATTTGTATAACAATCAATTCAAGAATAAAAAATTTAAAATTCTAGCTTCAAATTAAAATCAATTCTACCTGAAACCAAACATACACTAAGATTAAATTAGTTAAGTAACGTTTTCACAGACCAAATTGTATATTAATCCGTGGATAAAATAAAATAAAAAAAATAAAAAAAATTAAAACTTTTTTTTACATGAAATTCTGAGAAAGTGGTGAGAGAAGAAAGTGAAATGATGGGAACTTACGGGTATCAGTGGAAAGGCTCATGCAAAGGAAGGGCATAGAGCGCTTAGAAGAAGATGAGCGCAACATGGCAGTGCCGGCAACGGAGACTCCGCCGATTCCGGCGGCCCATGAAGCGCGACGGTGGAGAACGGCGGCGTTGATTGGTGGAATGTGGAAGGTCCTTGCTGCACACCATGACGCCATCTCTTTCTCACTAGATTCGGTCAGACACGAGGCAGTTCACTGTCTGTGCGAAGACTGTAAAACACACACGCAGTGGAAATGTTTGTACTTAGTTGCTGTGTTTAACTTTGGTAATTGAGTTTGTAAAACTTAAACAAACCGAATCCCTTATTCTTAAAAGTTGTTAGATCTAGTTACACCTTAATTTAATTTTTTCTCTCTAATTTTACTGCATCTTTCTTTCTAAAGTTTGTCTGGTCAAGCAATCCCTAACCCTAATTTTAACCTAGCTTTTTCCCTTCCATTTCAATGCAATGAATAAATTCGCACATTTTACTCCTCGCCCCTTTGTCACGCAATAAATGGCATTCATGTTTGAATTTCTCATTTAAATGTCCTTAAAGCATTACAATTTCTCACATTTGACTTTTTCACTCCTTTGCCATTCATTAAATACATTTTTGTCATTCATATCAAATCCGAAAATTCTCTCCTCACTTAAATGCAATTGTTTGACATTCTTCTTTAAAATCAATCTTTTAAATGCTCATTTACCACATAATAAATTCTAACATTTGACCTTCTCACCCCTTTGTCACGCAATGAATGCCATTCATATGCTCATGTCTATCCCACGGGTCAGCATAGTCAAGAAAATGTGGTTTTTTTTTTTTGAGGTATTTTAGATACATCATATTTTCTTAGGTTAAATAAGTTTTTCGTCCCTATAAATATAACGAATTTTGATTTTAGTCCCTATAAAATTAAACTGAATGTTTTCATCCTCACAAATTTTTTTATTTTGTTTTTGGTTCTTAATAGGTATAATTTTAACGTGTTTTTGACATTTTTTGAACATAATATGAATATATAATGTCGAATATAATAAACGGACATAACATGAATACAATTTGAACATAAATGAGTTATAATTTTGCCATTTATATGAACATAAAATGGCCATTAAAGACGAAAAACAAAATAAAATAATTTGTGAGGATGAAAACATTTAGTTTAATTTTTTAGGGACTAAAATCAAAATTCTCTATATTTATAAGGACGAAAAACTTATTTAACCCTATTTTCTTTGAGTCAATCCATGTTTTAGAAATTTCTAATTAGGATTTTTTAAGATGTAGATAAAATCTAATTTTGATTGTATTACACGAGATTCAGATGTGGTTAGTTCTATGTATTTTTCTTAAATATTATTTTTTTTTTAAACGGCAATACAAATCCAAATTCACTAAAAACAAAAAGGATGAAACGGCATAAAACGGCAAAGTACCTCATATGCTTACAAATTGATAGAGTACATCCATGTCAATAGCATAAAACGGCAAAGTACTTCATATGTCTACAAATATGACTAATATGACTATATTCATGTCTCCAGAATACTCATGTCTCCGGATCTGCAACGTTGACGACGCCAAAGTCATTGTCATTGATCGGATCTGCACTTGCTCAAAGCTAATATTTCAACCCGAATCAAATAAACACCGCACTAAGACGGAAAATCCAAAACACACCGCACAAAGACAGGAAATCGAAACAAACAGAGTCGTTCAGAGACGACGAAATCACAAAAACAAACGAAAGAAAACAGAAAATATGTGAAATCACTTATTCAATTAGGGTAGAAGGAAAAACAAGTAGGAGGGGTGATTTTTGGGTCAAAATTGACCATAAATCACCCCTCTGCAAGGAAGAAGAAAAGGGTGACGACTAGGGATGTATTTAATCTCAGACTTACCAAAAAAAAGAGATGTATTTTTGTTTTATGTTTTTAGTAACAACGTGTAAAATGTTTCCTTATCCCAAGAAAATCTAATGAATATGTCTTTTTTGCTTTAAGTTATATGTCCACCTTTATTTTGATTCAGTATAATATACTGTATTTGCAAATTATCTCATCTGATATAGTGTTAGAAGAAAATATAAAAGACAAAAAAAATTATGAGCTGACATAGCGTAAACAAAATTTAAATAAGTTAAACAAAGTTTGGATACATCGTTAATACTCAAATTTAAATAAGTTCAACTTATTTTATGATTTTAAAAGATAGAAGTAAAACTACAAGACATCAAACAGGCTCAGACATAGTGTAAAATTTGAGCAAGATGCTTCTATACCTCAAATAATATAATTAAATTAGCTTACTTCTCTACAAGTTAACAATTATCGGACATCACATAATATATAGTTTAAGCAGGTCACCTACATATAAATTTAGGGGCTCTAAAATACTCAAATTTGAACAAGTTCAACTCAGCTTGGATACATTAATAATACTCAAGTTTTAAAAAGTTCAACTTATTTTATGATTTTAAGATGCATCCATATGGAATTTCAATCCGAAAATGGCCAAGATACTTTTCTATCATTAGTTATCCTTTTTTAATGTAAGTTAGTTGGTCATATGGTAAAGCACATCTGACTAGGATTGAATGTATATTTTTGAAACCATTTATTTTAAGTAACATAATGTTGAATGAACGTGTAACCTCTCTTAAGGCTTAGAGGTTAGCATGTCTCAAACATCTGACCTCCATTATCTCAATTTCAATTTCAATTTTTTTTATCCCAACTAAACTAATTAGTTTTGAAGCATTTATTGAGGGTTTGTTGTTTACTGTGTTATATTGTTCAAATTCTCCCTTCAATTTCCACGAGTGTTTCCTATGAGTTTTTGCATACACCAAGGTAATTTTATTACTTTGCTTGCCACTTCATCCAAAAATTTAGTCGACTCTTACAAAATTTTCTATTGAAAAAATAATGGGGTATGGTAATGTTTATTGAGATGATGAGTAATAAACTTGAAAAAAATCTTCGTCACTCATTCAAATTTTATAATTATCAATTTGATTTTTTTTTTTATTATGTTATTATTACTCTTCTCTATATTTGCTACCAATTCCCAACTTTTTCTATCCTATGCTTTGTGAATTACATTGAGCCACCTTCTTACACTGTATCATTGCCTTTTTATTATATACTTCTTTGAGATATTAATTTCTATTTTTTGGTTTAAAAAGGTTTATTGAATTTCTCTGAATATTAGAGATTATTTTGTGAAACTAATAAACTGCATTTTATTATCTTATTGTTTCATATTTATCATAACTGTAATTTTTGTTGAGCCCGGCTGGAGATGGTCATTCTCCACGGTTTTTGTCATTATGCCACACAAGTTTTGGTTGAATTAATTTCGTTTTTAAAATATATATTCACGACACTAATCTTTCATTAATTACATCTTATCAACAAACCTCTAAAATTGCCCCCCAGTTCTTATCCCAACTTTTCCACTTCCCATAAACTTTAATTTTCTTTTACGCTTATAATTTTTGGTTCTTAAATATTGGTTCAAACAATTATTTATGTGAGTTGAAATTAAATCATTAAATAGTTATTCCCGCTCATAAGACCCGTGCAGTGCACAAGTCTTCAATCTAGTAATATATATATATATATATATTATGTTTTCTGGAAGTAAAATAATTCAAACGGAAATGTTGTATAAAATTTTACGAAAATTGTTACTTTTACTGTATCGGAAATGTCATTTGGTTTGGGGTATTCATCATTGATTCGGAAAAGTTAAAAAGAGAGTAAACATTCAGACTCTGTTTAGATTGATAAAACATAATGGAGCGGAATAGAATGAAACTGAGCGGAATGGAACAGAAAGAAATGGAATAGAGATTTCATTATATTGTTTGGGTATTCCATGACCGAGCTGAATAAAACTATCATTCCATTACTTGGAAAATAAACGGAATTTAATAAATTAGAACTTCTTTTTTTTTCATTTTTACCCCTATTAATAAAAAAAAATCACTTTACAGGAAAGAAAATATTTCAAAAATATATTTATTTCTTTTTTTTTTTTTAAGGCAAAGAGTAGCAAAAGGCTACCCAAATTCATTTAAACAAAAGAAAGCATACAAAGAAGAAAAGTGGGTTATAACCCAAACCCTTTCAAAAGGTTGTGAACCTGTAGTTGGGCATTCCCAACATATTCTTAACCAAATCCTGCCTAATAATGTTTGGTGCATCTTGCCACCACAAAAAGCCATCAAACCCCAAACCTAAGTTGGCTAGACTATCTGCACAGTTATTTCCCTCTCTATAGATATGAGACACTATGAAGTTCATTCCCTTAGTAATCTCAATACAATTCAGCCATCTGTTTCTTAAGGCCCAAGGTATCATGAGATGATTTTTAAATGCTAAAAGAAGCAGCATGGAGTCGGTCTCAAGCCATATGTTGTTCCAGTTTCTATTGTGAGCTATTTCTATCGCCAACATGGCACCATGGATCTCAGCTATAAATGCAGAATCAGTTGTAAGGTTTTGAGCAAAGCTACCTCTTGAGAAGCCTTCTGAAGATCTAAAGATGCCACCACAAGCTGCTTTAGGAGGATTTTTTGTGACAGCTCCGTCAGTATTTACCTTCAGCCAGTTCGCAATAGGAGGATGTCATATTACTTCCTTGATTATGGGGGCTCTAGGAGGACGGATCTTGATTTTTGAGGGCTTTAAGAATGACGAATTCTGTTATGTCAACAGCTGATGTTTTGTGTGTGTTGTTGCCAGATAGAGCAGTGTCTGAAATAATTAAATTTATAGCTGCTTTCCAATGTATAATCTTCTTTTGAAATCTGACTTGGTTCCTAGAGAACCAGATGATGTTGACAATACAAGCCGTAATAGCAATCTTGCACTGTGGAGTCCACCTTCTATCACACACTTTCCACAAGTCAGAGAAATCGTTGAAGTTTAGGGAAAACTGCAAGACGAATGCAAACCAACTCCACAACTTAGCAGCAAACGAACAATGAAGGAACAAGTGGATGGATGTTTATGCGCAAATACGGCAGTTACTACACATGGATGCCATGTTACTACCCCTTTCCATCAATATAAAAATGATTTGTTCATATAAATATATACTTATATTGTTTGCTCTTTTTTTTTTTTTGGCGCCCGGGATTTGAACGTTGGACTTTACATATAAATACGAGACAAAACTGAAATTAAAACGAGAAAAAAGACCAAAATGAAATTGAGGCATGAGGTACTGTGCAAAACTGAAAGCAGGGAGACAAGTTTAAAATATAAATACGAGACAAACATCACCCAAAAAAAAAAAGCATTCGGCTGGGATTTTTTATTTTTTTTAAGGAGTTGGGAATCATATAGGCGAAATAAATAGCATGAAGAAGAAAATAGTGTGGTGATGAGTCAATAAATTAGTATTTTTAATATGTTATTTGAGTTTATTTTATTTAGATTTGATTTAGTTTTATTTAAATATTATTTCCTTTTTGAATTATTTTACTTCAATTG
>Ga0315914_1000377_pt1 | contig 53155 bp, 30 predicted proteins | sample MpolenodulesMG_FD_203920 | JGI IMG/M metagenome (GOLD analysis project Ga0315914, IMG submission 203920) | Medicago polymorpha root nodule microbial communities from Los Angeles, California, United States - elongated nodules | ecosystem: Host-associated > Plants > Roots > Nodule | place: USA...
ATTAGCAAGCTACACCCACTTGTATTTTACTAAGACACCCTTTAGTCTATCCTCGTGAGCTTAACTCATTTGGTAAAGATATTGCATATTATATGTATGGTCGGGGTTCAAATTCTAGACACCCCACTTCTCCATATTAAAATGTGTGAGCTCTAGCCACTAAGCTACTTGACCAAAAAATACCCTTTAGTCTATATTAAAATTTATTTTAAATAGAAGGACAATTTTGTAACAAATTTAAGGACATAGTTGTTTTTTCCTAATTGTCCAACGGAATTTCCTAGTTCGATTACACTTCCAATTAGAAACATCACAGTTTTTTTTTTTAAGGAAAAACTTCACCGAGCATTGACTGGTAACAAAAAAAAAGTAGTTTATAATTAATATCCAAAACAATAACTTCAGTTTATTATTCTCAAAACAAAAACTTCAGTTTATATTAATTAACATAAGGTTCATAAAAAAGAAAAAGAAGTACTTTTTTATTCAACTAATGTTTTGAATTCCTCTAAAAAAAAGTAATGTTTTTACTAAAAAGACACAAGTGAAAATTGATTTTTCATTAAAAAAACGTTGTTGTGTTTTTTCTTTCCATGTTTACGATTGTTTATTTGAAACATAAAAGTGTGTGTAAATTAGTGAGGTGGGAGCAAACGATTTGATAAAACTTATAAAAAAATAGTGTAAATAATTAAATGGGTGTATGTTGCTAACTTATACCTTGATGATTTTAGGTGAGTGTAGCTACACCTTAGTTTTTTTAGGTGTGTAAATTAGTAAAACACGCGCGCGAGCGCACACACAATTAATAAGTCTGCACCCCCTGACCCAAGGTTCTGGACACCCCACTGATCAATGACTCGTGAAATATGGTCATCAGTCTACTTATATAATAGTCCCTATGCTTTAGTGTTATCCCACTTCACAATAAAGTTTGACTATCGATACTTTAAGCATAACGTCCTTATGTTTTAATAGGGTCTTACGATTAAGTCACACTTAATGCTCTATTAAACGACAGATTATTACACGACTTTATTATTTTATAAAACAAATATTTTAAAGAAATAAGATATTATTGTTATTGAATAATATGATACAAGTACAAAGTTCTAATAAAAATATTAGCATATAGGAGGAACGACACCAATAAAAACGTAAAAGATTAGAAACAACATCATTGTTAGGTACTCTCTCCGATCATTTTTATAAGAAATAAGTCATTTTTTCATTGAATAAATGATATATCTGGTGTATATTGTAAACAAAATACATTATTTATTCAACAAACATGGTTAATTTGGTTTGTTATAACTTGAAAACAACAAATATTTACATTTTTAGTTTTAATCAAAATCAAAATTTCATAAAAAAACATCGTTTATAATTTGCAAACGTTAGCGCAATACGTGTCCGTCTTTTCACTAGTATATATAATGTGATGTCTTTACTAATTGAGTTATGCTCACGAAGTCTTATTGCTATTTTCTTTTACTCAATCATTAATTTTTTTTTATAAGACTAATGTTATTTCAAAAAATATACTTAGTTTATATGTTTTTCAATTAATCATTATACATTACTTTTTTTGAACAATAAAAATTGAAATATATTAACACCGACAACGTAATTTCTACAGCACAAGGTGTGCCATAACAATCACAGAAAGAAACACAGTCTAGTCGGAATTACAAAACAATCAGTCGATACCCAGACATAAGAGCTGGTTCGACCACCAACTATGAGTACCAAAGCTAAAAACAACACTACTAGCTTTCAACCACCACAAGGAATATGATTTTACCTTATCTAACATATGCGGTAGAGAGCTTTGTTTATTCCTGAATACTCTGTCATTCCGCTCATTCCACAAAACCCAAACACATAGGTGCCATATAAGGTGAAAAAACGAGCGTTGCGATTTCAAACCACATGCGTAATTAATAAATTGCAAGAAATGGTATGAAATAACCTGAGATTCGACCCCTACTACACCAATCCAAGCCCGAACCAACGGCCACAGCGCACCAAAATACAGACAAGACAGAAACAGATGATTCACGTCCTCTACATACCCACACCCATCGATGCACAACCGCGCCTCCATAGATATAACCCCACGGTTTGCCAAATTATCTTTAGTAGGTAATCGATCCCTCAACAGTCACCAAGCAAAGATAGAGACTTTCAGAGGTACCTGTTTATGCCATATCAACTCCAAATTTTGATGTAAAATGGGTTGTTCCTGCGATGTCAACAAGTCATACACACCATGGACCGTGTACCCACCACTCTGACCCGGTAACCAAAGCCACCTGTCAGAAGAAGAATCCTGCAAAGTAACTGTGAGTAATAGTTCCCTACACTCCTCTACCAACTCTTCCTCCCAAACTCAAAAACGACGACGCCACTACCACGCCCCCCATCAACCTCCAAACCCAACAAGAACATGTTCCTTACCGTGACTACTTTGTTGACAGCCAACTCATATAGCCGTCTAAAACGCTCACACAACGGAACATTACCACACCAACAACCACGCCAAAAATCAGTATCGACGCCATCCCCTAAATGTCTCCTAACACACGACGCAAACCATCCCTCCCCTCCCTCACATATCCCATCTCTTATCCTCACTATCTCCCGTCACCAAGAAGAACAACTCCGACCCCCATCCTCCAAACCTCCATCCTCCACACCATACCTAGCCACCAACACCTTACGCCACAACCCATCTCTCTCTACTAACAATCTCCAACACCATTTTCCTAACAAAGCAGTGTTAAAGTCCCTCAATCTCCGAACACCCATCCCTCCGTACTCCTTCCTCAAACATATTGAATTCCAACCAATCCAAGAAATTTTTCTTTTATCCTCACTCCCCCCTCCCCAAAAAAAAGTTTATTTAACTAAGATTCAATGGAAGAGATTATACTTGACAGAGCTTTGAAAAAGGAAAGAGCATAGACAGGAAGTGCAGTCAGGACAGATTTGAGAAGGATCAAACGACCACCAAAAGAAAGGAACCGACTATGCCAACCAGACAATCTAGTTTTAATTTGATTAACAACAAGCTGCCAAAATAATTGCAGACGCGGATCACCTCCAATCGGAAGACCCAAATAGAGGAACGACACTTTACCCACTTTGCAATCTAACACAGAAGCCGCTTCAGACAACCAAGAAGCATTGATATTGACCCCAACTAGAGAGCTTTTTATTGAAATTTACTTTCAAACCAGACATATCAAACAAAACTAGGCCAACCCTCATTGCACGAACATTAATTACCCATCTTTTGTTACCAATTAAGAGAGTATCATTAACGAACTGTAAATGCGACACCACCACAGAATTAGCGCCACCCACCTTGTACCCTGTAAAGGTACCTGTTTCAACCAAATTTTTATAAGACTAATTAATCTTTTTTATTGTAGCTTATGTACTCATTTTGATAGTATTAATTTTTTAAGCTATGTATAATAATCGATCGTACATAATTTAGAAATGCAATATAGTATTTTTTTGAAAGGAGAAATACAGTAGTAGTATTGTTTACCAAATTAAGAAAAAGAAACGCAAGAATATTGAATGGTCGTGTAAGTATCATTTTACACTTAGGAATATACCAAGATATATCCCTTAGAATTATTCCCGAGAATAAGCTACCTTACCACTGAAATAGTCCTTCTAAAAAGACTTTGTCTTGTTCTTTACATCGTCATTACTTTCCGTTTTTCTTCTCTATTTGTTCAAAATCTATCTCTGAATTAAAATAATTGAAGCAATGAGCATTGAATTTCGTTTCCTCGTTTTCTAGTGAAAGATATAATATGAAGTTGTGAATATTGTAACTTCATCACAAAGGTAACTTCGTAAGACCATGAACATTAAGAGGACAAATAAATCAAACCCTACACGACAAAAGCTGCCATATCTTGAGCATTTTAGACGACATGCCATCTTTTGTTGTTGGAAGAGAGACAGCATGAGGCATGCCTTTGATAGATTGTACTTGTGCCCCACTTAGTTTTCATATTGATGCGGTGTTCGTTCGGTTCAAATCAACATATTAGTTTTGATTTAATATAATGTAGTAGCTTTGACGTCTTCAACGTTATAAATATGAAAACGTAAGTAATGTATATGCTTTAATTTCGTCGTATTTATAGGTTTGACCATAATTGTAGTCAATAATGATAACTAAACACAAAATAGATGACACAAATACGACAACAATGGCAATTTTGTAATTATCACTAAAGTCCAAGGGCAAAAACAAACTTTCACTGACTCTTCTCTCTTTCCACTTCTCTCATCGATCTCTCTACTTCCTCCTTTCATGTCTTCTCTCTTCTCTCCCTTCATTCTCTCTCTCTCTCTCTCTCTCTCTCTCTCTCTCTCCCCATGACTTCGGTGGTGAAGGCGGACGACGTGGCAAGGATTGAGGTGGAGGAGGGAGGTCGTGATGGTGGTGGACGAGGTTGCAGGAGGCGGCAAGGATGAGGGAGGCGTTTGCATATCTGAGTCGGATGGCTACAGAGGCAGCAAGGAGGGATGAGATGACTGGTGGTGGTTAGATCTGATGAGTTGCGGACGACGGTGGTTAGGCGGACGGTGGGACGTGGTGGTGAGAAAGAGAAAGCTGGACAGGAGGGAAAGAAAGGAAAAAAAGAAGGAAAATTGGTGTATAAATACCGTATAATATATGGTGAACAATGTTTGATGTCTAATTTGTGTTTGTATTTTGATGTCAAGTTATCATTCCTCAACTGCAGTCAGGTTTCTATTAATATGAATGTTATGAGTTTGTTTGCACATTCATCGTTGTCGATCAGTTTTAAAATTTGTGTTCTTCCACATATTTTTTTTTTATCAATTTGGATGAATGAAACTCATGTTTATAAAAATTAAAAGGAGAAATGCTAGCAACACTCACTTTTCAACATTTTCTTTAACAGTTATTATTTTATTAGATGAAAACAATGTATGTCTCACCACTTTATGTGGGTTAAATTTTCTAAGTATAGACCCACAATGATTTAAACCAGTAAGAGAGTGAGTATTAGAGAATGTATTAAAAAGTAACTGTTGCTAGCATTTCTCAATTAAAATTTATATATTCAGTTGAGTTGTGTTTGTTAAAAAAGGTATCTCGAATATGATAAAATATATTTATGAAAAAATTTGTTCGATTTCTTGTCGTTTTATTTTCTTTTAGATCAATGTGAATTAAAAATATATACCCACCACACCACGACATAAAATGGTTGAATTATCTTTCATGGATCAAGATCATCTAGAGGCATCTTACGCTAGTACCTTTTTCTTACAGGCTCATCATACTACTTGATGTTGTCATGCAATCACACTTGATTTAAATTGAGTAACTTGTGTCTTGTTTTAAAGAAACTTGTGTCATTTAAAAAAAAAAATCATGGTAGATGTAAAATAATAGATACAAAATATATCAAGTTAAAACTTACCGCAGTTATACATCCAATCTAAATCATTAAATCAAGATAAAAAACATTTCCATCTCAATTTTGTAGTAAATAGATATAAGACATCAAATAAAAATGTCACTAGTTCAATTTTGATGAGATACTTTTTGAATTGATTGATTAGATAGGACTTCACATGTGTATCATTAAGACGAGAATGTCAGTGATATTGATTAATCCAATTATGATATATAAGTCAATTCAATTATTTTTTCTTTGTCTTTCACATATTTTTATGTTTAAAAAAATTGTATTGTAACATGTCACAATTAAATTAGCCAACATCATGTGACATTATGTCACACGAGTGCAATCTGAAATTTCATGACCCATGCAATGGAAAGTTGAAACCATATTTCTCATGGTCCATACTCCTCCATAGCCATGACCCGTACCAAATGTAAAAGTGTGTGGATTTTAGAGAATTTTGAACGAGATATTTTTTGATGATGAAGTCTATATTTTAACATATATTTTAGAAACATTTCATTCATGTTTGAAAACATTTTATCACACTTCAAATTACAAGTCATTATCTCCCCTCCTCTCCAAAATTCTCCTCCGTAAAGCCCTAAATAGTTTTTTTTTTTCTTTCCTAAATGCCTTGTAGCTCAAAATCCACATATTCCCATTTGGCTCTTTCCAGAATTGCCAAAGTCTATATATTATTGTTATTATTACTACTTTAATACTCATGAATGCACACATCTTCCATTTTCTTTGGCGATTCCAAGTAGATTCTTAGGAATCATCCTATTCCCCCCACATCCCACATGACACCTTTTCCCTAACTTTAACATTTTCATTCTTGACAAGAGACAAGACGATCTCTTACTAATCACGACATCGATCTCTTTTTCCTTTTTTACACATAATTTATGTTTGTTTTATGATATTTTTGTTGGTATCTCTCTTAATTGACGATGTTCTTCTTTACTCTTTTTTCTTTTTTTGCAAAAGCAATGTTCCTTATTTACAAAAAAAATGTTCCTCTTTACCAATGCTTAACTTCTATATTTTCTTGTAAAAAAGCTTTTAGATTAAGATAAAAGATAAGAAAAAATAGTTGCATTTAGTGTATGCGAGTTCCACTGTTAAACTTCTTAAAACTAAACAAGAAAAAAAGGACAAAAAAATAGTTTAAACAACTTGAGTTTCTTCAAATTTACAATCCCAATCTTAAGAGTAGTAGTCAAAATAATAATAATAATAATAATAATAATAATAATATTAGCCGATTAAAAAAAAGTGAGAATAAGGTTGCTATTTGCTAATAATAATAATAAAAAAAGGTGAGAATAAGGTTGCTTTTTGTAGAATTGGGGTATTTTACCAAACATGAATGAATATTAGCCACATGTACTTCAAAAACAAAAGTTTTTTTTTGAGCAATTAAAAATCAAAAGTTGTCTCTCTCCTTGGTAAAAAAATAATATTAAATGTGTGCGCGTTATATATGTCCAATTTTCGTTGGTGTTTGGGTAAACTGCACATAATTCTTCAAAATAAAACCTAAAAAACCTAATAATTGTAACACTTTAATTCTTTTTAGTCTTTATTTAAATTCTGATAATCACGAATATTAAATATTATGCGAAATATAAAGTTATTAGTGGGAACCATATAAGTATGTATGAGTTATGATGCTTGCAGAACAAGTTTCATGAGAAAACCTTATTTTTGTGTTGTAGATGGAATAAGACGAGGTTTGGTTGATATCTTCAACTATGATTCCTATTCTTTGAGTGATTAATGTTGAGGGAAAACAATATCCCTTAGATATGAATTCTTTAAATGCTCCAGTATAGCGTTAAGTATGTTTATTTTTGGATTTTGAGCTACTATACTAAGAAATGCATAACGATACATAAAGGTAGATTGATAAAGAGATAAACATAACGAAACAAGCTTTTGTGTTTATTTGGATGTGTTTTTCTAAAATGTACAATTCAAGTATTTAGGGGCAAAAAATATCTCTACTAGCCAAACATCGTGCATGCAATATACAACCTTTGCTTGACTAATTTTACGGGTAGTGGCCTTCGTAGGTTTAAGCCTCCAACTACCCATGAATTTAGTTAGTCTCTTTGAGAAAGAATAAGCTTCCCTTGCTCGACTATTTCGTAAGCTCTTATCCTTCACTCGATTGAGGGGCTTCCTTGCATGACTATTGTAGGAAGGATCTTCTTGTTGAGTTATTGACTCCTTATTATCCCTGATTTTGACCTTCAAGGAAGAAAGACCCTTCTTAGCAATACCAATCTTCCATCATAACTCTAAGTAGGGAATTTTCACTGATTCTAGGCAAGGCCAATTGCCAATCCTTTGTGCCATCAACCTAGCATTACCCGTTAGTGTTTACATCTAGATCAAGATTTTGAAGGGTAATGTAATGTCGTACCAAATCCCGAGTCAATTGCCATAACTTAGGATTCTCCTTGCCTTAAATCCATTGAATATTTGGACCTTAGAAATGGCCAGTCTCCTCAATTACTTATGTTGTCTTTGCCTTAGGCTGCCACACCTGCTTTTCTACCTTCTTTTCCTTCCCAGAAGTTTTGAACCCATTTGCCCAAGAGATTGATGTCATGTCTATGTCCATGGATATGAAAGAGTCTGTATTAATCAACATTGAGTGATTTTATAAATTTTGTCATTTGCAATAACCCTTTTTTCAGCTAAATTGAACCTTCCTTACTTTATTGCTTTTTGAATGGCTATTCAAAAGATGATGCAGTTAGCCATTTAGTGATTTTGTAAATTTTGCCATTTGCAATAACTCTTCTTTGATCTCCTCGGTTGAAGGAGTTATGTGACCTTCTTATAGCCGAATCTTCTTATCTTTGAACAAATTATTAAATATTTGGTCATCTTTCATTATGTCAAAGGCAAATTCAGTGCGGTCTTCAGATGAATTGGCGCCTTTCCCTTTGGATGACCTCAAGGCGGGTCACATAACTTTTCTTTTTTAGGATTTCAGCATTAGTATATCTATCGTTGTACCGATTGACATTTCATCATCAAACTCGTCACTGTCCATGATGGAGACTAGGTGTTGACCTCTCCCTCGGCTAGCACACTTCTTTTCTCTTTCTTGAGTGAATTTCTCTATGTGTCCTCCTTAGGAAGGTAGTTTGTCCAGGTCATGACAAGCTTGTCCAACCAATTTTTCTTTAGTTGTGAGTGCATGTCATTCATGTCCGTGGATGCATATGCTACGTTAGGAAATTAGACAAAATAGTTCCAAATAGTTTTCCTAAACCTCTCAATGAAGTCATCAACTGATTCATCTACTTGTCATCTGATGTTCATCAGATAAGTTGTCGTTACTTATGGCTAAGGCCAATCAAATCTGTCATGAAAACACCTTTTTATGTCTACCCATATTTGGACTGCATTTGGTAGGAGGGAGTATAATCTATATTTCTCGACATAATTCGAAGTGTAAGTTACCCATATACAAAAGTAAAAACGTCATGGAAAACTTTTAAAAGAAAAACCTATTTTGAAACTAACAAAACTATAGGTTTAATAAATTAAATTATTCTTTATTCGAAGAAAGAATTGTTTTTCTTCAACTAATATTGGTCCACTTGATAAAGATTAATTCATACCTCACAAATCTCTGAATTTTGCTACCAATGTAAAGATCTTGTTCAAGGATAATATTTAATCACATTTGTAAGTGACACTTGACATAAAGATTTCCTAATCATGGTGATTCTCTATTACTCATTTCACCTATTTTTTTACGAGAAGTATTAGCAACTCACTTTCCAACATATACTTTTTTCTTTAATTCATTAAAATGTATAAGGATTCTACCAAACCATATATGTCTCATATAAATTTGTTTTTTATTTTTTTATTTTTAAGGAATGTCTCATATAAATTTGTTGAAATTCATCTAAATTTTAACAAATAAAAAATAGTGTATTGAAAAGTGAGTGTCATAAAGTGTATTACTAACATTTTTTTAGAGGAAATTTGTTACTAACACTATTATTATTATTATATATATTTTTTAAACAAGGCAAAATGAGATATATTAACACAACGAAAGTGACCCCTCGATACAAAGTGTGCTAAGAGAAGCCAGCAAGAGTTAGTACAAGTGCAACAAGCTAAAAACAAAGGCTAGCTGCCACAAGTAACAATGTAATACGTGGCAGAGCCAGAAAAAATAGTTTGGGTGGGCCAATAAAAATTTGACTAAAATGCTCGGGTACTTTAAAAAAATAAATTATATAGTTTGCTACTGCTATAAATTACGAATCTTTTTATTTTATTTTTATATATAACACAATTGTTAATTGGAGGAATTTTCAGTTGACAAAACAATGTAAAGGAGATTTGAAACCCCAAAAATTAGGAGGTTTGTAAACCTCCGCTACCCAACCAAGTATAAGCATGACAAAAATTACATATGTCCTTTTAGAACCGCCGAAAACCTAAACTTTTGAAAAATTGTTTAAAAACTCGTAAAAAACACCTATGATTTTTAATTTTTTAATTTTTCAGATGGGCCACTACACCAATTAGTGGGAATTTAGATATGCCGAACACTAAAACAACAACAAATTTGTTTAAAATCTCGCAAAATAGACTTATGGTCGTTAATTTTTTAATTTTCCCGAGTGGGCCGTGGCCCTCCCCAGCCCATGAAGGGCTCCGCCTCTGAATGTAATTACAATGGAATGCCCATACATATTAGTGGGTGTTGCCACCACTCATGGTAAGTGTAGGCAAAGTGTATCGATTTAGCCTTGAGCCAAGTAAAAGAGAGTAATTTAATTTTCTCTAGCATTTGATGTAGCTCCAAATAATTATTGTTGAATATCCAATTTTTTCTTTCTTTCCAGATCGTCCAAGAACATGCGAACCAAATGATTTTCAAGAACAAATGGGCTTGTCTAGCGAAACCGTCAAGTTGGCCGAAGGGGTGATAATGGTCTCAAGTGGCAGAAATGTTGACCGAAGAGATGTCGAGCGAACTACAAATATGAGTCCATAGCTGACTGAAATGACGACAAGTAATGAAAAGATGATCCGCCGACTCCTCAAAACCACAACCACCTACGCAGACATTTGCTTCTGCTTGAATGATGCCCCTTGTAATGAGGTTATCCTTTGTTGGAAGACGGTTGCGAAAGAGGCGCCACGAAAATAAATATATTTTGAGAGGGATGTGTTTGAGCCAAACATTAGCCGTAATAACCCGCTCAGTGTTTTGTTTTGTAGTTGTAAACAAGTTATAAACGTGACTGATTGAGAAACCTTTGATTGGGTCAAATAACCATTTCCAACGGTCATTAACACCATCATGCGAAACAACGTTATGAAACAAAAAGCAACAATTCCTTAGAAGATCCTCCTCCCACGCAAATAACCTTCTTCTGCATTTACACGCCTCTCCTCTCGCATCCCCCCCTAAGTGTTGCATCTCTGCCACCGAGCACGACGTGTTTTCAGCCAAAACATACAAACGACTGAACCTATCACACAAAGGGACATCACCTAACCACTTGTTCGTCCAAAAAAAGGGCTACTACCATCTCAGACCTCCTTAAAAATATTATCGTCAAACCAGCTCCGCACCCCTATGCCTAAACCATCACGGATACCCGCCATAGTATGCCACTAAGAAGAACCTAACCTACCACCCTCCTTAAGCCGCCCCCTTCTTACTTGTAACGAGCCTTCAACACACTATACCACAACCCATATTTGTCAACCATACTCCTTCAACACCATTTTCCTAATAACGACAAGTTAAACTGTCTCAGCCTCTTGACACCTAACCCTCCATCCTCCTTACTCCGAGAAACAGAGTCCCAGTTCACCCAAGATATTTTCCTAAGATCCCCTTCCCCTCCAAAAAAAAAAATTAAAATATATTCGATAGAAGAGATTATACCTGTGGGGGCCTTTAAGAAGGAAAGAAAGTAAACCGGAAGAGAGGACATGACAAACTTAAGAAGGACCAAACGACCACGGAATGAAAGATTCTTGCTTTTGTAACTAGACAACCTCAAATTATTGCGTTCAAGTAGGGGGTACCAAAATCTTAACCGACGACAATCCCCGTCAATAGGAATCCCCAAATACACAAAAGGGATACTACCGGTCTTGCACTGCATAACCCGAGATGCTTCATTCAACCACGAATCAGAAACATTCACCCTAGTTAACATTCTCTTCTGAAAATTAACTTTTAAGCCAAAGACTTCTTCGAATAATAATAACATAACTCTCATCGACTAGATATTGGCCCAACTTTTATCCCCAATAATTAAAGTGTTGTCTGCAAATTGCAAATGAGAGATGTGCAATGGAGAGATCGACCCAGTCGAGTAACCATGGAAAAGACCGACATTAAAACATTGAGACCCTCTGCCACTAAAAGAAAGAGAAAAGGTGGCAAAGGGTCGCCTTGTCTTAAGCCTCTCTCTAAATGAAATTCATCGGTTGGGCATCTGTTAACCAATACTGAGGCTGTTACTAAACCAACACATTCTAAAATCCACTTACGTCATATGCCCGGAAATTCATATTTTTCATAACATCGTCCAAGTAATGCTAGTCCACAAAATCAAAAGCTTTTAAAAAGCATCATCTCCTTATTGAGTTTCCTGGCATCATCTACCGCTTCATTAGCAATGAGGATATCGTCTAAAATTTGTCTTCCCTTGATGAAAGCGAACTGAACATGCGACACCACACTCCCAATAACAAGGCGCAGTCTGTTAGCAAGGACTTTCACCATCATTTTATACATACAACCAATAAGAGAAATATGACGAAAATAGTAACATCCCAGATGACTTGAAGCATTGCTGACTGACCCTACAAACAAACACGAGTCTTTTCAGCGTGTTTTATCCTCACTCGCACACTTACCAGGAAACTTCCTAGTAGGTCATCCATCCAATGACTACTCCAAGTCAAGCACGCTTAACTGTGGAGTTCTTATGGAATGGACTACCAAAAAGAAGATGCACCTTGTTAATACAGTTAGTACCAAACAATTGTTATAAGACTTCCTTCAACCATGCAGTCCCATACCTGCACGACCTCGGGATCCCTCTCATTCCAGTGTGACTCAGTTCGTCTAGAAGCTGTCTGGAGCCGCTCATTGTCGTTCCTTGTGCATTGGCGACCACTCCCCACCCTCGCCAACCTTGGGTGTTACATGCCCAACAACTTCTGCTTGGTTTGTCCCTGAACCACACCGTACTGGGAGAGGTCTTCTCTGATACCATTTGTAACATCCGAGACGACTTGAAGCATTGCCAACTGACCCTACAAACAAACACGAGTCTTTTCAGCGTGTTTTGTCCTCATTCGCACGCTTACTCGGAAACTTCCCAGTAGGTCACCCATCCAAAGACTACTACAAGTCAAGCACACTTAACTGTGGAGTTCTTATGGAATGGACTACGAAAAAGAAGATGCATCTTGTTGATACAGGTAGTACCAAACAATTCTTCTAAGCCTTCCTTCAACCATGCAGTCTCATACCTGCACGGCCTCGGGATCCCTCTTATTCCGGTGTGATTTAGTTCGTCTAGAAGCTTTCAGGAGCCGCTCATTGTCGTGCCTTGTGTAGTGACGACCACTCCCCGCCCTCGTCAACCTTGGGCGTTACATGCCTACCAGCTTCCCCTTGGTTCGTCCCCGAACCACACCGTAATGAGAGAGGTATGCTCTGATACCAATTGTAACATCCCAGACGACTTGAAGCATTGCCGAATGAACCTACAAACAAACACGAGTCTTTTAAGCGTGTTTTGTCCTCATTCGCACGCTTACCGTGAAACTTCTTAGTAGATCACCCATCCAAAGACTACTCCAAGCCAAACACGCTTAACTGTGGAGTTCTTATGAAATGGGCTACAAAAAAGAAGATGCATCTTGTTGATATAGGTAGTACTAAACAATTCTTATAAGCCTTCCTTCAACCATGCAGTCATATACCTACACGACCTTGAGATCCCTCTCATTCCAGTATGATTTGATTCATTTAGAAGCTGTCAGGATTCGCTCATTGTCGTGCCTTGTGCACCGGAGACCACTCCCCGCCCTCGTTAACCTTGGGTGTTACATGCCCACAAGCTTCCGCTTGGTTCTTCCCTAAACCACACCGTACTGGGAGAGGTATGCTCTGAAACCATTTGTAACATCCCAGACGACTTGAAAGGACACAAACTTATTGAAAGAAAAATTAATCAAATTAAACATTTTTTTGAAGAAATCAAAATGATATATATTAATACCAACAAGCTATTCCTCTAGCACAAGGTGTACCAAAGTGAATAGACCAAAGTTTATAAATGAAAGTTTAAGAAAAAATAATAACAACAATAAAGCACCACCCAAACATAACAATGAGTTTTGGCACCAATCGTGAAACTGATAAGAGACAACAACAAACTTTGCCTTATGCCACCAAAAGGAGAGATTTTTTATTTTTTTCAAAAGTTGAAGAGTTGAGTTCTCTTTACCCTGGAAATTCTGTTATTTCTCTCCTTCCAGATAACCCAAGAAGTCGAAAACCAAACCAAGGCCATGAAAGAGCACCGCCCTCTAGCATGACTAGAAGCCACACGAAATTGAAGAAATTGATTCTCTGTGTTTGACGGAAGAGTTGTATCAAAACCTATCCAATTACGAACCATATGCCATATTTGACCAAAAATACCGCAATTTAAGAACAAGTGGTCATTTGTATCCTACATTCCGCACCCACCAACGCACATCTGATCCTCCATATGAATAATCCCCCGATGGAATAAATTATCCTTCGTAGGTAACCTATTTCGAAAGAGACGCCACACAAAAATCGAGACCTTAAGCGGGACATCTTTCCTCCACAGAAGATAACCAGATATCAAAGGAACATCATGGTGGAGAGGCGTACCATCAGTAAGATAACGATAAGCCCCTCTAACCGTATAACCTGCTAAAGGGTCTAGAATCCACGTCCAAACATCGACACTATCAACCTGCAACGAAACAATCAGAAGCACATACCTACACTCCTTTACTAACTCCTCCCAAGCCCACAATCTCACTTCCATGCCTCACCACCCTCACCCCACCCAAAATCATGCATTTGCGCCACAGTTAACAGTTTGTTTTCAGACAAATCAAACAAACGACGATAACGATCTCGCAAAGGCACATCACCAACACACCTATCCAACCAAAACAAAGTATTAGATCCGTTCCCAACCTTAAGTCGTTGTTAGCATACCAGTTGCCTAACGCCGAACTTAAACCGTCACAGATCTTAACTATCTCCCTCCACCACACCGACCCCTGGATGTAACCGCCCTCCCTCTACGCCATAAATTAACAAACAAATACTTTAACCAAATGATTAGAGGTTTTATCTTTAACTTTTACATATAGAGAAAATTTGATTGGAGGCATAAACTCACCTGCATGCTTAATATGTTCTCCAACAAAAAATAGTAAATGCTATACTATGCATAATATGTTCTCTAATCGAGAGAATAGTCAATGTTATACGACGGTGGAAATTCATAGCTATGATATGGCAAATGAGTAATTGATGGGACCCACTTCACATACCTCACTTTCCTTTGTTCCCCTTGTTTGGTTACTAAACTCAATCCACGTTGTGCTGCCACCAAGAAAAAGGGGAAATATTTAATTTTCAAAGTCATGGTCCTAAGTATGACCATTTAACATTATAGTAACAGAATATGCTTCCCAAGAATTCTCATGCTCCCATCTTAATTACCCTTTTATACTCTTTTCTAAACCGCCACTTTATCACACGCTAAGCATATGCTTCCTAATATTCTACTAAACCTTTTGCCAATAAAAACCCCCCGTACACCCTTTTCTCACAAATATCAAACCAAACCACATTTTTGCAATTGAAAAAAATTATAATTTTTTTCTTCCTTAGGTTTAGTTTTTTTTTTCATTTTCTTTTTTAACATTATGAAGTTTGGGAAGAGACTCAAGCAACAGGTTCAAGATACTTTGCCAGAATGGAGGGACAAATTTTTGTCATACAAAGAATTGAAGAAATTATTGCGACTTATATCAGCAGCACCAACATCATTGCTTAATGGTTCAATTGGGTATGGAAAATCTGAGGCTGAGTTTATGTATTTGTTGAACAATGAGATTGATAAGTTCAATGGATTCTTCATGGAACAAGAAGAGGATTTCATTATCCGACATAAGGTAATACTAAATTTTTATGTGTTTTTTTTTTTACTATAGTGATACTCATTTTTTTACATTAAAAATGACATCCAAATATTCTTTTTTAAAGATTTGGAATTTAATATGAAGTTGAAATATAAGGTTTCTTTTCTTTTTTCATAACTTATAATGTAAGGTTTCTCACAAGAGACACTTGTTTAAGAAACAAAATTCTCTCCTTAAACTAATCAAGAATTCTTCAATAATTCCTTAAAAAAGAAGAATTCTTTAACTAAATGATCAACTTCCCATGTTTATTGATTATAGTTTATTTTTCTGTTGTTATAAAGTGAAATGAATGATTTTAGTATATTTTTTTCTTTTCAAAATTGGATATAATAGTTATTGAGATAGTATATATGAATTTGTTTTTCTTACTTGATATTTTTTTATATAAAATTGCAAGAATTGTCCAATAAGAACATGTCCGGTGGACAAGAATACATGTCACTACTATCATGTCTTACATGTCATTGGTATTATGTCTTAGCAATAAACACTTGTCCAGTTCGAAACTATTATTTGTAGCTTTTGTTTGAACGTGAGTTTTGATCGTCAAATCTCATGTTCTAAAATACTCGTAGATTCTTTATAGCATACCATCTTTTACAGCTTTGACAACCTCATTATGTCTCTTATGACAAACTTTCTCTTCAACCTCATTATCAACTTATTAAAATCTTCATTGTTTTAGGTAAAGATGTTTATGTCATTTCAATATATACATAATTTTTTTGAAAAACAATTAAGAAAGAAAATTTCAGTATCGTACGTTATTGAATGGGCAAGTAATTACTCATTTATGTCTATCGAATATTCGTTAGAATATTAACTTAAAAAGAGTAAAATATTGAAATTTGTGTAAATATACCTACCTTCTTCTGTTGGAAATTGTGATTACGCTAGCTGGTCTTTAAAAATGGGTTTGGTTAGAAACTTCTAAACTCAACAACTAAGCACTTTTTTTGGGTAGAAAACAACTAAGCACTTTAATATAAGGTTTCTTACAAAAGACATTCGTTTAAGAAATTCTTATAATAATCAAGAATTCTTTAATTAAAAATGATCAACACGACGTGGATATTAAAAGTAATTTATTTTTCTGCTGTAATAAAGTGAAATTAATGATTTTAGTAATTTTTTAAGATAGTATTTTCGTAATTAGCAGATATTAAGATAGTATATATGTACTATTTGTTTTTTTTTTACAACTCAATACTTATTTTTTTAATGATTATTACGGTAAAACTGCATGGATTATGGAATAAGACACAAGTTGTGTGAAACTGGCAACGTGTCGGCCAGACAAGAGCACATGTTAGTAGTATAAGAATAAAAAAAGATTTCTAAAAAAAAAAAAAGAAGAAAAAGTTAAAAAAATGGAGAACATCGTTAAAATGATACATTAGCAAAATGCACTTTAGAAGAATATATAGATGAGAAATACCAACAATAGCAACACATTTTATTTTTAATAAACCAACAACACACATTTTAACACGCATTTTTCAACACACTTTTTCTAAAATTCATGAGTCTCACTAAATTATGTGGATCGCATATAAATTTTAACAAATAGAAATTACTGTGTCAAAAAAGTGTGCGCTAAAATTTGCGTTAACACTTATCATATATAGATATATAAAAAATATTAGAGCATCCACAATGGAGACACCTATTTTTAGGTTCTTAAATAAGTCTCACGTGTACACATCACTTATTTATAACTTTTTAATATTAGTACTTAATAGGAACTCAATCCCTAAAAAAGATTCTCCTCAATGGGGTACCTAATAGGTAACGAGTCTTAAATGGTGAAGACCCATCTATTAGAGATGATCTTAGTATTTTTGGTAACTTGGATTTTTTTTTCTTTTTCTTTCGAGGGAGGTAACTTGGATTGTGAAGCTACGAGCTTTAGCTTTTGTTTGGATGCGAGTTTTGACAGTGAAATCTCTTATTCTCAAACACATTAATTTATAGATTCTTAATGGCACATTTATAGATCCTTCATTGTTTAGGTAACGGTGTTTATCATATAAAAAAAGAAGTTTATGTCAATTCAATATACGCATAATCTTTTAACAATCAAGGAAGAAAATATTAGTTTCATATTTATGTGAAGAACAATTCATCATTCGTGACAAAATACTCTTTTATGCTTAACGAATATTCGTTGGAATATTACTAACTTAAAAGACAAAGATTGAAAATTTTGTAAATATACCTTCCTAGGTTGGAAACGTTGATTACACTAGTAGTAGCTAGTGGCATAGATCACGCGGAAAAGTTAATGAAAATGCAAGATCCACCGAATATATGGGTAAAAAACAGTGTATTTGAATTGCTTAAAACTATGGGGTTCATATAGTTATTTTTGGGTACACATATAGTTAGAATTTTATTGATAGAGAATTAAGTTTAAACGAGCTCATTTCAATTGTTAGTCTATTACTTGAAAAATAAGATAAGTTGAAAACACGTGTTTTATTTACCGGATTAAAAAATAAAAATGATTTTTAATTTAGAGTTTACAAACTTGTTTATAGGAAAAATGAAATTTTCGTATTATAAAGATTCAAGAGAATGTGGGAATATATTTAGGCCAGAACAAATGTTGAATCTGGATGAAATTTTAGTAAAACCCCAATGTATTGCGGTTTGTAGTTGCTAAGAGTACGATTTATGAGATTAGAGTTAATCCTGTTTTTGTCATGCCTTGAGACTGAGCTCAAGATGGGTATTTATAGTTATTTATGGGCTTGCTTTGCCCTGACTTAGGCCCCAAGTTACATGGGCTTTCTAGATGGTTAATCCTGCTCTAGCTGATTCTAGAACTGGGTGAGGCGGCACCCTCATCAGGACCCACCTAGGTTCTCGGAGCCCTTCCGGAGGGCGCTTTAGGCCTTTTTAAGGGGCTTTGTGACTTAAGAATCTCTTGATGGTCCATAACCCTCCAAGCACGAGTCTTGAGACAAGGCTGAGTGGTTTGTAAGTGCAGTTATCGGTCCACGGTTCTATCTGAGTCGAGAGATCAAACTCCGCAGTTTCGTATAAAATATTCGATTCACGCAAAAAAATATGTCCTAGCGTGACCCTTTCTTTTTTAGATTCTTCTGTTCTTGTGCCCTAATTATGACACAAGTTATCCTGATTTTTTTTAAATAAACTTCTCCTATTTTTAAAAGTGTGCATTGAAATTTCACAAATTATTTAAAAGTATTTATCAATTATACAAATTTAGTGATTTTAAAAAATGTGTAAATCCAAACGAACTTGGGACTAGTGTAAACTTGTTAGGCATGTTACATAGTTGAGAAAAATGTGTGAACATATCTTTCATTTGATCTATTGTGAATTACTTGTGAAAAACAAATTATTAGAAAGGAAATATTATTCTAATTATTCTGTTCATCTCGAACAAAATTTTCTCCTATAAAAATAAAAATATATACGTGCTGATTTCATGAAAACCTATTTCAGTCTTTTTTTTATGTTGCAGAACGTTACTATTGAATTGTGAGATATAGTATGATAATTGTGGTCCATAAGCTTCATATGCACTTGGATTATTCAATGACTTCAAACATACCTCATCATATTTTTGGTCCATAATTTCTCATGCACCTTTAGCACCTACGTTCTATCTATTTCCCATCATTACATACTCAGATTGTTTTTTGTTTTAGATGAGATGTTCTGATCTATAAGCAACAATTTTCTAGTTGAGGTAGCATCTCAAAAAAATTATAAATTCTTGAAGAAAAAAAAACTATGCTCATGAGTGAAACGACATTATCAAAAATCGTTGGTTTGATATAAGCGAGTTTATCTGCTATAAGTTAGTTGTTCGGCCTTGCCAAACAACAATGCCGAAAAGGAAAATATTATCCTTCCTAATATTATTTATTCCTTGTATGTTGTAGTGTTGTGTTTCTCACATGGAGATAAGTTACCATGAATGTAATGATCAGAAAGAAAATTGAAAAATGAATATTTTGGTTAAGATCATGATGTAACAATTGAACATTGAGTGCAGGAAGTACAACAGAGAATCAAGAGAGTAGTTGATTTATGGGGACCAAATGGTAGTCAACCTTCAGAAGCAGAGTATAAGGAGGAAATGGAAAAAATTAGAAAAGCTATTGTTGATTTTCATGGTGAAATGGTTCTCTTAGTAAACTATAGCAACATTAACTATACAGGTACCATTTTTTTTTTACTTAAGTTTCCCAAATACACATGAGAGTACAATTTCTAGTTCAATTTTATCACGACTAATTGGTCCCGAAATACACAATTTTTGAAAGGGAAATGCTAGTTGTCACGAAAAACTTTTCGCGGATACATCATTGATAGCGTAATGATAATGTAGTGGACCTTTTTCATTTACTTCAACACACCCATGTTTTCCGGGTAAAAACAAGATCTAATGTACACAGTTTATTCGCGATGGTTTCGTGAAAATAGTTTTTGGTTTAAATAGCATCGCTCTTTTTGAAATGATCGATAAAATTAAAACCTCTCGATCATTTTAGTACTTTTTGTTGCTATTCACTAAAATGTTCACCATGTTTCGAATCAAATTCGTTTTCAAAGTAAAAACATGTTTCACTATAATATGCATTGCTTCAATTCAAACTCAACCATAATGAAATAAAATTTATAAAATCTATTCAATTCAAAATCATGTTTATTAAACAATAACCCAAAACACATTGATTTTTTTGTAGGGTTGGCTAAAATTTTGAAAAAGTATGACAAGAGAACAGGAGGTCTACTTCGTTTGCCATTCATTCAAAAAGTATTGGAGCAACCCTTTTTCACAACCGATTTAATATCGAAACTCGTGAAGGAATGTGAAACCATAATTGATGCAGTGTTTCCGGCCGAGGAAGAAGCTGAAAGAGCAAAAGAAGCAAAAGAAGCTATAGTGGTAGCTGGTGAAGGAATTTTTAGAAATACGGTTGCGGCTTTACTTACAATGCAAGAAATGAGAAAAGGTAGTTCAACACAAAGTGCATTTTCTTTGCCTCCTCTCAATTTGCCAGATTCTGATCTCATCCAATCATTTCAGCTCAATGCTGCTGTTCCAATTGTTTAGAATCCAAATTGATGATGCTAATGATTTCTAGAAGATTATAGTCACAACCATTTGATCATACATTTGATACAGTGATACTAGGATGTAACACGTTTTCAAGGACGCGTTTTTTTTTTTTTGGGTATTCGATAAGAAAACTTTAGTAGTTATGTTAGTTTTCGGAGTTTAAATTCTCGACCTTCTCGTTATTACTCCTTCGATGTACCTCAACTCACCCACCAAGCATCTTGCTTGGGGACGGACACATGTTAGTTAGTTGATGTTAATTTACATTTCCCTTTTGATTAAGAAACATTCCCCTTTTGAGATGAAAACATAAGCCTTTTCCAGGTTAAATATTTAGTCATTAATTATTTTGGTAATTACATCATATTTGGATTGATATGGTCAATGTACTGATTTTCTATGTAGTTACAAAAGAAATAAAACTCTAATTTGCCATTGAAATTCGTGTTTTAATATTAGCAATTTCTAGTTGGAAATTTTCACCGTTTTTGCAAATTCTCATGAAAAAAAAAGCTTCAGTAACGATGATATGAAATTAAGTGAAGATAGATTGTCAAAAAATAAAAAATTAAGTGATGATAGTATAAAAAAGCTTCAGTAATTTTCAGTAATGATGGTATGAACAAAGCTTCATTAGCTTTCACCGTTTCTGCCGAAGCTTCAACAATCATCGTTTTTTTTTTGTTTAGATTTTAGATTAATCAGAGGAGACTAACAAAACTACCCTTGCATTTAATATTGTTTTGAATAGTAGCAAGTTGGTATTTTGGTAAAAATTAAGTGGGAGTAGGTTTGCTAACTTACTCCTTCATGTTATTCGGTGAAAGTAAGTTAGTAACCCCATTTAAACTTAATTATTTTGTTCAATAGTTAAATATCAGATTGGAAGTTTGTTAAAAACGAGACGTGCACATTTCAAAAGCAAGGAGGTGATTTCTCTCCCTTTATTGATGTTACTAATCCTTCTGTTTCCGTTGTTGATAATGAAAAACTTACTGTTCCTTTCACGAAGGTTGAATTTCGTATGACTATTTTTTCTATGCATCCGGACAAATGTTCAGGTCTTGATGGTTACAGTCCGGAATTTTACCAACATTTTTAAATTTATGTAGTGATGATATTTTCAAAGAATGTTGTGCTTGGTTAGATACGGGGCAGTTTCCTCCTGATTTGAATATAACTAATATTGCATTTATTCCTAAAGGTTCCTCGCAGGTTAGTATGAAGGATTGGCGCCCCATAGCGTTATGTAATGTTTTATATAAAATTATTTCGAAGGTGTTAGAAAACAGGTTAAAGGACATCTTATCTCAATACATATCCGACAACCAATATGCCTTTGTTCCGGGGAGATCCATCTTGGATAATGCTATGGTAGCGATTGAAGTGTTACATTTCATGAAAACCAAAATGCAAGGTGATGACAGGTATGTTGCTTTGAAACTTGATATTAGCAAAGCCTATGATCGCATGGATTAGGAGTATCTGCTTGCGGTTACGTCTAAAATGGGTTTTCATAATTGTTGGATTCATTGGATGTGTATGTCCGTAGAGTCTGTGGATTATTCTGTGCTTGTGAATGGTGAACAGGTTGGCCCTATTATTCCGGGGCAAGGTCTTAGACTCGAGGTGTTCTTACAAGCACAAAAATTTGCTGTCGAGCATCTTATGTATCCCATCTTTTATTTGCTAACGACTGTTTTCTTTTTTTCAAAGCTGACGAGAACCAAGCAAATGTTATGAAAAATATTCTGGCTACCTATGAAACAGTGTATGGTCAGGCCATCAGTCTGCCTAAAAGTGAGGTTTGTTGTAGCAGAAATGTCCCTGATCCTCTTAAATAGATAATTACCAATATCCTTAGAGTTCAGGTCGTGTTGGGCACATGTAAGTACTTGGGTTTACCGTCTATGATAGGTCGAGATCGTAATGCAACTTTTGCCTATATTAAAGATCGTGTCTTGGAGAAAGTCAATTCCTGGAGTGATAAGTTTCTTTCTAAAGCAGGTCACGAGGTGATGATAAAATCTATTTTGCAGGCTATTCCTTCTTAAGTAATGAGCATTTTTCACTTACCAACCACTTTAATTAATTCAATCGAGAAGACGATGAATTCATTTTGGTGGGGTCACGACAAAACTACGCAAATGGGTATTCATTGGATGAGTTGGGAGAAGTTATCCGCACCAAAGATGCATGCACGTATGGGTTTCAAAGACCTTATTGCCTTTAATTTAGCTATGTTAGGTAAACAGGGTTGGAAATTCATAACTGATTCGGATTCACTGGTAGCTCGTATCTTCAAAGCACATTACTTTCCCTCGGGATCCTATCTCACGACTAAAATTGGTCACAATCCTAGCTACGTTTGGCGTAGTACCAAGCGTGCTAAGTTTGTAGTGCGTGGAGGTGCAAGGTGGAGTATAGGTTCAGGTGCTTCCATTTCTATTCGAAATGAACCATGGTTACCGAATGGGGAGTGTATTCGCAGTGATATTCCTGGTGCTCACTTGGTTCAAAATTTTACCATTAAAAGTTTGATGAATATGTATGATAAAAGCTAGAATGAACAGGTGGTTAGATTGGTGTTCAGTGTTGATATTGCCGATAAGATCATACACACGCCTCTTATTCCCCAGGTTGATGTGGATAGAATTATATGGAAAGCGGAAAGACATGGCCGCTACTCTGTTCGTAGTGCTTATAGGTTATGTGTATCTGAACTTGTTGATTCCTCTCTATTAGGGCTTCCCGTTTGTAGAACTACTAAGTAAGCGTAGAGAGAGTGTGCTATGAGTGTCCTAAGATTTATAGATGGGCATACCTAAGGGAACCTTAGCCTTCATTGCCTTGGGAAACACTGGAAAGCCAATTTAAGTTTATGTTTCAATTACCTTTGAATTAGCAAGACCCCAGACGTAAGGATCACCGTGCGATCAGCAGGTGCAGTTAGCCATCAGAGGGAAAGGCCTAATTAGGTACCCAGTGGATGATGCCCATTCGGTCAGGTGGTGCCCTACCTATTTAGGAAACTCCCAACGACCTCATCACTTGTATAGTCTACCTAAGATAAATAAACGTGACATTTATATTATTTATTATCCAACAACGAATATACTGAGGGGATTCGAAGAATCCTAGCTGCTGCTTACTTTTCTGCAACCAAAAACAGGTAAATTCGCTCTGTTGCAAATAGATAAAAATTGCAACTAACTTTTATACTGTCAACTTACAAAAATAAGTAACAAGAATTGTTTGGACGAAAGGACAACACCTCTGGATACAATACTCTACTTACTAACTTTATTACTTGATGAAAACGACCGGTACACTTGCTATTGCGCAACTACGCTAATCGAATTAAACACGAAAGTGTGCATCATTGACCAAGAAGCGTGTTTTTTTTCTAGAAGCAGCGATAGGGCGATTTATCTGTGTTGTGTTTCTTAAGTGTGATGTTGTAACATTTAAGGATACATTTGATTTGCTTCAGAATATTATGTTAAAGACTGTGTGATTTAGCTAGATGTTTGGCCCTGAAGGTGAGAAAAACACAAGAGGGGGGGAAGGGGGTTTGAATTGTGTTAGCTTTTTCTTCTCCTAAAACTGAAATCACTCGTCTGAACCTGATAAAGTTCAGATTCTGATGTAATGTTCAAAGTCTATATTTTGCAGATAAGTAAAGAGAGAGAGAAAGAAGAAAGACATAAAACAATTTATAGTGGTTCCTTCCACAATCCAGAAGTAGTCCACTCCCCCTTGCACTTCCAAGGAGAGTTCACTAAAATAAATATCTGATTACACTTGCTCAAGCACAAAAGCAAGAGACTTTAAACTACTCAAGCACAAAAGCAAGAGGTTTCTTATGCTCAAGCACAACTGCAAGAGACTTCTAATCAAACATAATTACAAAGAAAATGTTTGTGGTTGAACACTTGATATACAATCAGTGGTGTTCACAATACAAATCAGATACGACTCTTACGACTCTAGAATTTCTTAGATATGATAGTTGTTAAGAAATTCTAAGTGAACTTTGATGTAAAACAATTTCAGCAGAGGTTTGGCACTTGTAAAATTGTTGTAAGAGTCTTGCTAATCTTAAGGTTTTCACTCCTTTATATAGAGGTGTGCAAGATACGTAGGAAATTGCCAGCACATCAAAAGAGTCGTTGTGAAGCTTGATCAAATCACCAATGATCTGTTGCTTGATTTGGTTATTGTCCTATGAATGAACAATTTCAAATCCATTCCATGTATAGAGCATAACCAGCGTAGGTGCAACTGTATTCTTGTACTATAGCTGACATGAAGAGTGGAGTAGTGGAGTAGTAGTTGTACAATTGTACTATTGTCCTTTTCATGCGCTCTTCAGTGGATAAGCATCCAATGCTTTCAAATTCCTCTGAATTAGCCGATACTCCAGGCTTCCATTCCTTCTTCAGTCATAAGCATTTAGAATAACAACTTTAACAAACTTTAGCTTCCAGTCTTCAGCTTCTGATGATCTTCAGCTTCTGATGACGTCAACTTCTCGTAGACAGCTTCTGATGACTTTAGCTTATGATGATCTTCAAACGCTCTTTTCTTCAAATGCTTTTTCTTGCAACACAAGCTTCTTTTGTAAATTTCATTGCTCTCATTTGTTCTTCCAGAACCTAATATTTGATTTAAATTTTTGTTTATGGTCCTGCACACTTGAACAAATATTAGCATATCCAATTGACATTTTTAATACCTTCATCAAAACTTAAAGTGGTATTGTCAAACACATTTTGTTCCAACAATTTCCCCTTTTTGATGATGACAAACACTAGTATTAAAATTCTCAATTGTTGTTAATCTAATTAACACGTTGAATTTTAGGGTCTGAGGTTTGTAAGCTCCCCATAAGTCTGATAGTTCTTTAAGGTGAGTTTTGTAAGCTCCGCCTGAGTTCTATCCATGTTAATTAAATTCATTTTAAAATCTTAATAAAATCAATCAGAATATTCTCACAAGAGGTTAAAGACTAAGAGATGAGAAACATGTTCTCCTAATTTAATTTTAGAGTTAAATTAGTGGGGCTCAGAGCCTAAATACTATATCTACTCCCCCTTTTGTCATCAACAAAAAGTAAAAAATAAAGACCAAAACATGGAAGTAAGAAAAACAGGAGATAATTCTAAGCATTAGATTGTCAGAAGTAATAAAATAATGTATCAGAGCATAATGTAAAGAAACAGTTATCAGAAGCTAAATATAAGAAACATCTGAAATGATTTTGAAAACAAGATAAAGTGTGAGCAATCTATGGTTTGGCTTGTTTATTCATCATCTTCGTCATTTCTCTCATCATAGTTGTCATTTCTTCTTACTGCTTCTTCAAAGCTTCTTCTAAACCATAAGATCTCCTGGCTTGAGCTTCTTCTCTTGCTCTGAATTCTTCATTTTGCACAGCCATATTCCTCTTCAAAGATTCGACAAGCATTTTCTGCTCAAAGAGTTCCTTTTCCAGCTTCTTGATCTTCTGCTCTTGTTTAACATCATGTTGCAGCTTCTCAAGAGTTGAGGTTTCAGGTTGGGCCTTCAAATTTGTTAACCAAGACAGGTCAAGGTTCTCCTGATCACCAAAAGTAATGATAAATGATGCATCCAGAAAGAAAGGAGAGTCTGAGAGATATAATTTGCTTTTGGCTTTAACTCTATTGTCTTCCACTTCTTTCATGTTGTTTATAACTTCTTTGAACCAGTTAAAGAGAAACTGATAATGAGCTTCAACTGACAACTTATGAAGTTCATACATAACTGTGTCTACTCTTTCTCTCAGAGTAATCCACTTATCTTCATAACTTTGTGTGTGAATGGGATCCTTTCAAGCCTTCACCAGCTTGTTCAGATCCTCAAAAATATTCTCACATACCTCTTTTATTATAATAGAATCTAGTAAAATGGTAGGAGGGGGTGAGACAGTTGTGGTTTGAGGTGCATTTGATAAACTTTGGTCTAGAGCAGGCTGAATGGAGGATGTGGAAGGTATATCTATTGTTTGTTGAGATGATGTGTTGAGATTACTGTCATCATTGACATCAGGCATTTCAACATCAAAACCCATTGAACATGATGTGGTCCAATCTAGAGATGTTCCTGACTCAACATATGTATGAATGACAGAAGTTGAGATATTTGTAGGTTGAGTTTCAAAGGCTGGTTCAATACTAGAATCAGTTGTAGGTTGAGTGGTTTATGGTTCATGTTGATTTTCTAAAACAGTAGCATCAGGAGCTGTTTTAGAGGCTTTTTCTGAGTTAGGGATATAACCAGGTAACTCACCTTTATAATGGTTAGATAAATCATCAAGCATAGAGGAATCACTAGTCTTAGTTGTTGTTGGTTGTGGTTGAGGTTGAGATGATGTTGAAGTAACATTATCAGATGTTGTCTTAACTGACTCATCTTCAGACTGCACATCAACAGGTATCATCTGAAGTGGCTTTATATATGAAGGTTGAAGCCAATCATTAACAGGCAATTTCTAACAAACATCAATTCTCCTTTGAGACAAATCACCTATTCTCTCTTGAACAGATGGATACATAGGCCCATATTTACTTCCATATAAAGATGTAGTGTTAACTGGTCCAAATAAATCAATATGGAGTAATTCTAAGGGTTTGGAGGTTGAGACAATGTCTTTTGTTCTAAAAGATGATTTAACAATTTTCCCTTTCTGGCATGCACCACAAAGTGCATCTGAATGATAGTTAATGTTTGGTATGCCTCTGACAAGTTGTAACTTACTAAGTTTAGAGATTAATCTCCAGTTAACATGTCCCAACCTTCTGTGCCACACCCATTTCTTATCATTCATTGATAGAAGGCAAACTACCTTCTGATCAACCAGTTCAGAGAAGTTGATTTTATAGACATTATCTATCCTCCTTCCCTTAAATACTATGGAGTTGTCATTTTTGTTGACTACCGTGCAATTGGTCTTATCAAACATCACAACATAACCATTATCACAAAACTGACTGATACTAAGCAGGTTATGTCTAAGACCATCTACCAACCACACATTATTAATAGAGATAGAGGAGTTACCAATAGTTCCTGTGCCAATAATCTTGCCAGTTTGGTTGCCTCCAAATTTCACATCTCCTCCCTCTTTCATTGTTAGAGTTAGGAACATAGACTTCTCTTCTGTCATATGCCTTGAGCAACCGCTGTCCAGGTACCATGATCTTTGTTTTTCCTTTACGCTGAGGCATATCTCATTTTCATCTTCAAAGTCTGATTCAGGTTCAGCTTCTGAAGTCACTATAGCCCACTAACCTCACAACTACATTTGCTTCCGAAGATGATTTTATAGACATTATCTATCCTCTCTCCCTTAAATTCTATGGACAACTATGGAGTTATCATTTTTGTTGACTACTGTGCAATTGGTCTTATCAAACATCACATCATAACCATTATCACAAAACTGACTGATACTAAGCACGTTATGTCTAAGACCATCTACCAACCACACATTATTAATATAGATAGATGAGTTACCAATAGTTCCTGTGCCAACGACTACGTACATTAAACATAACAATTTAAACAACACAGTTTCAACAACATAATTCAACAACATAAAACAACCTAATTTAACATAAACAAGATCATAGGTCACCCAAACTAAATCCTTCAGGTCTATCCATGTGATCTCTGATTTCTTCATAGGAAGTCCTCGACTGAATCAATTTTTTGTCTAATATCATGAAAACATCAAACGGCGGAAGCATCTGACTTCATTGATCCCTTAAATTATCATTTTAATTTTTGCAATTTTAATAATTTACATCATTGTAATGGAAAAACTAGTTAAACACAGTTCAAATTTAATTTTATAATTTGAAAGCAATCAAATATGATTTGGGTTATAAAATTTAAACAGGATAAAATAGTCAATTTGGAGGGAGGACGAATGAGAAATGAGTAGGGTGAAAAAGAAATTACAAACCTCGTTTATAAATGGCCCACCAATTGTTTCTCTCAATTTGCTATAAATACAAAAAATCTATCTCTTGGATTTAGGGTTTCAAATTAAAAAATCCAATTCTCGCAGCTGCCTTGTCTCTTTTAGACAACTGCATGCGTAGATGTAGATTCCACATCCCACGTCTTCTTTGTTCCTTTGTTTTAACCACAGGTGTATGATTTTGCATTTATGATTCATTTAATCCCAGTTCTATGTTGATTCATAGGTAACGTTTTGTTTTCAATCTCTATCTAATCTAGATCTGCAACGCTCCTCCTTTCAGGGAACACTTTGTTGCGCAACATGTTTGTTTATTTCTTTGTCGTCATCAACTACCATGTGTGTTGTTTGGTCGATCATAAGATACATATTTTTCTATCATTTCAACAAGTGTGATTTCTTTGATTAAAAACACAAGAGTGCACATGTTCAAATCAATGGGGATGCAATTGTTCACTTCTGATGGTCAAAACAAGAAGCCTGGGATTTGTAAGTGTGCATCTGGCTCCTTATGTTGTCCTCATTTTTTTTTTTATTGAAATGGTGAATATTAGGAAATAGTTTTTTGTACTCTATCAATGAAAAAAATTAGACACAAGGCATATTAGAGTAATAGAAGTCATTAATATGGTAAAGATGAAAATATGATCATGACAGTAATGCGTTGTCCTTCAAAAAAAATATATAGTAAATAGATCCATCTGTTTTTTGAAATCATTTACTTTTTAATTATTATTATTTTTTTTTTTTTTTGAGTTAGCTTTGTTCTATTGTCCACAGATTCAAATAAGATCATCAATTTTTGTTCATTTGCCAAGAACAACAATGGAAACTTCATCAAGTCAACAAGACAAAAAATTCTCTTAGCATGGTTGACTATTGATGATGGCGACCAAGTTCAGATAATATGGACAGAAAACCAATAATTTGTCGAATTTGCTTTCAAGGCTATTGATGAAGGGGACCAAGTGTAGATCAATTGTGTTCAAGTCCCCAGATTGTCGATCACAATATGCATTCATCATCTTCTTTAGCTGTGTGTTTCTCTTTATCCTAAAGAAGACTTCATTTCCATCCTACAATCAAATCATTAAAAAATAGATTTTAAATCAATTTTCATGAGCCAAACACCTGGGATATTGTTATTCAAAAGAAACTCAAGTCGAAAAAAGAAGCCGTCGAATTTGTGTGTGCATCTCAATATATGTTGGCTCCTTATGTTGTCTGTATTTTTGCAACTATTGTAATTTGTAGATTGGAAATATACAAATCCTTTACCTATCAAATACTACAAAGAATAATTTATGAAGTTGGTGAATTTTGTTTGAACTACGTAGTTGCCCTTTGCTCTATGCTTTTTACCCACAATTGATTATGTTTGAGTTGGTTACCTCTCTTAATGAGAAAGAGTGTATATATATAATAAAGCATTTGATTGCCAAAATAGAGAAAATGATGAGAAAAGATATAACTACGTAATTTCTGGCTCATGTTGTGGATTTAAGTTATGTTTGGCACATTTGCTTAGATAGATTGCCAGTTTTACATGAATTTCAACAATAAACTAAACATTTCTTTTTCTCTAAAACATCACTTCAGATACGACTTATGACCTTCACCCATTAGTGTTTCTCACATAAAACCAAATGTTAAATTTTTGCGGGAAATACTTCAGATAAAATCATATAAATGCTTAAAGGTGATTTTATGAGCTTAAAGGTGAAGTCAAGAGGACTTATGACCTTCACCCATTTATAATGTGAAATACTTCAGATACTTTTAAAAGCATTTAAGTGCGGGAAAATTCTCGCAACCATTGATATGATTTTCATGCATAATAGTTGGAAGAAAAGTAACTACATAATGAATGACAAAATTCCATACCTTCTACCTTATATCCATATATAATTCTACCATCTTTGAGATGGATTGGTTATTTTTCCCAATGACGCCTTCATGTTTTCTATTATGTAACCCAATTTCAATGATTTGTTTGTGCTACTCTAAAAGACCGTTCATCAATCAAGTTATGTTTCCCATCAATTAAAATGTTAAATAAGCTAGCTTAAATGAACTTTAAAAAATTGAAATGAGAGAACTACAAATAATAATAAAGCCATTGGACAAGTATATATACGAAGGGTACGCTGATACCACTATTTTATCACGAGAGGAGCCTCGGGAATCGTCTATATTGGACTCAGAACAACCACATTAGTGAGAGAGACACTCCAAAAGTTTATGACATTGAATTTCTAAAACATATAAATAAATATAAAATAAAACAAATATAATAATTAAAATATAAATTAAAAAATTTCATCAAAAAAATAAAATAAAACACCAATTAAAAATAAAACGAAACCCCACTTTTTTAAATATATTAATTAATGTTGAAATTAATATATTTCAATAAAACAAATAAATAAAATGAAACACCTGCAAATCCCAATTTTCTATATATATATATATATAAACATTTTCCGAACCCTGATTTCTAAATTTAGAATAGGCTTGCCGCAACTGCTATACAAATATTTTCTAAATCCTATTTTCTAAATCCCCACCACCTTTGGGTGCAGAAGCTAAACTGCTCCTTAATTACTTTTTGCAAAGATTCAATGTCGACAAATTCATGTTGCAGGTATATACCTTTTTACTTATGATTCTATACTTTTCATTCATTTGTTTGATGCAAATAGTATTTTTATTTATTTTAATTTGTGCTAAATCTAGATCTGCAATCTCTCCATTTCGAAGGAACACTTTGATCCGCAGTGTGTTGAAGATGATTTTTATTTTTTCATCATCATCATTTATCATTTTTTTTATTTGGTCAATCACAAGTTATATCTTTTCTATTATTTCAACGACAATGATTTCTTAGATAAAAAACTCAAAAGGCGATTGTAATATCAATTTCCACCGTTTTCAAGTGAAGAGGTATGCAAATATACGCACCTCTGATAGTGAAAACAACAAGCCGTCTATGATTTGTTAGTGTGCATCTAAATATTAATTGTTTGCATTATTTTTTGTTAGAAAATATTAGAATGTTAGAAAATTCTTTCCCATACAAAATTAACTACATTTCTTAATAAGTATGAAATGGTCAAAACATCGTGTAATTTGGAACAAAAGGAGTAGTTATTTATGGTACTATAACAATGAAAAGAAAAATATCTATTTAAACAAAAATAAAAACAAAATATTATAAACAAGGCATACAGAAGTAATTAAAGTGTTTAATGTATAATATGTAATAAAAAGAAAGATTATAAACAAAAAATTATAAAAACGCATACAGAAGTAATTATAGTGCATACAGAAGAAAACTTTTACAAAATTGGCATTTGAAAAAAAATGGAGTAAATATCTACGAACAAGATTTAGTTTAGAATTTTTTTATTAAATATGTTAGAGAGACAAAATCTTTGAAAAGAACATGTAGAGTATTTTGCACAAAAAGAAAGAGAAGGAAAGAGAAAAGTAATAAGACATTAGAGGATGATAAAATAAATGAGAACTTGACAATAAAACCATACCATGATTGATCTCATTTGTTTGGTAATACACTGAAAAGAAATACAAAAATAAAAAATTCACGGAATACTATACAAATGAAATATAAGACTAGAGATGAAAAGAGAAATAGGTGAAGTTGTGGAGACATTTGGAGAGGAAAGAACGATAGGAAAGAACAAAGAGAAATGAGAAAAGAACATACATTACGAAATAGTTGAAGTGAAAGAAGAATCTCACTTGGGTTGACTTGATGTTATTGACTTAGGACTTTGGAGTATGCGTATCTTACGGTGTCAGGTTCAATTCTCTCTGGTGTCAGTGTAACCTCGTGTCAGTTAGAGTTGGTTTGGATTAATGGGGTTTCATGGCCAATTGTGGAAGAGGCAAGGACAATGTCGATATTTCATTTGATAGATGTTCTCTCTCTATATATTTATGCAATAATAGGTCTTTTTGTTTTAATTGTATATACCCACACGATTAAAGAAGCACCAAGCAAGTTTCTATATGGTCACAAAACCTCGTTATTCTAACTACCTCACACACTTTCATTCTGTTTCTAGAGGGTTTGACGTCCGGTTCCTAGTAAAATTAATTGAATTCAAATAGAAACTTAATTTTGGAAGTAATTTATTTAAGGCTTAAATATGTCATTGGTCCCAGCACTTTGACCATATTTTGACATTAGTCTTTACACTTTCTTTTATTGGGCATTGGTCAGCACACTTTATAAAAAAACTGTGATTGGTCATTTTGTTAGTCCATGTTAAATACAGGCAAAACTAATGGTGTGATATGTGGATTAATTATTACACGTCATGTGACACACTAAAACACAAAATTTCTAGAATTAAAATATTCCAAGTACTTTTTAATTATTTTTTTTACTTAAAAATATCATTAGTCACTGCAATTTTAGTACTTTTTGATATTGGTCCTTGATTTTTTTTTTATATCTTCCAATGATATTGTTATTTGTTATTATTATTTTGTTCATTATTTTAATCGAGAATAATTCTAAAATATAAAATAGAAAAATCCTTTTTGAAGAAGGATCAGACTTTAATCGTATTGCATCATCTTCTTTCTCTGACTTCGATGTTCCCGACAACTGAGCTATGTCCACGTGAACTATTGGACTAAAATTCAATTTTATATTCTAAAATTCAAAAATTAACAATAAAATATTTTAATTTAATTATCACTGAGGAGAATAGTTTTTTCTATATATTTACTTTTCAAGGGACGATAATGTATATTTTAACATAAGATGGGAGAGCAGGATAATTCAAGGTTCTCTTAGAGGAGAAAAGTGTAATTTACTTTGAAAATGACTTCCAAGTAATAAATAACTTATGAAATACTTAATAATAACTCAAAATTAAAAAATCATTCTAAATTTACATCTTTAATTACTCAGCTTCCCTCTCAGATTAGATTAGGCTAGACTTTTCTAGAAATAGGTTAGGTCTACCTATATAGGTTTTGTTAGCTCCTTGAGGCTTTAGTTTTATGTCCCCCTCACTTTTCTTGTTTTGTTTTCCTTTTCTTATTGAATATATTTTGGGGTTGTAGTAACTGCTACAACTTCCTTTATCTTAAACAAAAATTTTCATCTTTAACGACTGACAACTCTCACAACATATTTGTTAACAACTAGTGGTATCAAACATCCATCTGGACGTAAATCCAGTTATAACCAAATGCGTTGCAAAAAAATACACACGAGCACAACGAGCAAGCCCAACGCAGGACCCAAAACTAGATTGCAAAAAGAAATTTATGTGTAAAGAACCGCAACAATTGATCAAAACAAAATGAACAAGAGACGAGTTTATTCAACCCTGTAAGGGGTTTGTAGGTGGTGGCTCTGTGAAGATAGCTTGTGCACCACCTCGATTGAAGGCTACATCTTGATGTTGTTAGTTTGGATTTTGATGGGGAAGGGGTTTGTGAGGTTGAAGGTGGTGGTTGTTCTAGGTGGGAGAAGAGATCATGTTCAAAGTCCCGACCATTTCGTACTATTGTATTTGACTACTTGTGATACGGTTGTCCAATATCATATTGCACAAATCATGGAGATTGAAGAATCCATAGTAGTGAGAAATCTATATTTTGTTTTACACATTTAATGTTGATCCACCATTATTGAAGAATCCATAATGGTGAATGTTAAGGAAAGATGATGCGATACGATTAAAGCTTAATAGTTCTTTTAAAAAGGTTTTTTTTAATTTAATATTTTTTTAGGGGAATTTTTTAATAATTATTCAAAAAAATAATGAACAAAATAATAATAAACATAATAATATTATTGAAAGAGTTAAAAAATAAATAAATAAATAAAGTGCTCGGGGACCAGTACCAAAGTCTAGGGACGAATATAAAAAAGTGCCGAAAGTGGAGGGACTAATACCAAAAGTTTGGAATCTTTTAATTTTGAAAATTTTGACTTTTAATGTGCCATGTGGCGTATAATAATAGGTACACGTGGTACACTGTTAGGTAGCGTTTGACCCGACTTATTTTTTACTTTTCTACACCATAAAAGCAGAAGTTGGGCCAAACATATTTCTTGAGAAGCACTTAATATAAAAAGTTGCTTATTTTTTGTGTGTAAAATACACAAATAAAGAACTTTTGTTAAAGTTGTTGAAACTTACTTAGTATTGCATTTTGTTTTAAATGTGTACTTAATAGAATGATCCATTGTAAATTTTTTACAAAGTGCAGGGAACAATGTTGAACAAAAAAAAGTGTAGGGACTAATGTCAAAATGAGGTGAAAGTGCATGGAATAATAACATATTGAAGTCTTTATTTAATTATACTGTGTTACCATTTTTTTTAAATAAAAAAGACAATAACAGCGTGTTGAACATACTGTGTGTTACCATGTTGTAGATATAAAGTTTCCATCGTTACTTATCTTTAACTAATCTCCATCAATTTGAACTCTAACTACTTTGTTTGGGGTTCAAATCTCTTACAACCTTCATTGTTGGTAACTGTAATTTATTTATCGTCTATATTAAGGTTGACAATGTTTAAATATTGGCAACAATCAAGTGTAAGTTTGGTAAGATATAAACAAATGATGTTGCTCATGTTGTTTCTCATATTTTGATTGATGAAATGATATTATTTTTTTTTAAAGTATAATTATTAAATATAGAAAAATTTACATTCTAAAAATATAAATATTTTTAAATATATTAACTAATATATAAATTAAATTAGTTCTTAAAAAATGAATTATTTAATTTATATATTAATTAATATATTTAAAAAAAGATAATAAACTTTCTCTTGTGAGTCGTCGCCAATACCTTCGTTTCTTCTCTTTAGGTTCAAATTTTGCCCCAAAATCACCCCTCTAACAAGTTTTTCTCTTTCCCTTTTATTCAAATAAGTGATTTTCACATTTATTTTGTTTTTTCATTCGTCATTTTGTCTTATTGCAAAAGTTGTTTTCTTGCCGTCTTTGTACAACGTTGTATGCATTTCTTGTTTCGTTCAGGTATTTGCTTTGTTTAGATTGTCAGATCAACTTCGATCCAATACAGATTCAATTAATGACTTTGGTGTCGTCAACGTTGTAGATCCGAATACATGATTATTCCGGAGACTTGAATATAGTCATATGTGTAGGTTTTTGTACTTTGTTGTTTTATGCTTTTAATATGAATGTTGCGAGGTTGTTGGCAGATTCATCATTTTGGTTTTTAGCGAATTTTCATGGTATCGATGTACTCTATCAATTTGAATAAATAATATGATTTATTTTTAGTAAAAAAATGAATATAACACCAACCCTTTCTGTCAAGAAAAAAACCCTACCATCTTAAAAAAAAAAAAGAGAATTTCTTTTAACTCCCTCCTGGTTTCTCACGCTCCCTCTAAATGTCTTTGTTGACCATTGTACTTTTTCCACAAAAATTATGTAATTATTTTGGAGATTGTATGAATGGTCAACATTGACCAAGGTATCATAACCTCAAAACCCACTCTCTAATGAAAACAAAGAAAGAAAGTGAAGAAAGATTGAAAAGTTAAAAATAAATGAAAATGTTGAAGAATGAAAGGCTATTTATAGCCACAAAACGTTCCTAGACTGTAACTTCAGTCAAGGAAAACATTTAAAATATCCATACCGATGATAAATACATTAAACACACCACATATCATCCAAACATTGTATGTAACGCCACTGTCCACGTTTGGAACTGGTTCATATTATACAGTCCATATATATACATAGATTTTTGCGGGTTGTATAATATGAGACATTCTCAGACTAGGTTAAAACTTGAGGATTAGAAGGTTTGACTTGGTTCAGATTATATAATTTGAACCGTATCCAGAACACATATTTTTTTTTTGTCATTACTTAAATCAAATTCCACAACAACAAAATACATTAAGTTTAACAATTTTAATAACATAGTTTCAAGAACATAAACAACCTAATTAAACATAAACAAGTTCAAAGGTAAGCCAAACTAACTCCTTCAGGTCTATCCATGCAAGCTTTGATTTCTTCATTTGAGGTCCTCGACCGAATCAAACTTTTCTTAATATCATGAAAATATCTTACCAAAGAATTGTCTAACTTGATTGACCCCTTAAAACTACGCCAACCAAATATAGAGAACATGGTTCTCACATCACTTTTGTTCTGGAACTTCATATGGGTGAACCTAACACTTCAACTTGAGTCGATCGCCGATCGATGATACTCAACATTGTTCACCCACCTTTTTCTATATGTTTTAGCTCACCGTTTATTTGGTCAAGTTGATCATTTAAGCCATACAATGTGACATCATTGTGGAGCCTAAATAGATTAGGTTTTTTCCCATTGTAGTAAACTACAACTAGCTTGATGCTTGTATCTACTTGATAAGTGGTAATGGTTCTATTGTGGGGTTTGAAAATGAAAAAAAAAGTCAATTTATAGAGGTTGTTGTGCGTCGTGGACAACGTAAAATATCAGTGCAATATGAACTACGGAAAAATTCTGGTGCGTCATGGACCACGTATAATTCGAATTGAACCAAACCCTCCAAAGTACAAGTTCTTACACAGCTTGGGGATGTTTAAGGTAATACAATCGAAAATAATACGGGAATGATTATATAATCTGGAATATGTCAGAATGTGGACGGTTGCTTGGGCTTGACTGGCTCCAGGGTCATTTAGCACGTGTTTTTTATTGGTCAAAAAGGGTGACCACATTTTTTAGCTTCCATTTGATTGTCGTTAAAGTCAATATTTGCATTTTGCCTATAAATAGCCCCTCGTTCTTCACAATTTTTTTTTATTCCAACTCACAATTTATTCTTTTCTTTCTTATACTTTTGTTTTGAGTTGTTTATATATGATGCAAATATTCCACTGTTTTCCTTTCATACAAAGGTTCATGTCTTCTTGTGGGGATAAAATAAATGGTAATAGTGTGTTGTTCCACTATACAAATTTGCACCCTCCGTCTGGATATGGGGTTTCTCGTCAGAGTCTACCTCTCCTACTCCGTCATCTTGTATTCCCATCTTCTCTAAAGGGTGTGCGAGAGGGATGACAAATATTGTCTTTATTCTCCATCCATCTGCTTGCACCATAAATTTAACATTAGGTGTCTAATACTGTGTTGTAACAAGTGTTATGTTAATGTAAATGTATTATAAATTCTTGATAAAATAATAAATTTGTTTAATTCTTGCCGATTTATATTATGTCTCTTTAAATTGTCATTTTAATTTTGAAATTTTAATAATTTATGTTATTGTAATTGAAAAACTAGTTATACACAGTTCAAATTATTTAATCCGAAAACAATCAAATATGCTTCGGGTTATGAAATCCAAATGGGATAAGATGGTCAAATTGGAGGGCGCATGAAAACTAAGTAGGGTGGAAAAAGAAATTAGAAAAAAAACCTAACCTTATTTATTTTACAAATCTCGTTTATAAGTGGCCCACCAACTCTTTCTCTCTCAATTTGCTATAAATGCAAAAATTATGTCTCTTGTATTTAGGGTTTCAAATTACAAAATAAATATGCTGCGGCTCCATTGTTTGTTTTAACGTATATGCCTTCTCTATTTTGATTCCACATTCCACGTCTTTGTTCCTTTGTTTCAACAACAGGTATATGTCTTTTAATTTATGATTCCACAACCCAGTTCTCTTCTCTGTTGATTCATATGTTAGGTTTTTTTTTTTTACTCTTTGTCTAATCTAGATCTGCATTCTTTCCACCTTCCAGGGAACACTTTGATGCTCTCATTATGTGTAAGATTATTTTTATTTCTTCGTCGTCGTCATCCACCATGTGTGTTGTTTTGTCGATTAGATACATATTTTGTATCATTTCAACGAGTGTGATTTCTTTGATTAAAAACACTAGAGGAGACACCCCGGATGCAAATTCATGATCATATTCTTTAGTTGAGTGTTTCTCTTTATCCTGAAAAATACTTCAAGTAGGTAATTGTGCATCTCAATACATGTTATCTCCTTATGTTGTCTGTATTTTTTCATTGAAATTGTGAATAGTTTTTGCTACTCTATCAATGAACAAAATTAAACAGAAGTATATAGTAAGAAAATATGATCATGGTAATAAACTGTATCTATTAAATGGATCGATCTGTTGTTTTGAAATAATTTTTGTTTAAATTTACTTTTTTTATTTTGAATAAGCTTTGTTCTATTGATGACAGAATAAAACAAATCATCAATTTCAAATCCTTTGTCGAGCACAACAATAGGAACTTCATCGTATCTACAAGAAAAACAAGATTCTTTTAGCATGGTTGACAATTGATGATGGCGACCTAGTGCAGCTATGTATTGATGACGGAATTACACAAGATCAGCAATTTTTGATCCTTTGCCAAGCACAACTGTGGGTGGGAACTTCATCGTGTCAACAAGACAACAAATGTTCCTTTTAGCATGGTTGAAAGTTGATGATGGCGACCAAGTGCAGTTATGATGGAAAAAAAACCAGTAATCGATCAAATTTGCATCATATGCCGCTGTTGTGATACGAAAGTCTAATCAGGCCAACCAGGTTTAGATAGATTGCCAGTTTTACATGACACCACAACATTTTAAATCTATAAATCTAATATTAAATCATGTTGACAAAGTGCTAATATCACATGAATGCCAACAATAAACTGAACACTATTTTTCTCTAAAAAATCACTTCAGATATTAATGAGAAGTTTCTGTCCTTTTGATGAAAATGTTATTACTTCGATAATTATGACTTGCATCCATTAGATGCTCACGTAAAACCAAATGTTAAATTTTTGCTTGATTTTGTACAAGACCTTCAAAAATTTACCGTTTACTTTAATACCAGATCTCCTATAATTATGACTTGAAAATGATTGTGGAGGAGATTAAAGAGTTAATAGTTTGATATCCTTCCAAATACAATACAATTTTTGTGTGGCATTACCAGCCAAAAGGGCTATAACCAAATCCCAATGAGACGCCAAAGTTGATGCCTTGAAGAGTTTGAGATGTTCTGAAGATGAAATTTTAATGACAACCTAACTTTATGCTACTGTCTTTAGACAAACTAAATGCGGTGATGCATTTGGGATCCTTTAATGCTCCTGGCAGCACTTGATATTTTAGGATTAAGTATTGTAAAATAGCTTAATTCCAATATCTACTTTCCGAAGGTTTGACAAAGGACGATTCTAGCCTAGCTACACCATTTTATTTGTCTGGTGAGTGGATTTATGTTGTGTTCTCAAAGAATGGGTGGATTTATCTCTAATACTTTTAACTTTTGATGCATGTTCATATGTAATTCCTCTTCATTTGGTACACTTATTCGATGTGGTGTTTGAAACTGAGATTAATTTGAAAAATCCGGGTTGATTTTTAGATGCTCAGAATTTTTTGTAAACTTGAAATTTTTTATTTTTTTTATATCAATTTGTTAATAATCATTACCGCTTTTTTATTATGGGAATGTTAAAGATTGCCCCCAAACCACAAGAAGGCCACTGCTAAACTGCTACAGCCCCAAGCCAACTGATAGCAAAGCGGACAAAAACAGTTGCAACATAACATAGCCAAAACAGTACCGCCAGAGCTGCAAAAACAGTGTCGGAATAAACTGAAAACCATAGGGCAGCTGCAAAAAACTCAGCAAAACTAAAGCAGAAAACCCAATAACAACAGTTGAAGAGCTGGAAAAACAGCAACTGTAGAACCAGTAACACTTATAAAACTCCATCTCCAAGAAACCACCTTAATTTCATCAACGATCTCTAGAACAACCTTCAGATAATTTTCAAAAATTCTCTCATTTCTAGTCTTCAATCCACCCAAATCTTTACGTGCTAAATTAAGTAAAACCCTCCTCCGAATTTTTCTGTTTCTAGCCCCCCCCCACTAAAACACTCCAACAAAACACAAAGATTTTGAGGAATAACCTACATAAAATCAAGCCAACGAAAGACTTTCGTCCAAACCAAACACACTACAACACAATGAAAAAAAAAAGGTGAAAAGGATAATCCTCATGGCCTTTGGCAAAGAGGAGAATCACTAGAACTGTCCGGAAGCACCACATTACGATGTGCAAGATTTTCTTTTGTTCAGATACAATCAAATGCAAGCTTCCAAGAAAAATCAATCTCTAGTTCAATGTGATCTAAATCAATAGGATAGACCAGAATCAGAATTCAACACACGGTCGAGATATGTGACTCATCTGAAGCATTTTGTTCTGTGCTGAAATTAATAAATAACTAAATGGTAGCTTTGAATAATAAGTGGCATATTACTATACTTTTGTACAATCTCTTAGTTCAACCATAAAAGATAACATTCAAAATATGTATATAGCAATTAGAAAGCCATTGTCAAAAAAAAAAAAAAAGAATCATAGAATTGTATGATACTGCTTTTGTAACAGATTTGGATAAAATATTTAATGATAGTATATCTTTTCTACTTATATTTTTTCTACTTATATTTTTGATTTTACTCCTTACCCATATGATTTTTTCTACTTCCGTCAAATTGTTTTTATTTTACTCCTTACCTATATGATTTTTTCTACTTATATTTTTGAACTTCTAACCTATTTGGAGGCTCTTATTTCATCTGATTTAATGTTTAATGCAAAAAGGGTTTTGACTGCATTTTGACCTATAACAAAGATCTTATTCTTCTTCCAAAAAATGACAAGGATCTTATTCTATTTTTGCTTTTAAAAATATGGCCGAATTCTAATCAATTTCATAGTAGATATTCATGCATTCTATTTTTAAATATCATTTTACTCTAATTTCCTTTCCTTATCCTTTCACCTGATAACTGAGAAAAGAATTAGTTGTTAGTTCAAATTTGTTGTCCGTTGACCCTAAGACTTGTAAATGGAACATGATTGTGGTTGGAGTTTAATGTTAGGTGAATTTGTATATTCCTCTTTTTAGGGCAAGTCTAATAATTTTTTTTATCATTCATTGCATTAAATTCAATGAACAGGTTTAACAACAATTATTGTGTTGAAAGCCTCTTACAATAAGAGATTAAGTCAAAGGCAACTCAGATCTATCAATATGAATCCTCATGGTTGAGTGAAGGATGAGTTTGTGCGGGAAAATTCTCTCCACAATTGATATGATTTTCATGCATAGAAGTTGCAAGAAAAGTTAACCACATATTGAATGACAAAATTTCATACCTTATATCATTATATAAATTTACTATTTTTGAGATAAATTTGTTCTATATCTCATTAACGCCTTCTTGTTTCCTGTTCTGTAACCCAATTTCAATGATTTCTCTGTGCTACTTTAAAATACATCCATCTATCAAGTTATGTATCTCATTAATGACAAAGGTAAATAAGATAGCTTCTTAGATAGCATACCATATATGCATGTTTGAATCAGCTATAAAAAAAATTCCAACAAGTTTTTAAGAATAAAATGAACTTAATAAATCGAAATGAGAGAAGTACTGATAGTAACAAAGCCGTGTGGCGGGTATATGTACAAGGGGTACACTGATACCACTATTTGGTCAAAAGTAGTTTAGACATAAACCTTTTAAGTGAACTTTCACAAATTAGGTATTTATAAATAACATAAAGTGAATAATTATAACTGATTAACTATCAGAAAGTATGAGAAATACTACTCCTTTCAATTTTTTACATGCTGTGTTATTGTTATCTGTGATATCAAATTGATAATTAGAGGTATAGGATATTCTTTTCCTTGATTTTTGTATTAAATTTTTGTGATGAAGATATCACAAACATAGTTCTTTTTTTGTTTAATTCCCTATGGCTTATGTAATGGTAGGAGGAGATTGAGATTGATACCAAGGTTCTACGAGTAGGAAAAGCTGTAGCTGTTGATTAACTGTCTATCTTATTGTATTCTGCAGTTTTTTTCTATGTGTATGCCACATTGTGTTTTATAATGTGTTCTTACTTTAATTATGCTCCAATTTCAGGTCTCTTGAAAAAAAATGAAGGTTGAAGTCTATCCCAAGAAGATATATATATATTTGACAGATTATACTAGACCTATGGATCAATACTTAAAAGTTGTAAAAATGTGTCCCTAGTTCATTTGAATGAGTTTTTTGTTTATATTGTTTTGGTTTTGTAAAGATACTATGAAACTGCTTGACGGCTCTTTTAATGAATGCTAAAGATATATATATAGTTTTGAGATTATATTTGATGTGATCAATTTTTTTTAATCATCCACAATAAAGAAACCTCTAAAATATACTTGATCTGATTACTTTTGTTTAATCTAGCCTAATAAATTTTGATTACAAATATAAAAAAATTAAAAATTATTGGAAAGGTCTCGTGTAATTTATTAAAAAAAAACTCAAATGCTTGAAGATTACTACGAAATTGCTAGGATCATGTAGCTAGGAATTTATTGGGAAACTATTTAAGCAATATCCTAGCGAAATAGTTACGAATCATAAACTTTTGAACACTATATTGCTACAAATTAGTTTGAAAGTCGCTAGGATTTTATTTTTATTAGTTACCAATTACCTAGAAAATATTTTGCTAGATAATTTTCCGCCCAATCCATGCTACGGCCAGTATGACATGTAAATCACAACGAAAAGGTAGGTAAATGAGTTTTGCTAGAATTTGGCTACGAGTTTGCTACCAATTTTTTTGTAGCAAATCAGTGATTTTCTTGTAGTGTTAAAAAAACATTGAGTAAACATGTACCAGCATTTCACAAAAATAAAAAGGAAAGAGAAACGTAGTAATACCTTAGAAGGTGATAAAATCATTGAGAACTTGACAGTAAAGCCATACCATGATTGCATGTAACATAAAAATAGCGAATGATAACAAAAGTCATGACAAATATTGTAATACTTTTGATGATGATCTCCTTTGATTGGTAATGCACTAAAAAAATACAAAAATAAAAAAATTCAACGAATACCCTACAAACAAAAAATAAAACTAGAGATGAAAAGATAAATAGATGAAGTTGTGGAGACATTTGGAGAATTGAAAGTGACGAAATGAAGAAGAACAATAGGAAAGAACAAAGAGAAATTAGAAAAAGAACATATATGATGGAATAGTAAGTTAAAGAAGAAAACCAATTGGGATTCAGTTCTTTGGTTCAAATTTGGTTTTGGGCTTTTGTGGTGTTCTTTCGATGGACTGGAGGTTGTGCGGTGGTGGAGGCTAAATAATCTTTAAAAAAGGTGGTTGTGGCTCAATTTTAGTGATGAAGACTGAGTTTTTTTTTTTACAAGGGTGTTTTTTGGGGTGAGTAGCGACGATGGGTGTTATGGATGTCGTTTTTCAATGGTCGGATAGTATAGGAGACAATTTTAGGTGGGGATGATTATTTTGGTGGGTGTTGTCCTTATGGGTGTTGATCGCAGGGGTGTCTTTGTTGGTGTTTTGTTTTTGGGTGTTCCACTTATATACGACGCCTTTTGTTTGTACTTCCTGTTTTACCAGTCTCTATTCGTCTTGTGCAGGGATGTGGTTTTAAACAAATTTTTGCTGATTCAAAAAAAAAAACCCACTTAGATTGGCTTGGTTGTATCAACTTGGGACCTTGAAGTATGCACAATTTAAGGTCTCAGGTTCAATTCTTATTTCTCTTTATATATATACTAGACTCTAACCCGTGCGATGCACGGGTATCGCACAGGTTTTGAAGAATATAAATATCATATTAATTATACATTCAATACTATGCTATGAAACGACTGCAAAAAGGATAAAAAATGCAAAAAATACATCAATTTAAGCTATTAACTTTGTTTTCTTACCAAATAATATTACCAGTTGTGTTTTTGAATTTCTTCTTTGTTAATAATGAAAAGAAATTGCAATCAGAAAAGGAACCGCTAGGGCATTTGTGACTTAAAAAAAAATGTTTTAGTACGGTATATCAATTTTGGAAGCAAAAATATATCAATCAAAATGGAAGTGGCTTAGTGGTGAAAATTGTAAAGTGTAGTCATATGGTACTCGGTTCGATTCCTTGCAAAACCTTATTTTCATAAAATTTATTCAGACCCGCCAAAAAGGGCGGGATTAGGGTTAGGTCAGACTGTCTAGCATTTATATATATAAAGATATATAATTTTATGTAAGAATAAGTCTTTTTTTTAACAATACTACCCTCAACCTATGCATAAGAATTCTATAAAATCATGTATGTGTATATTTCAAAATGTTTAAATAAGCATTGTGTTTAATTGTATATTCTCACACGATTAAAGAAGCACCAAACAAGTTTCTAAATGGTCGCTAAACCTCGTTACTAACCACCTCACACACTTTTTTTGCCTCTTAAGGGTTTGACGCCATATTCCTAGTATAATTAATAGAATATAAATAGACAGTTAATTTTGGAAGTAATTCATTTAAGGTTTAAATATGTTATCGTTCCCTGCACTTTGACTACATTTTGACATTAATTCTTGCATTTTGTTTTTCAATCCATTTGGCATTTGTCCTTCCACTTTGTAAAAAATTTACGATTGGTCCTTTTGTTTAGTCCATGTTAATAAAAAAGGTAAAACTAACAGTGTGGCATGTGAGGAATGTCAAACAAAAAAAAGTGCATAGACTGATGACAAAATATGGTGAAAGTACATGGAGGCTAATGACATATTTATGTCGTTATTTAATTATATTGTGTTACCATGTTGTAGATATAAAGTTTCTAACGATACTTATCGTTTACTAATTAAACAACCTAATTAAACATAAACAAGATCAAAGGTCATCCAAACTAAACCCTTCAGGTCTATCCATGCAAGCTTTTATCTATTCATCAGAGGTCCTCATTTGAATCAAACTTTTTTTAATATCATGAAAATATTATACCAAAGAAGTGTCTAACTCGATTGATCGCTTAAAATTAGGCTAACCAAATATAGAGAACATGGTTCTCACGTCACTGTTTTTCTGCAACTTCATATGGGTGAACCAGACACTTCAACCTGAGTCGATCGACGATCGATGATACTCAACATTGTTCACCCACCTTTTTTCTCTATGGTTTAGCCAATCGCTTATTTGGCCAAGTTGACCATTCAATCCATACATTCTGACATCAATGTGGAGCCTAAACAAATTAAGTAATGGTTCTATGGCGTTGTTTGAAAATAAATAAAACATGTTAATTTATAAAAGTTTTTGTGCATCGTGGACCACATAAAATATCGGTGCAATATGAACTACAGAAATATGTCGGTGCGTCGTGGACCACACATAATTCGAATTGAACCAAATTAAAACCCTCCAAAATACAAGTTTTTACACAACTTGGGGATGTTTCAGGTAATATAATCCAAAATAATATGGGAATTATTTTTAAATATATAATCTGGAATATGTCAGAATGTGGATGGTTGATTGGTCAACAAGGTTGGCTGGCTCCAAGGTCATTTAACATATGTTTTTTTATTGGTCAGAAAGGTTGAGCACATTTCTTTGCTTCCGTTGACTGTCGTTTTAGTCAATGTTTTCATTTTTCCTATAAATAGCCCCTAATTTTCACAATTTGTTTTATTCCAACTCACATTTTATTATTTTCTTTCTTACTTTTGTTTTGAGTTGTTTATGATGCAAATATTCCACCGTTTGCCTTTCATATAAACGTTCATGTCTTCTTGTGGGGATAGTATAAATGGTAAAAGTGTGTTGTTCCACTATGAAAATTTGAACCATCCGTCTGGATATGGGATTGCTCATCAGAGTCTACCTCTCCTATCTTGTATTCCCATCTTCTTCGAAGGGTGTGCGGGAGGGATGACAAATGTTTTCCTTATTCTCCCTCGATCTTTTGCAGCATAGATTTTGTATTAGGTGTCTAATATTTTGTTGTAATAAGTATTATGTTAATGTAAATGTATTATGAATTCTTGATCAAATAATAAAATTTGTTTAATTTTTGCCGATTTTTATATGTCTCATTAAATTGTCATTTTACTTTTTGCAATTTTAATAAAACAATCGAATATGCTTCGGGTTATAAAATCCAAATGGGATAAAATTGTGAAATTGGAGGGCGCATGAGAAGTAAGTAGGGTGGAAAAAGAAATTCAAAAAAAAAAATTAAACCTTATTTATTTTGCCAACCTTGTTTATAAATTAAATTAATGGCCCAACAATTGCTTCTCTAAATTTGCTATAAATACATAAATTTTGTCTCTTGGATTTAGGGTTTCAAATTCCAAAATCCAATTGTTGCAGCTGCTGCTCCATTGTTTGTTTTAACGTAGATCTATTATTTTGTTTCTTAGATTTAGGCTTTGAAATTCAACATAAACAAATGCATGCTGCCATTAGTTTGTTTTAACGTAGATGCCACAACCCGCTTTTGTGTTCCTTTGTGTCAAGAACAGGTATATGTCTTTTCATTTATGAATCCACAACCCAGTTCTCTTCTCTGTTGATTCATATGTTATGTTTTTTTTTAATCTTTGTCTAATCTAGATCTGCAATATCCCTCCACCTTCCAGGAAACACTTTGATGCGCAACATGTTGAAGATTATTTTTATTTCTTTGTCGTCACCCACCATGTGTGTTTTTTGGTCGATTACAAGATACATGTTTTTTATCAATTCAACGAGTGTGATTTCTTTGATTAAAAACACAAGAGGGCACATGTTCAAGTCAACGGGGACACAAATTCATCATCGTCTAGCTGGGTGTTTCTCTTGGATAATATTTCATTTCCATCCTACAAGTAACCGTCGGGTTTGTAAGTGTGCATTTCAATATATGTTAGCTCCTTATGCTGTGTGTATTTGTCATTGAATTTGTGAATATTAGTAAATAGTTTTTGGTACTTTATCAAAGAAAAGAAATTAAACACAAGGCATATGACAGTAATAAAAGTGTTTAATATGGAAAAGAAGAAAATATGATCATGATAAAATATGATGGATGGGGTATTTTTTGGTCTTGAAGTATGAATAATGAATTTGGATTAGAATGTTGTAATCAAATAAATTGTCTTTCCTGATTAATTCTTTGTTTGTGCTTTATATTTTTTGCTTTGTGTCTCTAAGTGCATGCTTTATAAATTGTCTTTTTTTTATTTTATTTTTATAATTGGACTTTTTAGGTAAATGTGTAGACTCATATTGCTAAAGTGGAACTGGAAACTGCAGGCGTTACTGCAATTAAGAAATTAACACAAAAGCACCTTGAGCAAGACAAGAGGGAGCTACATGGTGGCAATCTGGATGGAGAGACCAATGTTGACAGGCTTGATAATTCGTCTTCTTCTGTAATTGCTTCAGACGAGCACAATAGTGTTCGAGTCATGGAGAATAAAGGTGGACGAGTCATGGAAAGTGAAAGTGGATTATGTGATGCAAAGGTGGTTGATTCAGTTCATCAAGAAAATAGTTTAGATGGTGCTCTCTGGGATGTTTTTCGGAGAGAGGATGTACCTAAATTGAAGGAATATCTGAAGAAGCATGTAGGAGAGTTCAGGCATATCTATTGCTCTCCTTTAAAGCAGGTAAGGTCAGATATGCAAATAAGAGATCTCAATTTTCTGTTAACATTTTCCTTCATTTTCTATTGTTTTCTCAGCTAGTGATAACTAAAACCTGGTTGGTTCACTAATTACGTATGTATGTATCTTCTTGAATGACGTATTCATTTTTAATGTAGGTTATTCACCCCATCCATGATCAGACCTTTTATCTTACTAACAATCATTAGAAGAAGCTTAATGAGGAGTATGGTTAGTAGTGTTTAACATGGTAAAGTGTATCTATTATATGGATCGGTATGTTGTTTTGAAAAGAAAAAAAAAATTATTTTTTTATTTTTTTTGAGTAAGCTTTGTTCTACTGATGACAGAATCAAACAAGATCATCAATTTCCGATCCTTTGCGAAGCACAACAGTGGGAACTTCATCGCATCAACAAGAAAAACAAGATTCTTTCAACATGGTTGACAATTGATGATGGCGACCATGTGCAACTATGTATTGATAACAAAATCAAACAAGATCAGCAATTTCTGATCCTTTGCCAAGCACAACAGTGAGAACTTCATCGCGACAAGACAAAAAAAATTCTTTTAGCATGGTTGACAGTTGATGATGGCTACCAAGTGCAGTTAGTGTGGAAAAAAAAAAATATTGGTCAAATTTGCAACATATGCTGCTGTTGCGACACGAAAGTCTAATTTGTAATTGGTCCGCCCATCATGTTAGAATACCTATATGTAAACACATTAGAAACGTAGGCATTATATGCCGCTGTTGCGATGCTGAACTTTTAGATGCATGCGGAAGGTGATCATATGCAACCATACAAACATATTTGGGTGATCTGATAAGATTAGTTTCAAGAAATTGGGGTTGATTTCTAGGGATCTGGATTAACTACATATTATTGTACATGTACTTCAGACAGAATAATTTATAGAAAAATACTCATAATTTGACAACTATTGTAATTTTTAGATTTTAAATATACAAATCCATGACCTATTTCTTCAAATACTACAAAGAATAATTTATAAAGTTGGTGAATTTTGTTTGAACTATGTAATTGCTCTCTACTCTATGCTTTTACCCACAATTGATTATGTTTTTTAGTTGGTTTACCTCTCTTAACGAGAAAGAGTGTATATATAAAGCAATTGATTGAAAGAGTGTATATATCAAGCATTTACAGTTTACTTTATACTAGATCATCAATAATATGTTCTACTGATTTGAAAATGATTGTGGAAGATATTAAAGAGTTAGAGTTTGATATCCATCCAAATACCATACAATTTTTGGGTGGCATTACCGGCAAAAAGGGCTATGATCAAATACCAATGAGACGCCAAAGTTGATGCCATGAAGAATTTGAGATCAAATACCATACAATTATTTTCGATTATATAATAAGCCCCTCATTCTTCACAATTTTTTTTTTTATTCAAACTCACGTTTTATTCTTTTCTTTCTTACATTTGTTTTGAGTTGTTTATTTATGATGCAAATGTTCCTCTCTTTGCCTTTCATATAAAGGTTCGTGTCTTCTTATGGGGATAGTATAAATGGTAAAAGTGTGTCGTTCCACTATGAAAATTTGCAGCCTCCGTTTGGATATGAGGTTTCTCATCAGAGTCTACCTCTCATACTCCGTCATCTTGTATTCCCATCTTCTCCAAAGGGTGTGCGAGAGGGATGACAAATATTTTCCCTATTCTTCCTCCATCTTCTTGCACCATAGATTTAGCATTATGTGTCTAAAATTTTGTTGTAATAAGTGTTATGTTAATGTAAATGTATTATGAATTCTTGATCAAATAATAGAATTTGTTTAATTCTTGACAATTTATTTTATGTCTCATTAAATTGTCATTTTAATTTTTGCAATTTTAAGAATTTATGTTATTGTAATTGAAAAACTACTTAAACATAATTCAAATTTTATAATCCGAAAACAATAAAATATGGTTCCGGTTAAAAAATTCAAACGGGATAAAATGGTCAACTTGGAGGGGGCATGAGAAGTAACTAGGGTGGAAAAAGAAATTCGAAAAGAAAAAAAAAACCAACTTTATTTATTATACGAACCTTGCTTATAAATAAAAGGCCCACCAATTTCTTATCTAAATTTGCTATAAATACAAAAAATTTGTCTCTTGGATTTAGGGTTTCAAATTACAGCTGCTGCCTCATTGTTTGTTTGGTAGATCTAATATTTTGTCTCTTGGATTTAGGCTTTGAAATTCAACATAGACAAAGCATCTGCCATGAGTTTGTTTTAACGTCTTTGTTCCTTTGTTTTAATAACAGGTATGTCTTTTCATTCATGATTCCACAACCTAGATATCTTCTCTGTTGACTCATAGGTTGCGTTTTTTTTTAATTTTTAATCTTGGTCTAATCTCTCAACCTTTCAGGGAAACTTTGTTGCGCAACATGTTGAAGATTATCTTTATTTATTCGTCGTCGTCATCTACCAAGTGTGTGGTTTGGTCAATCATCAGATACATAGTTTTTTATCAGTTCAAGTCAAGTGTGATTTCTTTGATTAAAAACACAAGAGAGAGCTAGCTCAACTCAAAACAAGAAGCCGTCAGATTTGTGAATGGTCATCTCAAATCTGTTGGCTCCTTATGGGCGTCTCAAATCTGTTGGTTCACATATTTCAAAAAAATAAATAAAAAAATCTGTTGGCTCATTATGTTGTTTGTATTTTTCATTGAAGCATCTTAGCATGGTTGACAGTTTTCAAGGCCTTTGATGAAGGGGAGCAAGTGTCAATATGATAAGAAAACGATTGAGTTAATGTCCACATATTGTCGATCACAACAGGCATTCTTCATCTTATTTAGTTGGGTGTTTCTTTATCTTAAAGCAATTTTCATGAGCCAAACATCCGAGATCTTGTTAGTCAAAACAAAGTCGAAACAAGAAGCCGTTGGATTTGTGTGTGCATCTTGATATTAAAGTTGGCATTGTTGGATTTATTTGGAAATGTCATACAGAAAATACTCATATTTTGGAAACTATTGTAAATTTGTAGATTGTAAATATACAAATCCTTTACATATTTCTTCAAATACTACAAAGAATAATTTATAAAGTTGGTGAATTTTGTTTGAACTATGTAATTGCCCTCTGCTATATGTTTTTACCCACAAATGATTATGTTTTTGAGTTGGTTTACCTTTCTTAACGAGAAAGAGTGTATATATAAAGCATTTGATTGCAAATATTGAGAAAATGATGAGAAAAGATATAAAATGCTGATCAGAAAAGATAACAATAGAGCAATTACGGCTTTCTACCTCATGATGTAGATTTAAGTAATTTTTAGCATATTTGCTTAGATAGATTTCCAGTTTTACATGACCAAAGTGCCAAAAGAAATAAACAAGAAAATTTGTTAGTGATAGAAAAGATAAACACAGACTAATATCACATGAATGTCAACAATAAACTAAACATTATTTTTCTCTAAAACATCACTTCAGATACGACGTATACCCTGCTTTTGAATTGGTAAGAAGTTTCGGTTTATTACTTCGATAATTATGACCTGCATCCATTAGTGATCCTTGCACAAAACCAAATGTTAAATTTTTGCTTGATTTGTACTAGACCTTCAAGCATTTACCATTTACTTTATACTAGATACTCTATAATATGAATCTGTCTTAACAGAGAGATAGCCACAGATGAAATACAAAACAATGGGCGCCCAAATACCCAGAACTAAACACGCTAGGCCTTTTGCAAAGTAGAAAATCGCTAGAACTGTTCGGAAGCATCACATTACTGTGCACATGATTTCCTTTTGTTCGGATACGATCAAAAGTAAACTTCCAAGAAAAAGCAATCTCTAGTTCAATGTGATCTAAATCAAAAGGATAGACAAGAATCAGAAATCAACACACTGTCAAGATCTGTGACTCATCGGAAGCATTTTGTTCTGTGCTGAAATTAATAAATAACTAAAAGGTAGCTTTGATTAATAAGTGGCATGTTACTATACTTTTGTACAATGTCTTAGTTCAACCATAAAGATAACATTCAAAATATGTATAAAGCAATTAGAAAGCCATTGTCAAAAAAGGAATAATATAATTGTATGATACTGCTAAGATGTGTAGTTTATACTTTTTTTTATTAAAGTCTACGTAGCTACCGTTCAATTGTTTTGTTTTTGCTCCTTACCCATATGATTTTTCTACCTATATTTTTTTTCTAAACTTTCAACTTCTAACCCATTTGGAGGCTCTTATTATGTAATGCTTGCATTTGATGGGAATTGGTTGCTCTTATTTCATCTGATTTAATGTTGTTGTTTAAAAAGGGTTTTGACCGCATTTTCATTTATAACAAAGATCTTATTCTATTTTTTCTTTTAAAAATGTGGCCTTATTCTACGGGAGCTTCTACGGTACAGTCAGAGAATTGACTTTTTTGAAAAAGTTAATTTTGATTTTAATGTTTGATTCATTTTTAAATTGTTGATTACTGATTAATGATCAATAGTAATTCATTTAGTAATGCTTGCAACATCTTGGACTTACAAGTACTATTTTATCGTTGGAATCTTTAACATGCAAACAGAGTTGATGATATTATGTGATAGTCTTAAGTGTTACACTTTGTGGGGTGTTACACTTATAATAAGGTAGAATAAAATTAGATTAAGTGTAATCTTATATATCTGATGAATTGATGATACTATGAGGACTGAACTTTTGATGTCAT
>Ga0315914_1000378_pt1 | contig 53127 bp, 28 predicted proteins | sample MpolenodulesMG_FD_203920 | JGI IMG/M metagenome (GOLD analysis project Ga0315914, IMG submission 203920) | Medicago polymorpha root nodule microbial communities from Los Angeles, California, United States - elongated nodules | ecosystem: Host-associated > Plants > Roots > Nodule | place: USA...
ATAGATCTTTTTTCATTTTTTTTGGTGTACGCTTACTACATTTTATGATATTAAAGTTACATCTTTAAAATTGTAGATAATTTGACTGATCTAGATAATAATTTTATCATTAGAAACTTCACTTTTTTTTGTAATTTTGCAGACCTCTTTGTTTCTCCTATATTATATTACTTGAAGTTGTTTACTCTGACTTTTTATTTGCAAAAATCGCTACAGTAGACTATAACATTACTTTGTTTTGGCAAAGTAATGACTTTGATTCCATATTCATTTTTGTTGATTTCCATATTCATTTTTGCCACTTAGTTTGATTCTTTCTGAGTTTATATGCAACTCTACAAGTAATAATATAGCAAATTTGATATTTTATATATGAAACTCTACAAAATCCGTGCATCGCACGGGTTAGAGTCTACTTTTAAGTAATTAGTAGAACATGATTATCACGAAGCGTAACAAACCTATGCATGTCACTATGTCAAAACTACTCTTTCATCTTTATATTGTGATACAACAACTAAAGTTGAAATAATACAACAATAGAGTTTCCGATGTCATGACTTATCACTTATATTCTTACATGACTAATAATAAAGCATATATTACTCTTGACACACACAAAAATAATAAATAATAATAATAATAAGAGATTAGCGGCTAAAAAAGAAACATACATATATGATAGTAAATATATGAGTCATATGTCATTTTACTATGATATACTTTATAAATGGATATCTTTCAAGAACTTGTGTCATATGTCATTAAATTGTACATATTTGAAGATTTGAGAATAATACACATTTTAGAACTTCAAACTAATATGTCATCCTTGATATTAACCTTGACTTAACCTTGTGAAACAAGAAGTAAACCAACTATTAAAAAAGTTTATTGCGAAAATGTTCAATCCTTGATAATCTACTAAACTCTTGTTGATTGATTCTGTCTATGTGGTTAAACTCATATTGATGTTCCAAATTTTCAAGTTGTGTGTCATTTTGGATTTGATTCATCCTCATGTTAGCCATTTTGATTTGGGATTCAGTAAACTTTTTTTCCAGGAAATTTATGAAATATTGTGGGAAAGAAGATGAATATCTAACTAACATTAACATTGTGTAGCTATAGCCAGCATGATACTCTTTACATGCCTCATGCATTAAATAATGTCTTGAACATTATCATTTGTTAGTGAATACTTTGTCTAGTGTATGAAACACTATTCTTGATCCTTGGGGGAGTAGGTTCGTCAATCGTAAGTATTGATCCACCGTGACTCTAGAAGTAGGACTTACCTTTAATAATACATATTGACGCCATTGATACTATGTTTGCAAATTAGGTTGTGTGAACCATTTCTGCTTTGCAATTGAGAGCGAAAGTTTTATTGCGACAACGTCACGACTTGTATTGCATCCAACCACTCATGTGTTGTATCAAAAGATGATCTAACGGTGTCAATCTATTCGTGAGCGGTTTGTGAAATTCCTTTAACTACATTTTGACCCATGAAATTCTAAATGGGTTTTTGTATCACGTAAAATATTGTACATGTTATAAAAAATTTAAAATAATAATTTTGCATGAGAATTTGTACATTTTGTATTAAATATATACATTTTTAGTAAATAATTGTTGTTTTTAAATAAAAACTTGCTAATTTTAATTGTTTTAATATGTGCAATATTGCACACGTTTGACAAACTCATTATAACTATGAGCTTTCGTTAAACTTGTGAAATGGTAATTTAGTCTATTACACTAAAAGACTAGCTTAATGGACGATCTTTAGTAATCCATTTGGATTGATCGAGTTGTGTGGCGTAGAAGCTTAGTGTGTGATAGTTTGACTTTCAATTTAGTCCTTATCCACATAATTTATTACTCCAAAACATTTGTTAAAATAAAATTTTAACGTCAAACTGGATAACAGAAACACACAACCAGAGACTATGTTTGACTAGAGACTATTTTATTTTTGTGACAGTGAGGTAGAGGCTATTTTGTATTCAATTCTAAATCAGAGACACAACGAGCAAACAACCCAGTCAAGGACTCTCTCTCTCTTCTCCACTCTCAGCAGCATCTTCTTTTTCTCTCTTCTTCAAACCAACTATCTATCTCACTGTTCTCACTCACTCTACGCTAAGGTAAAAGCTAATTGATTCTCTAATTTCTAATTCCTTCTTCAATTGATTGTTTTAGGGTTTTAGAATTGACAATTGGGAAACTTTTTAGGGTTTTAGAATTGGAGGTTGAGAATTGTTAATGGCTTTTTTGAATGCATCGTAACATTCCGTTTTTGTCTCTAATTATGAGTAGTATACGCTATTCTGATTCAAGCTATGAGCAGAAATTTCATTGTAATTGAGAGTTATTGAATTAATATAATTTACAATTTTTTTTTTTGGAATTTAGTAATCTTTAAAATTGAGTGTTATGATTTACAAATTGTTTCTGTAGTGATAATTGTAGAAGAAAATTCACATGTCAGACTTTAGTGATTTTCATGATCAATGAGAATGTCAATTCTTATTGACTGAGCAGAAACTTGTAATATATCTATGCAACTATGTATTTTTTATTTTATGAAATTTGGAAATATAAATAGTGACGAGAGATTTTCAATGTATCTCAGGACTAAGTTATTGAGAGAAATACTTGTGTACAAACGAACTCGTTATGGTTTATAAATAACGAAAAATAACATACAATCATTAATTATTCTTTTTAATAAAAATGTAAAGTTAAAGATAATGAAATTGGTTCTCCTCTTCTTTCTCTTTACCGATTAGTCATCTTGAAAAATATTATTGTTGCACATCAAGTAGGGAGTTCGAAAGAAGGGTGGTTTGGTAGGCAGCGCATGACTTGATTGCAAACAAAGATGTTTATCAAAGCGACAAAGAGAAAGAAGATTAAAACCGATTTTCATTATATTAATTTTATATTTTCATTAAAAAATTAATGATTGTCATGTTATTATTCGTTTTGTAAACCATAACTTTCGTTTTGTACGCAAGTATTTCTTGTTTGCATAATTCTCATGTAATCGTCATAAACAAATGCATCTGGTGTTGATGACACCACCATAACCGATGGCATCTCCACTTGAGTTGTCTCATATTTCATTGCCTTGTGGGACGGCGTCGCTGCCTTTACCATTTAGGACTGACCATGAGACATACATTCCTTTTTTTTCTTTTTACCTTGTCTATTTTAGGTTTAAATAAGTTTTTTGTCGTTATACAATTTTCAAATTTTGCTTTTTAGTCCCTCTAAATTTTTTATCAAGTTTTAGTCCTGGATATTTTCCATCATAGGTAAGCTATCCTTTGAAATTTTGAATTACTTTGCAATATACGGACCAAAAAAAGGGTGAAAATAGCTCCGTCCGTATTTTTTTAATCATAAGCATATTCACGCTGAATTGGCCCCCGATTTTAATTGCATGCATAGGTTTGTTACATTTCATGCTAATTATGCTAGAAACTGACTTCTACCTCCCTCTCAATTTTTCTGAAGTCTTAAAACATAGGACCCTAGCCACTCTTTGCACATAATTTTTGGTTGTGTGTTCATCTTTTTTCCCTCTATTTTTTGCGACCTAAGGTCGTGAATCAATTTTTTCTCGAAATTGCGATATAGTTTTCGTGCTAGAAAGAAAAGCGTCTAAGATAAGAGTTTTTTATATTTAAATTTCATTTCAAGTCATATATTGATTTTTGAACCGATAATCAATGCATGGTTTGATATAAAATAAAAATATGAATAACTTTTACCTTTGGCGTTTTCCTTCGTAGCACAAAACTCTACCATCTCACCAAGTTATTTCGGGAGAAAAATGATTCACCACTTTAGGTCGAAAAAATATAGAAAAAAGGGTGGACTTAGAAAAAGTGACTATTGTTTTATGTTGAGACTTTGGAAAAATTGAGAAGGGTTGTGTGAAGTGTTTTAACGTGCAATATATTAAATAGGCAGGTAGGGATTAGTTTCTAATTGCTTCTATAATTTAGGATAAAAGTGAGGGAATTTTAAGTAAATAGTAGAACATGATTAGCATGAAGTATAGCAAAGCTATGCAGACTCAATTATTCTTACATGACTTCTACTCTCTCATCTTTATATTGTGATAATGACACTATGTTTGCAAGTCAGGTTATGTGAACCACTGCTGCTTTTGCAACTGAGAGTGAAACTTCTACAGAAAGATGAAGACCAAACCTTTTACCACTTGAGCTAAATGTAAAATCACAATTGGAAAAAAAAAAATCCTTCACCAATTATATGGTGTATTATTGTTGAAAAATGTATCATCCTTGATACAGAGCCATGTAAGTGTGGAGAAATAGTTATAGTATCCAAGTAGGAGACAAATAACTTCTTGCATTTGGCATATGTGACTTGTGTTTATTATATTTCTCTGAGTAAATTGGCATTTTGACCCATTAAATTATAAATGTAAGTGTTCTTTAAACTTCTGGGTGTGGTTGGTTTGCAAAACATTAAGTACTGGACTGAACAATACAAGACAGAACAAGACAACATAAGGCAGAACAACACAGGACAAATTTTTATGACATTGAATAATTTTTTGTTTTATACGATTTTTGGGGGACAAAATGCTATTTTGATATTTTAGACAACTTGTTCGTGGGACAAAAAGTTGTGCTGTGGTTTGGTGAGGGACAAAAATATGAGTTTTTGTCCAGTCTCTTGCCTCCAATTTGTCATGTACTTGAAATAGTTTTACAAATCAAACACTGGACTATTGGAGTTGTTATGTCCTGTCCTTCATTTTTTAGCAAATCAAACGCACCCCTAAAATTTCAATTTAGTCTATTAAACTAAGAGACTAAGTGTGTTTGTTTTGGTGTTTCACCACTGCCACCGTGCGTTTGAGAGCCTTGGGAATTGCTAATAGAGAAGCTACAATGTAGGAGGAATCTCTTCAAACGCACGTTCACAACAAATTCACCGTCAATACAAACATAGGCTAACTTAACGGATGTTTTGCAAATTTAAAGACTATATTATTCAAAAACATATTAGGATTATATCTTTTTTTTTTAAAAAAATCATCATTCGAGGTGGTTGTTAACTCATGTGGCATCTATGATATGTCAAAAATGGCTAAGGTGGTCGTTTTTTTCTTCTAAAATACCTTTGAGTTAGAGTGTTTATCTTCTTTCCCGCAATATTCCATAGATTTACGGAAGAAAAAACATAAGTTGATTGAATCCCAAATTAAAATGCATGAAGATGAATCAAATCCAAAATGGCATATGCAAAGCTTACAAACCTCAGTACAAGTTTATTGATAACTAACCAACTTGGTGTAGCTATAAACAGTAGGATACTCTTTAGGCAGTGATTTTTTCATGCAGAAATGTTTTAGTGATTGGGAATAGAATAAACATTGGAAGTAATCAATAAAAGACCTATCATTAGTAAGTTATCAAGGAGTATCACTACCAAAAAAAAAGTTATCAGGAGTATTGTGAAATGATTATTTTGTCTATTAATAAAGACTAATTTTACGATCCTCGTGAGCTTAACTCAGTTGGTAGGGATATTGCATTTTATATGCAGGGGTCGGGGTTCGAACCTCGGACACTCCAATTCTCCATAATTAAATTGTGCGAGCTCTAGCCACTAAGCTACTTGACAAAAAAAAAAAGGACTAATTTTACGTTTACGGATGTTCAGTAATTTTAACATTAACTTAGATATTTATTTATCAAGCTATTTTGACATTATATTTATAAATTCATGGGTTCTGTGCTAATTTACTCAAAAGGAAATAGAATGAACACAAGTCACATATAACTTTTTCTTTTTAATTTTGTCGAGGGGAAGTGGGATAACTTCTTTGTCTCTTATTTCGATAACATACCAAATTCTCCACATTCACATGGCTCTGTCTGTATTAAGGACTATGCATTGTTCAACAATAATACATCATATAATTGGTGGGTTTTTTTTTCTTCATATTGTGAATGATTTTGCATTTAGGACAATGGGTGAAAGGTCTTGGTCTTCGTCCTTTTGTAGAAGTTTCCCTCTCAATTTCAAAAGTAATGGTTCACATCACCTCACTAGTAAAAATATTGACTAACAACATATGTCGAGTATAGAGGCTTTGTCCCTTGAACATTATTATAATGTGTGAGGTATGTTTTTTTTTAATCAATAGGAAATAATTAAACAAAAACAAAAAATAAAAAACTACAAGCGAAGGAGCTGAGCTCCTAAACAATAACTTGATTGAAAAGATGGACAATTTGGATTAATCACGAACTCATGAGAAAGTAAAACATCTAATTTAGCGAATCAATATACACAATAGTTTTCTTCAAGCTGGTATGAGCCAACACAACATTCCAATGTCTTAACATAAAAGAATGAATGATCTCAATAAGAGGAGCGTAAGGATGAGAAAGTATATCATGTCATTGATAAACGCCAATGTCGTTTGAGAATATGACTCACAAATGATGTCTCTAAAATCATGATCCCAAGTGATCAGTAACCCATACAAATAGTACAAAGCACGACATTAATATTAGTTGTATACCCATAGCTCCCCACAAAGTCAATAATCCAACGACCAATCGAGTTTCTGATAAACCCCCAAAACTTGATTTGTCAGGGTTACCAATCGAGCTAACATCAATATTAACTTTAGTCATATATTATTTGGAGAGGGGTTTCCAAGAAATCAACATAAGAGCAGGGATAGAAAAAGAACCACCAAAAACCTTCTTAGTGCAATTATAGAGAGTATATTTGGCTAAGAATGTATCAGAGAAGGTGACTAATGACGGAAAAAACTTCACCATTTCTAAATTTCAAAATAAACCAACATCCAATGAGAAATAGTGAACTTTGTTGGCCAATTTCATAAATCTTGAACCATAAATGAAGATCATCTTCATAAGGAACATTCTAAAACTTGAGCTTGTTACAATCACGTAACAAATGTAAAATGGTTTTCGATTAAGCACCATGTCTATAACAAGAAGCATTTGGAGATATATGATGTGAGCACCAAACTTGATTTATAGGTAGTTTCCCATACATAATAATCCACGTAAAATGATAAACATTTTTAGGGAATTTGAGCTTCCAAGACCAACTCATAACCTCATTCAGATTAGGACTTGATAGAAGGGTTAAACAATAATAGACTGATATAGCGGTATAACACGATGATATCATCAGATTCATCACTGGTAAAAATACTTCATATCTCCATTGTAATACCTTGAAGAAGAGGCGTGGGTGTATGATCAAAATTTCACATCCCGTTGTTACGAACATCGTTATTGTTGAGAACAATATCATTTTAATCAACATGAGCAACTTATTCAAAAATACGACCATGAGGAATTCATTTATCATACCAAAGGGAGATATCAACCTGATTTGAATATTTTATTCAAAAAATAGGTAAGAGTGAAATTATTCTTAATCAAAGTAACAATAGCGAGCATTCATAAGAAATTCAAATTTTATCTCTTAAGATTACAAGTCAACCTCTTGTCAATATAACGATCTTTATGGGAGCAGATTGTCTCAAGTCACAGGAGAGTGCAGTGGAATCATATCATACATTTTCCTCTACTTGACTTGGTCAAAATAATTAAATAGCCATTTAATGGTAAAGATTTACACTGAACTGGAGAAGATCCCCATCGCGATCTTTATGAAGTACGGTAATCAAGTAAATATACACAATTTATTTTCTATCCCGGTAGAAAGAATGGAAGCAGTAAAGCTCGTCGCAAATTTATTACTATAATGTAACTCAAATCTCCTATGCATAAAAATATAACTTTGATGTCCATGACTTGGGTGCATTTATCTAAAGCCAAGGTCTTTGTCTTTTTTCTTTTTTTGGAAGAAACATGATCTTTGTCATTATAAGAAAGAGTTCACTCTTGCAAGTGTCATTTGGGTCCCACCAACAAGGATATGATTGAGAGCAATAGTCTTGTGTAACTTTCCTTGCAAGTTCCATTGCAAGCCTCTATATATTAGTATCGACCATATGGAACTTCTTACAAGACTTATAAACTAGAGTCACTATGAGTAACAAACATTCTTACCCTTTACTTCTTCTCCTTTCAATTTCACTCACCTTGTTTTTCCAATCAACAAATGCAGGAGATCTTGTGATTTATTGGGGCCAAGACAATGGTGATGGACTTTTGAGAGACACATGCAACACTGGTCTCTTCAAAATAGTAAATATAGCATTCCTCTCAACTTTTGGAAGTGGTCGTCAACCACAGTTAAACCTAGCTGGTCATTGTGTCCCACCCAATTGCCAAAAATTAAGAAATAGCATAAATATTTGTCAGAGTAGAGGCATTAAGGTTATGCTTTCCATTGGTGGTGAATATAGGAACACATACTCTTTATCATCACCAGAGGATGCTAGTCAACTTGCTGACTACATTTGGAACAACTTTTTGGGAGGTAATTCACCCTCTAGACCTTTTGGTGATGCTATACTAGATGGAGTGGATTTTGATATTGAAGGAGGCAGTAAACTCCATTATGCAACACTTGCTTTAAAGCTAAACGATCATTATAAATCTTCTAGAAAAAAGTTTTACTTAACTGCTGCTCCATTGTGTATCTTTCAAGATAATATACTTCAAAGGGCAATTAATACTGGACTTTTTGACTATGTTTGGGTTCAATTTTACAATAGTCCTGGTGCTTGTAACTTTGTTTCAAACAATCCAACTAGCTTTAAGACTACGTGGAGCCAGTGGATCAATTCTATGTCTACTAAAAAGGTTTTTGTTGGACTTCCTGCCTCACCTAAGGCAAGTGGTTTTGTGGAAGCACAGGATCTAATAAATCAATTGCTGCCTATTGTTAAGTCTTCACCTAAGTATGGTGGTGTGATGCTATGGAATAGGCGCGATGATGTGCAATCTGGTGGGTATAGTTCCAAAATCAAAGGAAATGTTTGAACCAAGGACAAGTTCTTATTTTCCTGTATTAAATAAAATAAAGTTCAAATTAAGAACCTAAGTTTATATCAAAATAATAATAATTAGGAATAGGAACCTAAGTGTTTCGAGTTGTCTTCAACTATGTGCTGAAATATTAGCCAATGTTTCATGTGTTCTATGTTATATAATAAATCTGAATATTTACTAGTGTATTATCTTTTATTTTTATCTGTTCTTAATTTTTTTATTCTCAATTTGTGTGTAACTTCTTTTATGAAAATTATCTCAGGGTGTGTTTGTTTCAAGGCAAGAAATCACATTGAGTAAATAGACAATTACGTCCCTGAAATTGTAAGTTTCGTCAATTATCCCCTTAAAATTAACTAAACTTCAACTACCCCTTTGAAATTGCACAACGTTAATCAATTTACCCCCTCCGTCAAATTCTTCTGTTAATCAACATGACGTTTTGCAAATGCCCCCCCTGAAGTTTTGCACTTATGTGCAAAATGCCCCTGAACTTAATTTTTTTTTTTTAGCCTTAACTCAAAATGGTAAGTTTTTAAATGTTAAAAGCAAAATTTCATTTAAGTCTATATATTTTTGTCTATTTCTATATTTTCCATTTTTTATCTTCAGACTGACAGCAGTGACAGTGTAGTTTGCTTAGTGTAGTTTTTTTTTTCTTCTTCTTCAGATAGGTTGTTCTGTTCTGTTGTATTCAATGTTGGCATGAGTAATTCACTATAGGTGGTTATCATGCTTTTTGGTGAAAACTTTTCAACTAGCTCGAGGACATAATTTTGCTATAGCTAAAAGACAACTGTCCAATGTATGAAGAGAACAACCTGGTATTCAATCCCAATCCTAAAATTACATTATTCCACAGAACAATACAAAACACACATAAATGCTTCTATTTCAACAACAAAACACTGCTAATGATTCAAATGTTAATTGTAATATTAGGTTGTAATATCGTAGAGTTTAAAGTATTAAAGTTAATTGTTAATTGTTTGCCTTTAATATCTTTTGAGTCAAGGATAAAAAAAAAAATATATAAATTTTCAAGTTCAGGGGGCATTTTGCACATAAGTGCAAAACTTCAGAAGAATATTTGCAAAACGTCATGTTGACTAACAGAAGAATTTGACAGAGAGGATAAATTGATTGACGTTGTGCAATTTCAGAGGTAATTGAAGTTTCGTTAATTTCAAAGGAGTAATTGATGAAACTTACAATTTCGAAGGATAATTACCTATTTACTCAAATCACATTCCTTGGAATGACATATTTCAAGGAGTAATATTCCAAGGAATAACATTCTTACCCATGCTTTGGTCCAAAAAAGAAAATTGGAATGTTTTAGAAATTAATTAGGAATGTTTTGGTAAAAATTTAGATTTCCTTGAAATGTTTTAGAAATTAATTAATTAAAAAAATAAAAATAAAAATAAATGTTCATGGTAGTGAGAATTTACAGCAAGTTTAGTTTTACTCCCAGGAATGTTAAATTCTCATCCTTCAAGACCGGAAATAACAATAGAAGAAATCATGTGTAAATAACATTCCCGGAAATATAACATTCCTTGGAACAAATTTTTAAAACTTGAAACAAACATGGTAATGCATTTCCAATCTCACATTCTCGAAAATCATATTACAAACCTTGAAACAAACACCGTCGGGGAAATGAGAGAAAATATATATTTTCCCTATAAAATGGTAGTGAGAATATTACAAACCTTCAAAATGGAACAAATTTTTTCTATAATGTTCTTTATTAAAGGGAAAAAAAATCTAACTATCAAATGCTAATGCCTAAGCGTCAAATATTTCATGATACAAACAATATATCATACTAAATTAATAGATAAATCCCATACTACTGCCACATGCTAAGCCAACAGAGCATACATAAATGTGCAAAAATGAATCGAAGTTTTTAAGCAATTGATAAGACAATTTAACATCCACCAAGTTATCCCATTTGGGAGCAAAATAAAAGCACTCCCCAACTAACAGATCCAAGGTAACTAACAGTCAGTAAAAGGAAAAGGTCAATGAAACAAATCTACTTCAATCATTCACAGCATTATGAACAGGTACCCTAATCTTAAATGTTGAATCTTGTTGGAACATCATAGTCATCAAAATCATATCTCTGTCTCTCTCTTCCAACCTGAAAACAATCACTCTTGTTAGTTAATGATAATTCTATAGTGTTACATATGTTTTAATCCCTATAAAATTTCCACTTTTTGTCCATATAAAAAGTTTCATTAACTGATCACATTTAACCCTTCTATATACATGTTCAGATAACAGAATGAAAACGATTGAACACTCACCTTGGACAAGTACAACTGATCACATGAAATTTGTTCGTCCGTTGCAGTTAGTTTCTTTGACAGTGCCATTATTCTGAACATTAAGTAACCATAAAATAATTAATTAAAAACTTATTTGGCCGCATATTTTCATTTGAACTTTCAGGTGAAACTTGTTGATTGTCATATCAGGTAGGTAGTACAGGAAAGGCATTGAACATAGTGAGCTTAGTTTGAACAAACCAAAATCATACCTCTGGATTGATGAATCGATATGCTCAATCATTTCACAGGTTTTGTATTGCTCAGGATCCTCTAAGAATCTCACCATTCCATCCTTCTGGTTGATTGTTGCATATATCTCACCATCCTGAATCTGTAGATCAGGAATATGTGTAGACCAGGAATATATTATTAAAGGTAAATTTTGATGCTGTATGAAAATGAAGCAAAAAAATTAAAATTATTATGAGGACAACCATTTGTAGCACATGCATTTCAGCTTCCTTGGCACTATTTAAATGAACTGTGTTAGCTATGTCTTCGAGAGATAGGGTCAAGTATGTTTGTGTCAATCTCTGAATATTCCTCTTATACATGGATGATACAACCTGCTTAGCCAGTCCAAGGTTGTTATCCTAAAAAAGAAAATTTACAAATAAACTATCAGTATGTCACATAAACAGGCAGTTTCAGAGAAAGCTTGATAAATACTGCAGAACATTAAAACCGGAAGTTAGACTTGGTGCATAGCCAAGCCTCTTCTCAATGCCAGATGCTTCAAATAAAGGATGAGTATGAGAAGGAACCCACCGCTTCGAACCTGCCTGCATTTGCATTGACAAATGCCTCTACTTCTGCAACTTTTCCATTGTTATAAGTCTGTGCCAATTCAATACAAGGGTTCTGAAATGAAAGAATAAAATTAATAGACGTCAGCATGGCTCAAGTTATTAACTTCGAAATATAGGCTTGAGAGGCAGATTATATTCATAAATGTGGTTCAAATTAACCAACCAAACTAGCTAATGGCAAGTCACGTTTCCCATTCAAGTTGATACACAAGAAAATTATTCTAAAATTAAATAATCAAATTTATGAATACAAAAATAAACTGAGGGAAGCCACAAATGAAATCTAACTTCTAAGATTGGTAGTCTCTGCAAAACGGTAACCTAGAAGAGGAAACATTGAAGCAGGCAAACTGTGGTAGGGGCTACTCATTGGTAATCATAGATTCCAAAATCCTATCTATGTACAAGGGTCAGATGACCTTAAGTCTCCACAGTACAAGAGGTTGAATAAACAAAACTCTTGTGACCATAAACATCATCGCACCTCACTCACAGTATATGTTAAGACCACAAACAGAAATATATTAAAACAAACAGTTTTCTTGTCCATACTCCATTGAAAACACAAAGCCTGAACAAAATCAGTTAAAAATGCCTTCAATATTAAAAGCTCTCACGGCCAAATACAAAGTCAGAGATTGGAAGCAACCAAGTGAATGTTTTAATAATACTATTTAAGGCTAGAACATTTCTTTTTTTTTCCCAATTGTGCATATCACAGTTTTAAAAATATAGTAAGCACAGGTTTTTCAGTGTATAATTTTAAAATGTGCTCAAAATATTTTACAAAAGAACATCAATGTGAATATTTTGTTCATAAAAGGTTAACGGCGTCCTATATTTTTCTAGCCTCAACTAAATTGAAGTCATACCTGACAAAAGAGCTTCAGATTTCTTTGAGCGAGGGGAGAAGCATACTTGGGAAGACTGGTAGAGAACTGCCACCCAACACATATCAGGTTAGCTGATTAATCACAAAGATAGAACCTCACAATATAACGTGTAAATTAGCCAAAATGAGAAAAAAATCTAAAGATGAACGACTGCCTTATGTTACTAAAGACGATATTTTGACTGAGATGCATAGGGAAACAACTCCACTGAAATCTTAAAGAAATGAGACAAACAATTTATCACTTAGAAGCAAGAAATGATATAAAGGCTTACCTGTCCATGACGAATGAGAGAAACCAATATATATTTTTTGTAAGCTTCAATAACTATAGCATTCATCATAGTCATGGGAGCAGTTACAACCTACAAAATATTACCCATTAGCTACTACAAAAATTGCCGAAACAAAGGGTTTATATTAGAACAAGGTCATGAAACACGGGCTATACAAGTTGCAGTTATTCATGATTACTGACATTATGAAGAAGGTCCAATGCTTTCTGAAAGCGCTTCTGTCCGATGCATATCATACCTCTGTAAGTGTTAAGTTGAGAGATTTTAGATGAAACAGAGAGAAAACAATAAGAAATATCATTATGATGAAATATGTTGGATGTTGACTAAATACAAAAGACTAACCCCTATTTATAGGGATACAACATTCTGGTCCTAAATAGGGAGATCAAGAAATGAACCAAAATAATAATATCCAGGTAGTAAAAATCCTAAGAAAGTTTTAAGATACTACAAGATTATAAAAGATCCTAGGAAATAAAATAAGATATTCTAATGTAATATATAAGATACTTTATGCTCCTAACAATAATAAAGTAAAAATTCAGACAATGTGGTCTGAGCCATAAGAAAAAACAAGTGTAGTCTGTATGCAAATTCCTCACTAAGAACTAATGAAACAGCATTAACTGAATCACCAAAATGTTGGTTTAGCGATTCAATGTACTCATCATTTACTAGATGCGCATTTCAATTTAATAATAATCAAAATGTTAACTAATAGAATAATTCGGCTGTCAAATCCCATTTCATTTCATTTGAATACATTTGCAGGAAGCTAGAGTCTAAAAGATGGAGATCAAATGAAGACTAGAAAACTGCAATGGAAGTAAATGCACATGCTGACTATTCCGATGAAATGGCCTTGGGAGTTGACTCAGTTAAAGAAAAGACTTTGCCCTCGGCCAATGATAGAGATCAACATGTGGATCCGCCACCGTAATTGACATCATAGTTTCTAAGATCAAAAATATATTCTGACCTACCATACAGATACACTCGCTCAAACTCACGCATGTAAGGTTTGGTTAGTTTCTAGATTCACATTCCTAAGTTTGATTCAAGTTCTTTTCAAAACAAAATTAAGAAAGCATGTGATTTTTTATCTTTTCATTTACCGCCGTACCTAATACAACACAGTCGTGTTTTAAAAATGGGTATTTAATTTCAGCAAGAACAAAAAACCCTGGATAACTTGGTTTAAATTGTCCTAAAATAATCAAGACCAGAAACAGTTGGGAGGAGAACAAAAAAATTATGATAGAAATCAAAGAAGCATGAAACGGAGAATACAATATCTCAGTCTATAGCTACTTAACAATTTGGTATTAGGCATTGAAGCCTGCCCTTCGCATGCAGTGAATGACACTAGCATTGCAAAGTTACCTGGGATTTAACTTGAGAACTAGTGTGCAGCCAGCCCACCTGGGAACCAGGGCTGTGGCTGTGGGGCATAACGGGACTCTGAAACCCATTTGCAAAGAAATCAAAGCTTCCCTTATCAATTTTAAATAACATTTCACTTTTTAAAATGCCACCAGTTTAGACGACTTTCGAGGAGGACTTCAAACATCAAACAGGGGAAAGAAACTTGGTAATTAAATTTATATACTCTTCCGGTTCCTCCCCTTTCATTTTTTTTTAACTTCTTCCCCTTCCAAGTTTCAACTCCCATTAACTTACAAGTGAAATAACATATGAAAGATTCACAAGCATTACACTAATGTGATAAACAGAACTAGCTACATTTTATTGAGAAAGAAGTAAAGAACAAGTCGAAGAAATTACAGTATATTCTATAACTAAAATGCAATACTGAAATATATGAACAAATCCTACATCTGTCTCTCTTTTCCAACTCAAAAGAAAAGAAGAAAGCAACGCACCCGTAATAACAGTAGAGATAAAGGTCTCGCGGATGGTCTACTTCAAAAACATCATCATCCAATATGGATAGACCAGTTTTGTAGCATTTTGCCAACAAGCAAAGCATAAGAAACTCTGCATGCAGGGGAGTCAAATGCTCAGTGGAGACTTGAAGTTTCCGAAGAGCAGTGAACATTGGAGCCACCCCACGTATAGGAGCTTCCAGCAGCGTTACTAGGTCCTTCAACCTCTTGCAAACAGATACAACTACAACAGCCAAAAACAACAAATAAAAAACAAAATCACAAAAAGAAACGGTAATTCTTGTATGAGCATAACACCTATAAGTATAACCAATCCAGAACCCAAGATAAATTAAAATAATAATAGAAAGACATCAAAAGCTGTGTTTAAGTTATTATAATCTAAAACGGACCGAGTAATAGACACCATGTATTCCTTCAAAAATATTTTAAGATAAAACTTTTCCATGAATTAGAGGGACTAGAAATGGGACATCATGTCGCCTTCTAGTTCCTCTAATTCAAATGAAAACTCCTTTGAAAAAATTCTATCTGTTATTCTTAAAATAACTTCTCCAATGTCAGTTTTTCTGTAAACAACTTTGTCAGCATTTAATTCAAAGAGACTCGAACATGGAAGGAAACAGTAACACAGAAAGTATAAAATGACGTCACAACATATTTTTCACAAATATCCAGCCATATTTCACCATCTTTCCACATCAAGATGTTTGTTCATAAAACTTGTATATGTTATGGTAAGATGGTGAAACATTATTCTGTGGGTAAATAGTAAACAAGCTCAATAACGTAAGATTGAAATCCCAATATTTCAACACAAAAAGCGAGTACATTTTTCAGGCGCCAACCGAATCTGCTCCACACTGCAAGCATTGATAAATCTTGCTATGATCGGAACTGTCTCTTCAGCTTGCTGCTGATTTGAAACTGAAGCAGCTGAGAATGCATCTCTGTAACCATAAATGTATGTCTCCAATTAAATAAAAACAGAAAAAATAAATTCACTATTCCATAACAAATAAAACAGGCACGTGAACAAGATTTAAGAAACGGTTCAGATAAACTCGAATGCAAGCACTTCTGGAAAAAAATTTCAACTGTTATAAAAAAATTAACTTTTTCTTTCTCCTATCTAAGTTCAAATTTTACCCTGCATCTCAATTTTTCAGAAAGTTCCTTAATTAGCTTCTTTATTCACTCCTATAAAGTTACAGTTGTAGCACTCTTCATAATGAAGGTATGTCCGGTGTCCGACACCAACACGACACCGATGCATATGGTTAAATTGAATCACTTCCGTTTTCTCAAATTATGATCAGTGTCTACGTATCAGTGAAATGTGATTCATATATTAGAAATACTTTATCACAAATGAAACACTACAGATATATTTCAATTGAGAAACACTTGTATTCTAGTATTTAACTCCTTTAAAGTGAGCAATTTAGAGTCTGAAGTAGTTAATATCAACCATTGATGAATAATTCAATTGTTAATTTTACATATTACATGCACATGCAACACAAATTACGAGTGTGTTAAAATAACAAGCTCTCATTTTCTTACTTTACTCTCAACTCACTTAAGATGATCCAAATCTTATATACTAAATGTCTGTTTGATTAACTTATTTAAGTTTACCTATCAACATACCCACTTGTTAGACTGTTTCAAAGAGCTTATGAAAACAACTTATAACATATGCATAAGCTATTTTCAACTTACTTCCATAAGCTCTCCAAGACAATTCATGAAAACAGCTTATACCTTATATAAAAGCAATTCAGCTTTATTTATTTTTTGTAAAAGAAATAGCATTTTGATATAAGCATTTTTATATGATAATTGTTTAAGCTATAAGCGCATAATTAAGTTGTTTATCCAAACTGGGATTAAATTCAAAAGAAATAATTACCACCTAAGCGAAAAAGTGAATATTTGGTTCTAGAGTCCATGAACTAGGGTTTTAACATTAATCAAACAAAAACAATGACATGTTTATAAGCTAGCTGTTCTCATCTTATTTCCATAAGCTAAGCTTATGAAAACCACATATACCTTGTATGGAAACAATTTATCTTTATTTTATAGAAATAACTCATACATAAGCACTTATATGACAAGTGCTTACGTTATAATTGCTTAATTAAGATGTTTATCTAAACAATGCCATTTACTAGAAGCCAATAAAAATTGGGACTAAGGGCCTGTTTGGATAAACAACATATTTGCAGCTTATAGCATTAGCGCTTATCATGGTAAGCACTTACATAAGCTATTTTTATAGCAAAAGATAAAATAAAGTTGAATTGTTTTTGTTATAGCAAAACATAAAATAAAGTTAAATTGTTTCTGTATATGCTAAAAGTTGTTTTTATAAGCTATATTGGAGGGTGTCCAGTGTGCGACACATGTCGGTGTCCGACACCAACACCAGCAATTTACACAAATTATTACTGGTGTTGAGTGTTGACGTGTTAGTGTTGTCTCCAGTGTATATGTTAGTAGCTTCAGAACTAGAAGCCAATCTAATTGGGACTAAATTTTAAACAAATAATAACAACCTACTCTATATTAAAAAAATACTCGAGTCCAGAAACTACAGTTTTAACATTAAATCAACAACAACAACAATACCTAAAATCTAAGAATATATATTAAAAAAGAGATTCTAATTTGCTAATATAAAATAATGAATACAAAGTAAGGATTGCTTACTTACTAAGCACAGAACCAGACTCGATAACGACACTTCGATATCAAAAATAATTTGAGAAAATAACATAATTGAATGTAATCATAGGTTTCGGAGCCGAACACTTATATGGAAACGCTTTCTTCAGTTATTTATCCAAACAGGTCATAGTAATACTAGGTCGTACAAATTGAGAACTACGTAGCAGTACATACACTTCTTATGGAAGACGTGTCTGGTATCCGACACCGTGATTACATTCAATTAATTCATTTTTTTACAAATTTTACCAGCGACCGCGCGTCAGTGTCAACCTGTCAGTGTAGTGTAAGTGCTTCATAAATTGAGAATAAATTCAAATAAAAACGTAACAAAATAAAAATAAAAGTGAAAATTTGGCTTCAACAGTTCAGAAACTAGGGTTTGAACATTCAATCAACAAAAACAAAAAAGCAAAAATCTAGTAATAATAAAGCGATTAAATAAAAAAGCGATTATAAGAAAGAATTAGATTATTGTGATACGTACAGAAGATAGAGAAAACCGAGAGAATGAATGGAAGGATCAATGAGTTGAAGAATGGGATAAAGACGAGATGAATCGGAACGGAGAGTTTCATCGGAGTGTTTCAAGATGGTATGAAGACGAGCGATGTCGGCGGAGGAGCTTGATAGACCTTGAATTTGTGCGATCAATGGTTCCAGAGGATCCATGGCGGTGATGATTAGGGTTCTGAGTTCTGAGTTCTGAGTTGATTCGCTTTTCAGTGAGCGAGTGGGTTTTGAAGGAGGAAAGATGGGAGGTTTTATATATGTGTTGGTTTCTGTGTGAAGAGGATTTTTATTTTTTACTACGTGTCGTTTTGTTGAGATGAGAAAATTTATCAAGTAGAAATGCGATTTTGACCCCCGAAAGTGTAGAGAGTACTTAAAATAGTTTTTGATTGTATGTTTTTTTAATTAAAATAATCGTTGATGTTAAAATAGTTATTTAATGTTATTTTTTTACAAAAATAAAATGATATTCATTCAATCAAATCGATGGAAAAATATTGAAAATAAATGTGGAAGTGACAAGTGACATTAAAAACCTTATCGGAAGAGTGGATCCTTTTGAAATCTAGAAAAACAAGTTTGGATTGGCAGTAGTAAATAAGATAAGAATAAGTAGCATGTCGTGAGTGATTATTGTCCAGATGGCTGTGAAGTCATCACGAAGTTAGGATGACTGTGAAATTTTTTACAGTATGGTTGGATCAGTACGCCTAACTGAAGTAAGTCGATAAATCATAGTGGCGCAGCGGAAATTAATCGAATGGAGTAATGGAATACGCAGAAGTCTGAAACTTTGGAATAAAGATATTCTGGATGTTAGTAAGTGGTGATGAGTCAAGCACATAACAAACTCTGATAGGAAATTTTAAGAGACAGTTGAGGAATTTATCAAACCACGTAATTCAAGAGTATTGGAAATTAAAGTAGTCAGAAGAGAGTTGTGTATGAAACGACAAACATGAAGTTTATATCTAGAGGATTTTATGTTGACTTGAGGCAACATCCAGAAATGTCAAGCATAGAAGCAGGTATCTGAGTGGGGAGATACTACTATGGATATGATTTAAGATATCTGAACGCAATTTAATTATGTAGTTCAGAGAGAGTTTAAACTCGATGTTTTGGGGGGTAGAGAAAAGGATGTTGTTCCGCAAATTAGAAAATCACTCGTGGTCTACTGTATGGTACTACGCATGTTCAGGTTGTAGATATGGAATTAAGAGAAAGATGGGATAACATGTTCCCAATTGTAGCAGCCTGAAAGAGTTGTCCCAGAACGAGAAGTATATTTTGAAAAGATAGTTTTAGGAGAGATCCATGAGGATAGTTTATACATATCCCGATATGACTAAGGTGTATTGTGAACGATGTAAAGATGTTGAAAGCCTAGCACGGAAGAAGAAATTCCTAAATTATGAGAAATGCATTGTGATCGACAAGTTAAGACGTAACAGATGGTAGAAGCAATATTCCATACTCGCAATATGGAAATCATAGGAAACTAGAACAGTTGTTGACTCAATTTGAGTTCACCTTTATCAGTGGTAACAAGTCAACATCGGTACGAACTTATGCAAAGTTTGAATGATCATAAGTGTAAGACCTCTGTTATGTGGACCAGAAGTAAGAGTTAAGGGTCTTTTGAAATCAGTTTTGGTGCGAGAAACCATTTGAAGGTTGGACTTGTTCAAGAAAGGGTAAGATCAGTACAAGTCATCGGAGATAATTATGTAGATAATGGAGAAAACTTTTAGAATTCAGAGGAAGTAATTTAAGTATGGGTAACCATAAGTTTAATTTGCTAGAGGGGTGCAAACAATGAGCTTAGAGAAGTATGTCGGATGTGTTGGTTCAACCAATCGTACCTACTTCCGTATAAGGATTGTGTGATGTATTTCATGACTCTCAGATAAGGAAGTTATCATTGAATCCTTTCGGCCTATGGAATTGGAAATCATGATTTTGAAATTACTCATAAATACATTTTATTAAAATTTACTAAACATAAGATAATTCACGACTGGATCAGGTCCATATCAGACATCCCTATTGTCTTAAATGCAAACTCACAATTTGAAAAATCCTCCACCAATCATATGATGTATTATTGTTGAACAATGCATCGTCCTTTGACCTTAACGCAGCCATGTGAGTGTGAAGAAATTGGTATGGTGTCCATGTAGAAGACAAATAACTTGTTGTATTTGGCATATGTGACTTGTGTTCAGCCCGTTTCTCTGCGTAAATTAGCATTTTGACCCATGAAACTGTAAATATAAGCCTCTTTTATGTTGGAACAAAATAAATTTAAACAATGCCTCTTAAGTTTTGATGATAACAAGGTATTAAAAGCTCAATTGGATATGTTAATATTTGTTCAAGTTTGTAGGATCATAGACTAAAATTTATTATGTCTCAATCAATTATTGGTTCTGGAAGAACAATTTAGAGCAAAGAAATTTTCACGGGAAGCCAAGTTGCAAGTGATAATCTGAAGGAATCAGAGTCTGAAGTTTATCCAGAAGTTGAATGTGTCAGAATTTGAAGATCACTGAGTCTGAAGATCACCCAGAAGCTGAACTTCAAACCTTGAAGTTAGTTTTTATGGTTATTTGAAGACACAAAGATACAAAAGGTTTTAGAAGACTGGAGCAACTATTAGAATTGGAAGACTTTGGATGCTACTATCATAAAAAGGAAATAGTACAATTGTACAACCATTACTTCCACTACTCCAACTTTTCCATGCGCATAGTACAAGCTACAACTATGTCTCTACTGGATTAGAACGGTTAATTCCCTATCAAGGAATGGTTTTCAAATTATTCCTTCCTAGGACATCAACCAAATCAAGCAACAAATCAATGATGTTTGATCAAGCTTCTCTAACGACTCTTTGATGTGCTGACACCTCTACAACGTCTTTTTCCTACCTCTATATAAAGGAATGAAGACTTGAAGATATAACAAGACTCTGCAATATTTTACAAGTGCCAAAACTCTATCAAATTCATTAAACATCAAGCACTTGGAGTTTCTTATACGCTTTAATATCTTAGAAATTCATACGTTTAGAGTCTGAACTGTTTTGTATTGTGAACACCTCTGATTGTATATCAAGTAGTCAACCAAACAATTATTTCTTTGTAATTCTTGTTTGTTAGGAAGTCTCTTGCTTGTGTGTTTGAGCAATTCTAATCTTATGTGATTATAATGAAAAATCTCCTGTAAGTAAGTGATAGGGGGACTGAACTACTTTCAGATTGTGGAAGGAACCATGATAATTGCTTGTGTCTCTTTCTTTTCTCTCTATCTCTTCATTACGAGCTACACTTAACTTTGAACTCTATCAGAATATGAACTCTGGACTTGGTTAAAAAGAAGTAAAAGCTAACACAATTCAACTTCCTTTCTTGTGTTTTTCTCACATTCACTTTAAACTTGTCAAATGATAATTTAGTCTATTAAACTGAGAGACTAATTTACTGGACGTTCTTTAGTAATCCATTTGGATCGTGTTGGCGTGAGACTTTACCTGTGTTCCTCTCAATTTTGATAGGGTAGTTTGAATTTCGTGTTTCTAATTCACCGTGACCGACAACCTCTTTCAAATTTTGATCTATCTCTTTCAAACAATTAATTATGTGTCTTGTGTTTGAGATGTGTCTGTCACAACATCGATACACTTGATTATATTGAATTGTGCACTTTTTTTAAGGGTTAATCGTAATAATCAATTTGGTCCTAAATGTGTAACGACTAACCATAGTAGTCTTTTACAATATCGAAATTTCAAAACAGTCTCTGATTGTGCACTTCGTTAGTCAAAATAGTCCTCGACATTCAAATGGTATCAGAGAAGACCTCTCCCAATACGGTGTGGTTCAGGGACGAACCAAGCGGAAGCTGGTGGGCATGTAACACCCAAGGCTGACGAGGGTAGGGAGTTGTCGCCGGTGCACAAGGCACGACAACGAGCGGCTCCTGACAACTTCTAAAGGAACCGAATCACATCAGAATGAGAGGGATCCTGAGGCGATGTAGGTATGAGACTACATGGTTGAAGGAAAGCTTTATAAGAATTGTTTGGTACCACCTATATCAACAAGATGCATCTTTTTGGTAGCTCACTTCATAAGAACTCCACAGTTAAGCGTGCTTAACTTGGAGTAGTCTTTAGATGGGTGACCTACCGGAAAGCGTGCGAGTGAGGATAAAACAGGCTGAAAAGACTCGTGTTGGTTTGTAGGGTCAGGGGGCAAATCCTAAAAGCAGTCTGGGATGTTACAAATACTTCGTTAATTTTTCATATAAGTCCTTCAATATACTTACTTATTGTCATTTCAGTTCTATATGAAAAAAATTATTGTAAGTATTGAAAGATTGTTTTAGCGCCATAGACTATTTTGACTAGAGTTTATTTTGAAATTTTGATACATTTAAGAACTAGTATATGACTATTTGTTACATATTCAGATCAAAATGATTATTACACGTTTTTTTAATTTTCTTTTTGTCTTAGATGAAGTGGTAATCCACTCAAATTAACTCACACATAGCTGTGAGGTCCCAGATTCAAACCTGGGTCACGACGTTCGGCTGTATAATTTCGGTATTTTTCGGTTGAGCCAGGATTTCTAGTCAGCTTTCTTTAATTATTATTGGTATAAATAAAATCAGGAATGGACCCACCGTATACAGCCAAGTGCCCACCGTATACGCAGGTGAGAACTCAGAACCTGGTCAAGGACTCTCTCTTCTCCACTCTCAGCATCACCTTCTTCAAACCAACTATCTCTCTCACAGTTCTCACTCACTCCACGCAAAGGTAATCCAATTGATTCTCTAGTCTCTCATTTCTTCATCAATTGCTTGTTTTAGGGTTTTAGAATTGAGAATTGAGAAACTTTTTAGGGTTTTAGATTTGGAGATTGAGAATCGTTAATGGCTTTTATGAATGCATCGAAATATGCCATGGCTTTTTTGCTGCTGCCAATGCCATATGGCTTTGTTTTTTTTTATTTTTTATTAATAATATAATTTGTTTAAAAAAAGAATAAGTTCATTGTTATAGAGTTTGAAAAATTGCTTGTATATGATAATTGCTTGTTGTGCATTGTGATTTTTTGTACAACTGTGGCTAAATGACCGTCTTGTAACATATGTAGAAAGAGATGTTCTATTCACAATTAACACTAATGTTATTTTAGCTCATTTTCAACAAATGGATAGTAGACGATTTTCATTGTAATTGTATTGCATCAAACAATGTTTTTTTTTTTATTTTTAGTATAATTTGCATCATAGTATCTTTGAAATTTTAGCCACACCAATGTCGAATGTCTGGGTCCGCCCCTGGTATTGATGCGTCTCTGTTATGTGTAATGTACAGGTGTCTTTGTTATATTTGCTTTGTGATACTCTATCTTTTGTTTCAAATTATTCTGATTCAAGCTATGAGCAGAAATTTCATTATAATTGAGAGCAATTGCGTTAATTTAGTTTACAATTTTCTTTGTTTAGAATTTAGTAATTTTTAAAATTTAGTGTTGTGATTTACAAATTGTTTCTGTAGTGATAATTATAGAAGAAAATTCACATCTCAGACTTTAGAGATTTTCATGATCAATGAGAATGTCAATTCTTATTCACAAAGTAGAAACTTGTAATATATCTTTGCAACTATGTATTTTTTATTTTATGAAATTTGGAAATATAAATAGTGACGAGAGATTTTCAATGCATCTCAGTACTAAATTATTGAGAGACATACTTGTGTACAAACGGACATGTTATGGTTTATAACTAATGAAAAATAGCATACAATCATTAATTATTTTTTTAATAAAAATGTAAAGTTAAGATAATGAAATCAGTTCTTCTCTTCTTTCTCTTTACCGTTGACAAAATATCATTGTTTGCACATCAAGTTATGTCATGCCTAAGAAATTATCGTTCAATCAAACTCTATTGATTCCCAGGGGGTTCGATAGAAGGGTCGTTTGGTAGTCAGCGCATGAGTTGATTGCAAACAATGATGTTTATCAAAGTGACTAAGAGAAACAAGATTAGAACCGATTTTCATTATATTAATTTTACATTTTTATTAAAAATTTAATGATTGTCATGTTATTATTCGTTTTGTACACAAGTATTTCTTGTTTGCATAATTCTCATGTAATCGTCATAAACAAATGCATCTGGTGTTGATGTCACCATCGTAACTGGTGGCATCTCCATTGGAGTTGTCTCATATTTTATTGCCTTGTGGAGTGGCGTCGCCGCCTTTACCATTTGGGACTGACCATGAGACATACATTACTTCCTTTTCTTTTTACCTTGTCTAATTTAAGGTTAAATAAGTTTTTTGTCTGTATAGAATTTTCAAATTTTGCTTTTTATTTCCTCTAAATTTTTAATCAAGTTTTAGTCCTAAATATTTTCCACCATAGGTAAACTATCCTATGAAATTTTGAATTACTTTGTGCAATATAGGGACAAAAAAAATAGGTTCGTCTGACCTATTCTTTTAATCAAAAGCATATTCACGCTGAATTATTGTTACATTTCATGCTAATTATGCTAGAAACTGACTTCTACCTCCCTCTCAATTTTTATGAAGTCTTAAAACATAGGACCCTAGCCACTCTCTGCACATAATTTTTGGTTGTGTGTCCACCTTTTTTCCCTCTTTTTTAAAAGACATTTTCGGATTATACCTAGTCCAATTTGTAAGTGATATACACTCAAACCCTAGCCTTATTTCCTTTCCTCTTCCTCATATACATCGCTGCCACTTTGCTTCTCATTCTCAGTCTGTGTCATGTTCTTCTCCCTTCAATCTCTCTCTCTCTCTCTCTCTCTCTCTCTCTCTCTCTCTCTCTCTCTCTCTCTCTCTCTCTCTCCATGCATGTCAAAATTATACAAGTTTGTTTAATGTAGTTTGTTCAAAAAATAATCAAATATCAGTGACCACTATTTGTCATACCGCTATCTGAGATTGACTACGAAGATGAAAATTGAAGAGGTTCAGTCGACAACAAAGAAACAGCGTGTTGTTACTCACACTCACATTAAAGGCCTAGGTCTTGAGGTTCGTCAATTTAATAAGTTATTTTCTCCGTTTTGTGTTTGTTGTGTGTGAAACCAAACCCTTTTGCTTATTTCTTGCTATGCTCAAAGGTTTGGTCATTGTTCAGGTGAGTGGAAAAGCTTTGCCTTTTGCTTCTGGGTTTGTGGGACAAGCTGAGGCAAGAGAAGCGTGTGGCCTTGTGGTTGACATGATACGCCAGAAGAAGATGGCTGGCAAGGCACTCCTTCTTGCCGGCCCCCCAGGAACCGGAAAGACTGCATTAGCACTTGGGATATGTCAGGAGCTTGGGACTAAGGTTCCATTCTGCCCAATGGTTGGTTCCGAAGTATACTCAACGGAAGTAAAGAAGACTGAGGTTCTTATGGAAAATTTTCGACGGGCTATCAGTCTACGCATTAAGGAAAATAAGGAAGTATATGAAGGCGAGGTCACCGAGCTCTCTCCTGAAGAAACTGAGAGTATAACAGGAGGTTATGGTAAAAGTATCAGCCATGTGATAATTGGATTTGAAGACAGTGAAAGGAACCAAGCAACTAAAGTTGGACCCCACGATATATGATGCCTTGATCAAGGAAAAGGTAGCTGTTGGGGATGTTATATATATTGAGGCAAATAGTGGGGCTGTGAAAAGGGTTGGCCGAAGTGATGCTTTTACTACTGAGTTTGACCTTGAAGCTGAGGAGTATGTTCCACTTCCCAAGGGGAGAGGTTCACAAGAAAAAAGAGATTGTTCAGGTATTTCATTTGAAAACCATAATTATATTTTCTAATTTAGTAAATTATATTTGAATTCTCGGTGAGAAACCGTACTATGAATCGGGTTTCATTTCTAAATGTAATTGTTAATTTCAGTAGTCTCACTTCTATTGTTTCTTTGGGGTTTAACTCCTCCTTAGCGAGCACTGCTACATGGCACGACAGGCATCACACACGAATTGGCATGACATGTGTTTTCAGCAACTACATTTTCATTCCCTATTTATTTACATGTTTTTTACAATTAAGCATAAATTAAAAGTAAAAATAAACAAAAAGGAAACTTCACATCATATGGAAAAGGAAAATGCTAAACATTACCACTAACATCTGGAAACTAAGCCATAACCACCTATCACCACCACTATAACTCATTCTTGCCAATGATGTCTTCTTCTTCGCCAAGATGTTGTAGTTGCTGAAGTTATTTTCATCATCACCGTCGTCGACGTTGTGCTTGTCGCCGCAACCGTATAACTATCATTGGTTTCTCCCACCATGTCGTAGTTACTGTCATGTCGACCATCGCCGTCGATGTTGTCACCATCTCAGTTATCTTTGTCGTTTCAGTTGTTGCCATCATAGTCAACTCTCACTGCCCAGTGGAGGTAAGGGACGAAGCGGGTTTTGGTGTGCAAGAGAGCTGCTGCTGCTGCATATAAGAGAGAACAAATGGTCCAGACTCTGCAAAAATATTTTCTAGACACTTGCTATATACTGGTTTCTTATTGTGATTTTGATTTTTTTTGTTCTCAAAGGATGTAACCCTACATGATCTGGATGCTGCCAGCGCGACCTCAAGGGGGGCAAGATATTTTGTCTCTTATGGGCCAGATGATGAAACCTAGGAAGACGGAAATCACTGACAAGTTGAGACAAGAAATTAATAAGGTATTTTTTATAACTTGTAATTCATGTTTAACTGTTTAACTAGAAGGGGAACCTTTACATATCGGTCAGAGTTGTTGTCATGTAATCGGGTCATAAGTTTATAAAAATGATTGTTGGTGACAGGTTGTCAACCGATATATCAATGAAGGTGTTGCAGAACTTGTATCGACGAGGTGACTTCATCGTTAACTTTCTCCCTAATTAAAGCCTGCAATTGTATTGCATCCATCCATTTAATGAAGTTCTAATGCTTCTTTACAGGTGCATATGCTAGATATGGAGTGTTTTTCCTATCTTAACCGTGCTTTAGAGAGCTCGCTATCTCCAATTGCAATCTTCGCCACAAATAGAGGAATATGCACTGTAAGGTATGATGAAACTAAAATTGTGTATCAAGTTTTGCTGAAGTGGAAAGTTTAAAGAAACTAGATAAATGAAATTTGATTACTAGTAGCCCGTCATTTTTGAGGTCTTTAGTTGATTAGTCTTCTTCGGTGCTGTATCTCAATGGGGCATGTCTCTGTTTTCATGATTTGTTGGGGCATAGAAGTTTCTTAACACAAAATGGCAATCATATTTGTTAGCAGTTATAGATTGATTGATATGATCCCATTTTAATTATTTTCACCATGTTCAAAATTGAGTGTAAGAATGACTGTTCTTTTACAGAGGGACTGATATGACCAGTCCTCATGGCATACCTGTTGACCTATTGGATCGATTGGTGATCATTCGAACACAAACCTACGGTCCAGCTGAAATAATTCAGGTAAATGATGGCCTTCAACATTCTTTCAAATAGCCTTTCAATATGTCAAACGTGCTAATTTTGGATGCTCCAACATACACACTTATTTGCATATAGATTCTAGCTATCCGAGCTCAAGTGGAGGAACTTGTTGTGGATGAGGAAAGTTTAGCTTTCCTTGGGGAGATTAGACAACGGACATCTCTAAGGTCTGAATTCTAGATTACTTGTTATCTAACGTTTTCCTTTCGTTTGTGACTTATATGTGTTGTTTATGAATATCAGGCATGCGGTTCAGCTTTTATCACCTGCAAGCGTTGTTGCCAAGATAAATGGCAGAGACAACATCTGCAAGGTAATAATGAATTGAATGTTTGCACTTGAAGTAATTTGTTTACTTTATCCCTTTAACGTACGTTACTGCTGTTTTGAAATTTGTAGGCGGATCTTGAGGAAATTTGTTCACTTTATTTGGATGCAAAATCATCTGCCAAGCTACTTCAAGAGCAGCAAGAAAAATACATATCATAATGCTATTTTCAAACTGTTGAAATGGCTGTTGCTAGAATCTGAACTGCTTAGTATTATTCTTGTATGGAAATAGTTTCCTACATAGGAATAATTCCGAATTTCATACAATTTTTCAAATTTCCCATTACAATTTTTTTTATTGTATATAGGAAATTAGGAACACTATATAGAGTTCATTTTCATTTTTCAAAAATATTTGAGGTGTACATCTCTACTATGATCAAATATTCTTTCTTTTAGGGTCAACTTTGACGTGAAATTATCCCTCCATTTTTTTCCCTGTTTTAGATAAATGAGTGGTTTTCATGTATTCAGTATTTTTTTTTTTTTTTGTATGTTTTTGTGATTTTGTTGTCTAAGCACTTCATTGTTTTTTTTGGTTTCCCGTCTTAGTGTATTTTTTTTTTGTCTCAGTGCGATGTTTATTCAGATTGAAAAACATTCATATATTTTTATAATTTTTGTTTTGTTTTCATAATTTAAAAAGTAGTAGAGACTATTGTGATGTATGTATATATATATAATTTTAAGAAATATGTGTGTGTCGAATATTGCCCTTACAATTTGAAATTTCTAGCTGCGTCATTACCCTTGACCTTAAGCAAGTCGTCATGTGTTTGATCAATGACTCTTGAGTATGAAGAAAATTCAATTGGGAGGAAACAACGTGCTTTAAAAATTCATCACAAAACCTTAATAATTTGGGTTGGGCGTAAATAACTTCACAAAACCGGTTTATGAGGTGATGATTGTCTCCTTTTTAAACACATATTCATGTAATCTTTTATCTAATGTGAGATTTTTTGACATAGTTGTTAGTTAAAATCCCTAAAAAAAAAGAGTTGCCAATGACTTGAATACAACACAACATTCAAACGAAACTGTCATTAACGCTGAAAATCCTTAGACGTCACACACTCCTCTCATAGCTTTATTTTGTTTCCATTTATTCAGGATAGTCATCTTTTTGATATTAATTGTGTTAATCTTAATGAATTTTCTGCTAAAAAAAAAATCTTAATGAATTTTCAACAAATTTTTATACATGATTTGTTTTTACATCGCCTTTATTTTGTTATCCCCTCCCCACCCTGTAGAGTAAAACAATCTGGGGCAACATATCATAATATAATCAACAAATTGGGACAATATTTTTACACTACAATCAACAAACATCTTAAAACCGAAGATTTATGCCGCCGAGGATCCGGATCCATAAATATTATATCGTAGCAACGTCACTTTCTTTATAAACTAAATGATGACAATACACTCCGCTGGGTTACCTGGTTTCCTCTCCTCGTTAGCCAAAGCACTCCATCCTGAGATTCATTATCGATCGGGTTCATCAATCATCACAACTGAATTAACCACACTACTGATTTCATGAAATTCATCAAGGCTTGTAACATCATCATTGCATATTTCCATAGTCATACATTACCTTCAAAACCCATCATAATACACAAGATTAAAAAATGTAATGTATTACACAAGTTATCAAATTCATTTTGTGTGATACTAGACTATGGTCGAAGATTGGATTCATGCATACTATTGTGAGTGTCTTTTCTATTCATTCAATTCCTATTCTAAGTGTCTAAGTCATGCGTACGTTGAAAGGTTTCTAGAAAATATGAAAAGAATCACACCTGTCTTAACTCATTGGACACATCCTAAATTAACTCTATCATCAGTTTAATGGACTTAAATTCATCAACCAATTCATGCATATTTTCACACAAAATCTTACAAACTCGATTTAAATTTAAATTGTGATGCATTGTCTAGGACTTCATTCTACGACTTTCTTCTAACTACTCACTATTTGGTTGATACCTCTACCACGTCATATTAATCATGAGAGTTATTACATCAAAGAAGGAAAAAAAAATTATGCAAAAGAGAGGAGGGTGAGAAGATTAATTTGTGCTTTGTAGTTGCAACTATTATGATCAAATGTGAAATGTGTGTTGGTGTACACAATCTGTGATAATGTTGTGATGTGCCAAATCATGTGTGGTTGAGTTGCTATGCATGCAAATATTGTGATTTTCTCGAGGGTGAAATGTTAGTCTCTACAAATTGGAAATAGTAATTAAATGTTGTCATGTACTTTATTGTTATAGTGATGAATAATTGTTAGCATGAATGCTATATGAATGTGATAGTTGAACTACACAATCACGTGATTAAAAAGATGTGTATGTAGCATGCGTATCTGAAAGTTATATTTTATGAGGTGTGTTCTATTGTGATATAATGTATGTCACTTAAACGGTTTATGTGTGCATGTATTTGTGTTGAGATGTGGACTAGAGAATGTAAAGATGATTACTAGATGTATATTTAACCCTCTAGGAAGTATATGAATTCATGTTAATGTTAATAATAATAATAATAAGACATATTCATTGCACTGTTTAGATTCCCACTTTGTAATCTTGGCATAGTTTTTTCTATTTCCATTGTTGTGTATGAATAACTCTGGATAATCTTTTTGTGGCATGTCTTGTGCTTTAAAGGGATGTTTGGTATTATACTTCTTTTTTTAGCTTCTTCAATAAAATAAATAAATTAATAATTTTTTTAAAATTTGTATCAATGAAAACTTGTCCATGTTTAATAGCAAGAACTTGCTATTAAACACAGTGTCCTCTTAATTGTACTATTAGCCCCTTACGCGTAAAATACCTCAATGTTACATGTAAAAGACCTCATGTGCTATATTGTGACAGTCAAAGTGCAATACACATCGCATCTAATCCTGTTTTCCATGAGAGGACCAAACACTTGGAGAATGATTGCCATTTAGTTAGAGAGAAAATTCAAAAAGACATTGAAATTGTTACCAATCTCAACAGATGAACAGTTAGCAGATTTCTTAACAAAACCATTAGTTGGACCAAAGTTTCACATGTTCATATCCAAGTTGGGCATGATAAACATTTATCATGCATCAACTTGTGCGGGATATTAAAGCAGAAAAAGAGAGGTTGGAAACTAAACTTAGCACATATAACTTGCTATGCAAGCCATCAATTCACAACAGATGCCAGCTAAGCAAACAGTTAGAAGGACATCTCAACAGTTAGTTAGATACTACTTAGAAGTTTGTTATGGTAGTTTTGTAACAATTAGAGAAATAGGAAGAGATACATTCTCTATATATGTTGTAAGTTGTAACAGAAGACACATTATTCATTCAATGAAATATATTTTTCTTCTCATAAACCTCAAAGAAGACAAATTCATTACATTGTTTAGATTGCCAACTTTGTAATATTGGGCTAGTTTTTTCTATTTCCTTTGTTTGTGTATGAATAACTTTTTTATGGCATGTCTTGTGCTTCAAAGGGATGTTTGTTATTATACTTCTTTGTTTAGCCTCTTCAATAAAATAAATTAATTGATAATTGTTTTAAAATTTGTATAAATGAAAACTTGTCTATGTTTAATAGCAAGAACTTGCTATTAAACACAATGTCTTGTTAATTGTGCTATTAGCCTCTTACAAAGTTACTAGGAGACTTTTAGAAAATCAATTCTAAAAGTTGAAAAGGAAATAATTGAAGATCAAAACTATCAAGAAAACAATCCTTTAGCAAAAAATAGTTGAACCTTCACCTTTGGACATGTTTGAAAATGACCTGATGATGATGGCAATTTTCCTCATTGCCCTTCTCTCTCTTTTATAATCCTAGTGCTGGCAGGATACTAAAATCTAAAGCTAAAGATTGAATCCCATGATGAATAGAAGGAAGAACAAATCATGAAGATGGATGGCATTTGGTAAAGTTAGTAGATCAAACACCAAAACAATCATATCCATGCATGGGAGAAGCAAGCACATAGAAGTAAGGTTTCTATTTCTCAAGGAGCAAGTAAACAAGAACATGTTACAAGTAGTGCATTGTCCAACAGAAGAACAACTTGTAGATGTATTCACTAAAGCAGCTAAGATTGATAGATTTGTCTAACTTAGAAGCATGATAGGAGTTATAACATCGGAGAACGAATTAAGGGAGAATGCAATATTTCAGTTCAAGTTAGTTAAAACAGTTAGGTTTGTGTCCCTGTGAGCTTAGGTCACTTGGTAAGGAATAATGCATATTATATGTAGGGACCATGGTTCGAACCCTGGACACCTCACTTATTTATCTTTAAGGTGAATTTCTCTAGCCGCTAGGCTATTTTACCATCAAAAAGAAAACAGTTAGGTTTCTTAGCAATTTTTTGAGAATATAATAGGCTTAATAGCAGTTTTAGCCCCCTAACTTTCCCAAAGTTGCGATTTTGACCCCTTAAGAAAAAAAACTACAAAACCGCCCCCTAAGTTTTGCACCTGTGGCAGTTTTGGCCCCCAAAACCAATTTTGACTTGGTCTACGCTGACATGGCACCATAAGTGAGGTGTCACGTGTTATTATTATTTATTTTTTTGGCCTTGGGGGCCAAAACTGCTACAGTTGCAAAACTTAGGAGGCGGTCTTGTAGTTTTTTTTCCTAGGGGGTCAAAATCGCAACTTCGTGAAAGTTAGGGGGCAAAAACTGCTATTAAAACAATATAATACTTAAAACATACAAGTCCATGATCCTTAAATAAATATTATGTATCGAATCATTGACTTGTATGTATCGATACATGAAAGTTTAGTTTAATCGTTAGCAACTGTTTTCGAAGTTGGTTAGAGGAGTAGTTGATTTCTTTACAAGTTAGTTACACATGCTTAGTATAAATGATTGTAATGTTCACTTTCATAGTTTCATCCACTAATGAGAATATTGAATTACAATCCATTCATTCTAACTCTTTTCTCTCTCTCAATTTCTCTCTAAATCATTTGTTGCTTGAGTAACAAGAAAATTGTTGTGCTAACACAAACAACACAACAATCATCTGTTTAGTTCACCGATCATTGATTTTTTGGTGGTGTCTGGGGTTTGAACCTCGGACCTCGCATATATTATGCATTGTCCTTATCAACTGAGCTAAGCTCACGGGGACTCACCGATCATTGATTAATACATTTGACATCATCACAAAGACTTGTGGGATGATCTAACATTAAAATGATACAACTACTCTAACTCTCTCATAAACCTAGTATTGACCCCGAAAGAAATTCTTCTACTTTGTAACATGATTCAAGGTTTAATGGTGAAGTTTTATAAGGAATTAATGTTATTTGCTCCTATTTGATTGACATAGAATGATGAAAGTGAATTCATTGCCAAATTTCATAGAAGAGAGCCATCTAAATTAACATAGAGCACAAATCATAAGACATTTTCAAAGTGGACACGGGCCACTATATGTTTTTTTTGGTGACAACACGGGCCACTATATGTTGGAATTTTATTTTATAATTTATTTTAAAGTTAATTATTAATTAATTAGTTTACTTTTCCTGTCAAAAAAAATTAATTAGTTTACTTTTGACTTGGTCATATTACTAGAGTTACACACAGTTTTGTTTGATTAGTCAATACTACACGTTACATTTTCACTTCTGTTTACTTGGTCATATTGCTAACAGCCTTTACCAAATCAATCTTAATAAATTGGAGCTTATGGTTTTTATTTACTTAGAAAAATTTGTAACGTGTGATTTTAATGAACGGGGTTACATATATAGGGAAACATATAGTGAGGAAGGGAGGTACAATTTCTCATCTTATATACACGTTCTTCTTTCTCAAAAACACCGTATACCGTAGATATAATCATTTCATAGTTAATAATAAAGATAATCCCATGAACATCCAAAAGTGGTTCTCAAACCTTGCTAATTCACGTGCAGTGCTAGCAAGAAATGACTGTTGTATCATGAAGAGTACTAGTTGTGACACCAACTGCACCAGATAATTTATCCGTGGTGGCGAAATACTTTTAAACTCAATGCATTTTGCACACCTCAGTCAAATCCGATAAGTTTACTTATTCTTTATTCTATTGTACTTACAATTGTATAAGTTTTATCTAATATTTCTTGTGGTTTTTCACTTTATAATAATTCTATATCTAATTTTGAACACTATAGGCATAATGAAGTGTTATGTTATAATTTATTTAATTATTATGGTAATCCTATATCTCTATTGGTATAATTTAAAAAACTACTATTTAAAGTGTACTAAGTGGATATGTGTCTGATAGGGGAACAACTACTGTTTAAAGTGTTTCTACTTCCTTACTCTTATGTGACTTTCAATACTGAAGCACATACATAGATACAGACACCAGATATACACTGACATGTCGACACATGTAATAATTAGAAGAAAAAAAAGAGAGGAAGTGATTGTATAAAATCACGCAAGTCATCGGTATCGAACATTAGACATGTCTTCAACCTAAAGTGTCATGTTACTTTATATCCGACTAAGGATTGGAATATATCCATCACATCCTCAGAGAAGGTAATAACTCAAATAGAGAAAATTAAATAAAATCATGATAGGAAAAACATGTGTACTTATAAAATGGAATAAATATATTTAAACAAAAATTAGATACGATAAAAATAAAAATAAAATATGTATTTCATTACAATAACTACAAAATATATTCCTTAACAATATTTAAAATATATCATCCAATTCAGGAGAAGTTGAACCTTTTCCGGTCAATGTGATAAGGAACAAACCATATTTCGATTAATCATGAGTTAAGTCTTATTATAGTTCATCTGATATACAAGTAAGGTCAAACCATTGACAGAAAATAACTAACAACAGTTCGATCGATAACGAGTTAAAAAATATAAAAAATATAAATACTCTATTACTTTTTATTGAAAATATAAAAAATATAAATTAACAAAAGCAAATAAAAAGTATAACAAAATTTGAATATTTAATATAAAATACACAATCCTTAAAAAAAAATACACAAGTTCTGATAAAAAATTACTATTTTAAACTTCTTAATATTCGCAAGTTTAACATGTGCAAACTTGTACACGGTAAAAAAAATTCATATAACAAAAATCGAGTTCTATGATTTTAGAAATTTAGGTTTTTTAAAGTATATTTTGTTGACAAAAAGGTGATTTCAATTCATTAATTGCATAACTTTTAAACTAATATCTCTTTTATTCTTATCAAAGAAAATAATTTTTAGACTAATATATTTATATCTCAGGAAAAAATAATGTTTAGTCATCATGTCATAAAACTAACGTTTAAACTAGTATTGATACATAAACACATGAGAATATATATTCTTTTCTGGGTACAAGGGAGTATATAATCTAACTGCTGTAAAAGAAAATAACGTTTATACTATTTTTTTATATCTTTCTAGGGTAGAAAAACAATGGATTTTGTGAATTTGAAAGAGAAGAAGAACCAAGATTGAAAAAAAATTTGCAGAAAAAAAGGAGAGAGATGAAACACAAAACATTAAAGAAAAAGAAGAATAAAATATGCCTAAACAATTGAAATGAGGTAACAGTAAATACACATTAATTGAATGTGGGCTGAGTATGTAAATAACAAAAATATAATCAAAATACGTAAAATGTAATAATATGTTTGACTTTACTTAGTGTAGTTAACATTGTTCATTTTAATTGGTCCACATCCACATGAGGTAATTTACCCACAAATTCATAAAGGGTAATCTAGAAAAAACTCGTCATTATTATCTAATCATTCCTTAACGTTGTGAGTTGGTGCAATGCTGTAAGGGTGTTCTTTACTAAGGCGGAGTTTTTTTTCTTTTATTTTTCTATCATGTAACAAAAATAAGAAATTATAAAATGACCAAATATTTTTTAAATCTGTAAGAAACATACCGTAACAGTTGGAGAAATGAGAACTCTCACTAATGTTGAATAGGAGTTGAGATCCTCTCAATTTATAAAATTAAATGGAGATTGTCATTATGAAAGATATAGAAACATAAAATAGGTGATATGTCCTATCATTAAATGGATCCCACCATCAATAATTATTTTCAAGATTTTTGTGTCTTTATCTCTCTAAATGGAAGAAATGGAGAAAAGTTTAAATGGAGATGATCTTAACCCGTTGAGAGCTACCATGTGAGAATAATGAGTTAAGATTCTCTCAATTTATGTCTTTTTCCATTTGTTCCATTTGGAGAGATAAAAACACATAAAAATAAAAAAAATAATTAATGATGATGAGACCCATTCAATGGTAGGACCCACAACCTTTTTTGTGTGTATATCTTCCTAAATGGCATTCTCCATTTATTTTTATAAATGGAGAGGATCCTTACTCGAGAAAAATAACACTAGGTTTTTATCTCTCTTTCCCTTGGGAAAAACACCATTGGAGTGAATAAATGAGTACTCAAATTCAAGCAAAAATCATATGGCTCACACACTCTCCCTTAAACACTCATTTAATGTATGGTGTCACGTCACCTGTTTTTCAACTCTATATCTATTAACCGGCTCAACGGGTTTATATTTCAACACCGATAATTTTTATTTTATTTTTGACAATTTTTATTATTGCTACCAACCATCAAACATGAAATTGTAAAAAAAAAACTATCATCCGACGAACTGAAACAAAGAAGATATATAGAAGCTAGTTTCGACGCCGGTGATTTCATTTGAAAAGACAAGAATGGTTGAAACAACTTTTAAACAATTATGTGTAATCTGATCTAATCAACCTTACCGAAAAAGGGCCGATCAGAAGTTGACTTTGGCACTAACTTTGAGATTTTGCGAGTTCGTTTGCAGGGATGATGGCGAAGATTACCAAGTTGGAGGATGTGGAGGGTGGAAAGGTGAGAAGTGAAAGAAAGGGTGGTGATTCTGCAAAAAACAGTGGAGTGTGTGAGGAGAGGAAGAAAGTTGGTGAAGTGGAAGAGGTGAATGAGAGAGAACTCATACTAGAAACAACGGTGATCAATGATGACCTTTGAGTTATTTTTTTTTTGCTTATTGTTGCCAACAATAAAAAAAATAATAAAAAAGTATTATTAAAATACTTTCCCAACTTCAAAAGTAGGTAAACAAGTAAAAGTTACGATATACAAGTAAAATACAAATTTGTAGAATATCATTTATGATGTATTAGCGAATCCTCTTTTTAAAAAATAAATAAATTACATTTTTAAAGAAAATTAACAAACCCTTTATCATTTTTTTTGTTACAAAATAATTAATCAAAGCTAGCTAGCTAGCACTAACACAATTTGTTTCTAAAAACAAAAAATAAAAGTGTTACAACCTTTATTTGGTTTTCCTTGCAAGTTGCAACTATCTCATTTTATTAATTGCAAGTTTAGTAGTTCTTAAATTTTATGGATTCTTTTACGTAGTATTCATTTGATGTTCGGCACTTTGAATTGTTATAATTTTATAAAAAATTGTTCCAACAAGATTAAATTTCTCAACAATCATGCAGTACTTCTTTCAACGATATTCTGACTTCTTAAAAAAAATGATATCACTCAACTTGTAATGCAAATATTTGGTCCGTCAATGTGATAGAGAATCATAGTAAACCTCTAAAGGAAAAACATAACAAATATTCAGCACTTTGGTCCCTGACTTTGCACCTCGTTGTCACAAAGATCCCTGCCTCAGGATTAAATACAACATAGTCCCTAAATGTGCATTTTTGTTATCACTTTTGTCCCTCGCGTTAAATAATTTTGTTAACTGATGAAGTGATAAAGGTTTTATGCTGACAAGGAGTATGAGGTGTCATAGGGACTACAGTGAAAGTAGAAATTGTCACTTTGGTCCCTGAATCGAAAATCAATATCCTTGAACCGAAAAATCAATATCCTTGAACTCATTCCAACAAAGTATTGCTCTTCGTCAAGTACCGAGTCATCTTCCTCAATGAAGTTGTTATGTGGTCGCGTGAGACTTGTTGTTAGGCCCCTGACTGTACATACTTACTATCAGTTAGGTCTCTGGCAGTAAACACTTATTGTCACTAAGTTCCATGTACTACTTCTTTGGTTTTAATTATTTTGTAAGAAAAAATGATAAAGGGTTTGTTATGTTTTCCCTTTAGAAGTTTATATGATTCTCTATCACATTGACGTACCAAATATTTACATTAGAAGTTGAGCGATATAATTTTTTTTAAGAAGTCAGGATATCGTTGAAAGAAGTACCGCATGATTGTTGAGAAATTTAATCTTGTTGGAACAATTTTTTGTAAAATTATAACATTCAGATTCAAACTGTAGAACATCAAATGAATACTATGTAAAAAAATCCATAAAATATAAGAACCGGTAAACTTGCATTTAATAAAATGAAATAGTTGCAACTTGCATGGAAAACCAAATAAAGGTTGTAACACTTTTATTTTTTGTTTTTAGAAACAAATTGCATTAGTGCTAGCTAGCTTTGATTAATTATTTTGTAACAAGAAAAAAATGATAAGGGTTTGTTAATATTCTTTAAAAATGTAATTTATTTATTTATTTTTTAGAAAGAGGATTTGCTAATACATCATAAATGATATTTCACAAATTTGTATTTTACTTGTACTTTATAACTTTTACTTGTTTTTTCTGCTTTTAAAGTTGAGAAAGTCTTTTAATAATTCTTTTTTTTTTATTGTTGGCAACAATAAAAAAAACTCAAAGGTCATCATTCATCACCGTTGTTTCTAGTACCAGTTCTGTCTCATTCACCTCTTCCACTTCACAAACTTTCTTCCTCTCTCCACACACTCCAATTTTCATGTACACCCCTTCTTTCACACTTACCTTTCCACCCTCCACACCCTCCAGCTTGGTAACCTTCGCCATCATCACTGCAAGCGAACTCGCGAAATCTCAAAGTTTGTGCCAAAGTCAATTGCTGATCAGAAATGTTTGTCTGCCGACCCCTTTCCGGTAAGGTAGATTAGATCACCTTAATCAAAAATTGTTTCAACCATTCTTATCTTTTCAAATGAACATCACCGACGTCGGAACTAGCTTCTATATATCTTCTTCGTTTCAGTTTGTCATATGATGTTTTTTTTACAATTCCATGTTTGATGGTTTGTAGCAATAATAAAAATTGTCAAAAATAAAAAATTAACATTGTTAAAATATAAACCTGTTGAGCCGGTTAATAGATATAGAGTTGAAAAACAGGTGACGTGGTACCATACATTAAGTGAGTGTTTAAGTGAGAGTGTGTGAGCAAGCGTTAGTAGCATTTCCCTTCATGCTTTTACGTTGCTATTGTGTTTATTGTTTGGTTTTGATACTTCATGTTCATGATTCACTTTCACCCACAAAGTTGAAAAATGTTCATGAATTATTCTAAAAATAGACATGCGTTAGAATGTGTTTCCAAAGTAAAATAAACATGGAACATACAAAATATCTAAGGTCTCAATTTTTAAATTGCAAATTATCACTGTCCTGTGAGCATAGTTCACTTGTTAAAAATATTGCGATTTACAGAGACTGAAGTTCGAACACACGATTTCCCACTTGTTCACTTTAACGGGTAAATTTCTAACTCCTAAATTACTTGACAAAAGAATTGAAAAAAAAAAAGAATTGTAATGATCACATTACTGTCCTACGTAGGATAGCTTAGAGTGGGATGCTAAACTTAACAAAGTTCTTGAATATGATTAGTTATTTTGATCACAACTCATTTGCCAAATATATATTGTGTGTTTGTTTAGGCGTTCGGAAGCAATTCAATGCACATTTACATTGAAGCTCCAATTGATAATTGATAATTTCTACTATGTGGTTTAAGCATTCTCATCCGCGTTCCAAACACTTTAATAATAGGGCAATTTTTTACTTATCCATCCACAAAAGATGGATAGAGGAGGTTAACATCTGAGTTGACATTAAGTAAAACCATTCATTTGTCTTCCACTGTATATAAGGAAAATTCTATGGTGAAGTCGTGAAAATGACTTTTTTGATGAAGTTAACACTATAACATCAAAATTGTAGTGAGTAACACCCCACTGTTTGTACAATGACATCAAAAATTCAGTCCCCATAATATCATCAATTCATCAGATTAACAAAACTACACTTAATCTAATTTTATCCTACCTAGTTTTAAGTGTAACACCCCACAAAGTGTAACACTCAAGACTATCACATAATATCATCAAATCTGTTTGCATGTTAAAGATGCCAACAATAAAATAGTACCTGTAAGTCCAAAATGTTGTAAGCATTACTAGATGAATTACTATTTATCATTAATCAGTAATCAACAATTTAAAAATGAATCAAACATTAAAATTAAAATTAACTTTTTCAGAAAAGTCAGTTTCCTAACTGCACCGTAGAAGCCCCCTATATATAAACATAAATAGTAAAAGAAAAATGAATGCTTTTGATTTGTATTAATTCAAATGTTATTGATGAATGTCACCTTATAATAGTTGGTTCTCACGTCATCTTTCATATATGCATTTTATTTTCTTGGGTGAAAAAACCTTGGTAAATGTAGAAGATTTCGTCCTTACAAAAAATATTTATTATGAATGCACTAAAAAAATAATAATCTGAAATTGACACCATTAAACATTTCCTTGATTCAAAACTTAGCATTAAATAATTGTGTCCATAAAAAATTACTCTCCTCACAAAAATCAGTTGTATTTTTTTTTCCCTGAGAAATTGCATTCTTTCTTATATTTACATATATGATACTGTCACAATTTTTTTTATAAAACTCATAAATTAAAGAAAAGTATATAGCAATTAATTAACCTCTTCCTAACTTAAGTAACATGTAAATAGTTCAGTGTCACATATTAACAACGCCCATTTTTCTTTTATCGATATTTGTATATAAATCCTAGTGCCACATTCCTTTTTGCACGTTCTGTTGTTTCCCCAAGAAACATACAATTGTAGTAGCAGTTGTTTTATATGTATGTGATTCAGTGAAAGTAGAAAATCACTTTCATGAATGAAAATAATGTATCTGACTCATGACTGATGCTGCCGTAGTTCTCTTTCTCTTGTCATACATCAACCCAAATTATGCTCTTTGACAAAGAGTATACTATAAATAGTTAATAATCATATTATGTGTAATTGTGTATGAGATAAATAGTCATTTTGATTTTTGAATGTTTAAAAAAAAATTGAAATAGTTTTTGATTATGCACTATGTTAAGTTACAATAGACTTTTATCTTAAAATATATTTTTAATATTGTCTTGTCAGTTTTTTAATATACTTACTTATTATCATATCCATCCTTATAAGTATTTATGTTATATCGGTTATATATGAAAAAGGTTAATATCAGCAACAAAAAAACTATTTTAACTAACAAAATGTACAATAAAAAAAAAATTTAAATTTTGATACATTGAAGGACTATTAAAACTATTCGTTACACATTTAAGGAAGAAAATGACTATTTGTCTATATTTTGATTGCTGAGTTATTACAAATGAATTATTTAAAAGTTTAAAGATTGTTTTTATGAAAACAACTTTTTATTTTTGAGTTATTACTTAAACGTGCATTCTTTTGGCATGTTCGCATAACCAATTAAGAAAACCAAAGGAGAATAATATTTGTACTATATAACTTTTGAACAAATTTCTATCATATTTTCGTGTATTTTTATTCTCTCTTTATCCCCACCCCCCACCCCCACCCATAAACTAATACTCCAAAAAACTATTTTTATTCTCTCTTTTGATCCATCATATTTTACCAATCATATTGCATTCAGCGCCAGTTCTAAGATTTTTTTGCCTTGGGGAAAATAATAAAATTGTGTCCTTTTAATTATTCAAATATTTTTCTTCTTGCATTTTTTGTTGCACAAGATTCTTTTATAATCAAAGTTCTTTAAAAATATATTTTCAATAGAATTAATCAAATCAAATTAAAAAGAAATATATCTATGTAATACTAATTAATAAGTAAAAATAATAATTTTGGTGTCCTGGGCTACCGCCCACCCCTGATTGCATAAGAAAAATACACTTAATATCAACAAAAAAAACTAATATTGCATTGAAAGTTTTTTTTTTTAAGAAATATTGCATTGAAAGTTGAAAACCATTCGTTTTAGAACATATTTTTACTAATAAACCACTCAATATAAGACAGAATGAGTTGATAAAACATGAAGAAAAAGAAAATAGGAACAAACAAAAAGAAAACAAAGTCCCCTTAACGAAAAAACAAAGTGAAAATTCCAAATTTTAATGGAATTGGAAAGAGGAACACATGGTACTATCATACAAGACAGGTTGTCCATCTCCTCTTGCCCTTTTAACGGTCAAACGTTGCTTCTTTTGTTCATGTCTTCTTACTTTTTCTTGGATTCCCCAATATGATTGGTAAAATATGATGGATCATGTTTTTTCTTGCTTTCAAAGTATGATTATGAAATTATTGGTCTGTCATCTATGACTCAAAATTTGATGGACACTTCACTTTATCCATACATTGTTTAATATCTCTTCGGTCTCATTTATAAAAGATATCCGAGTTATAATAAAAGTTGATGTATCTGATAGAAATTTTGAATCACATACATCAATTTGTATGGATCAAAATATCTCTTATAAATATAATTAAAGAAAATAAGTGGTTAAATTCAAATGGTTAATGAATTTCAACATACAAGTTTGAATTATGATTAGAACAATTTTTTATTATATTTTACTTATGACCGAATTTTAAATTACTGAATTTACGCCCTTACACTAAGAACCGTAGGATTAAGACAAAACTAGATACATATTTAAAAAGAAATAAGGGTTCCTTATTCTTATGTGAAGACTACTATTTTAATATAGAAAATGATAATTAGACATCTTATAAGGTTCCGGTTGATTCAATATTTTGGCTCTATAGACAAATTACACGTAAATTCAATTGTAATTTTTTGTTTAATGTTCTTTTAAAACGACCAATGTTAGTATTGTTTGTAGGGAAATGATCCGTTATTAGACTTCTTAACAAATATCATTAGGACACTTGTTAGTATGACCTTAATAGAAAAATGTTGTGACTCAGAATCAAATCATTGAATTTCCCGTCACCTTGTTCCTTAACTATTTCACCTCAAGCACCAAATCATCCTTATATCCCATTCATATTTGCTTAATGTTGATAGTTCTCGACATAATATGTTGAGAATCCTCCATTTGTTGCAAATGTTGTAAGTCAATAAAATACAAAAGCATATATGATTGACAATAACTTATTTAATGTGTTTTCTTGACAAAAACTCATCTGATGTTATTCCTTTAACATGAATTGTGGGCTGGAATGATATATAATCAATGTCCTAACAATGCTCATTGACTTGATCAACAGAAGATGTTAACAACCCTTGCTATAATATATAAATCTATAAATAGTTTTAATTAAGTTGTACCAAAAAAAGAATAGTTTTAATTATGATTAATGATTGCTAAGTACCTAAATTCAATCATTAACTGAAATGTAACAAAAAAAAATCATTAACTGAAATAATTCTTGAATAAGTTTTACTTACTACTAATCGAACTCTTAAATTTAGGGACAAGTTTGTTTTTTCTTTTATGAGTTTAGAAGCTATAAGCTCAAAATTCGACATTGCTAAAGAGAGCCTAAATTATTATACTCCACTTTTTATCTATAATAATGATGAATAATATATCAATTGTTAATAAGGAAAATTTAATGAAGCAATACATTTTTCATTTATAAATATTGTTAATTTGTGTAAGAAAATCTAATACAACACTAATTTATGAGATAGAATGAGTGTTAATTTTCCCCCTAACTATACCTTTAAAACTATCAGGAAAAGTTCACCATTATTTTTTAGAAAATACTAACTTATGCCATCAAGGCACAAGTTAATGAGTCAAAAGTAGAAATATTTGATTGTAATTAATGCATTTAAATTTAATTTTTTTACTTTTAATTAATTGAATGTACAAAATTTAAAAAAAAAAAAATTTATTTTTGGTTCCTTAACATGTGCCCTAATAAAGACACAAGTTCAATTGACCTTGTTTTTTATATAACATACAACACTACTAAGGTGAAGAGAGTAAAATGTACGCTACTAAGCTGACTCTTGATTAAACACTCAAAAAAATAAAGACAAAACGTTAAAGAAGGTTGCCTCAGTTGATAAGGAGTTGACTCATATCGCACAAGGATATGGATTCAACTCTCAAGGTCAGAGTTATGATCTTTTTGATAGGTAATATGTAAGTACCTCTTCTAGTGCTCGTTGAGTCATGAAGTCTGTCTAACCCTATGAGCTTCCGGAACACAACCTACCAAAATTATGGTGTGGTCAAAATATAATAGAAAGACCAAAACTACATTTAAACTTTAATAAAAAGAAAAGGACACAGCTTGTGATTTTTTGTTACTTCTAAGTTTTAACAGGGTCCATTTTCCAAAACATAAATCAGATTCTTTCCTATTTTAAGATATGAATCTAACTGTAATATTTATTGATAGACTATTATCCATTTGTGGTCACTATACCTTGTTCTGATCTGAACATTAATGGCAGCACCAAGATCACCACTTGAAACATTACTGAAACATAAATGCCTTTGTCCTTTTACATGGTAGTACAACATTTTGAACTAACTCACTTGTCTTCACTCAAACAATCATTAAAAAACATCATTTTTTGCAGAACTTGTTATGGGTCTGTCCTTATTTTTCTTTTTCTGATTCTCCTTTTTATAAATTTACATTCTTTATCACTTTCACTATCTTTTATTCCTTTTTTCTTCTTCTTGGTTTCTGTATTTTCTTTCTTTAAAAATATCCACTCAGATAAACAATCTTTATAAATCTCTTTCTCTCTCTCTCTCTCTTGTATATCTAAGAATAAGACAAGTACATTGTTTCAACTTTTTGAACAAAATTCTCTTGGTAGTTCCTTATGAAATTTCTAGTGTATGTTACCCTTGGAAATCTTTGAGCTTTGAAGGATATATATTTTTTGGTGTATATGAGCTATTATCTGCACACAACTGCAGAGATTAATCTCTCAAGTTTGATAGAAGAACTCGGAGCGGTAGGATCTGTATGCATTAGTTTTTTGACTTCTAAACATTTCTTTTGGTGTTTTTGTTTTCTATTGAATTTGGTAGTTGAAAACTACTTCCAATATTTGATGCTTACTTCAATCATATTTGGTGCATAATGCTCCAATTTGGCAATTCAATGAGGTACTTTCACTTTCATCTTTTGTTTCTTTCATGGTTTTTCTTGTTCATTTCAAATAGTCATGAGTTAGAACAAGATCAAAGTCAAACCTTGTTACAATTAAGAGCTTATTTAGAATTCCCTTCTTCATTACAAATTATGGAAAACTATAATAATGACCTATGTTACCTTCCTTCAACTTCAAATTTGAGCATTAAATGTGAAGATAATTCAATAACTGAGCTCAAAATTTTTGGTGAAAAATCTTTGAAACCATCAAGTTTCAATGGATTTGCAATTCCAAATCAAACACTATCCATGAATTTCTCAATTGGTTCATTTTTCACCACATTGACAAAGTTGAAAACCCTAAAGGTTCTTACTTTGGTTTCTTTAGGAATTTGGGGGAAACTTCCTAATAAGATTCAATCTCTCACTTTTCTTCAAGTTTTTGATTTGAGCTCAAATTTCCTATTTGGTACCATTCCACCAAAAATCTCAACTATGGTAAAGCTTCAATCACTAACCCTTGATGAAAATTATTTCAACACCACTATACCTAATTGGTTTGATTCTTTGTTTAACTTAAGTATCTTGAGTTTGAAGAAAAATCACTTAAAGGGTTCATTTCCAATTTCACTATGCAAAATCAAGACACTTAAAGTTATTTCCTTGTCACAAAATGAACTCTCTGGTGAATTGCATAGTCTCACTACTCTCAATGGTTTACATGTTTTGGATTTGAGAGAAAATCGTTTCGAATTTGAACTACCGGTTCTGCCGAAATTCGTGGTCACGGTTTTGTTTAGCAATAACTCGTTCTCCGGAGAGATACCGAAGAAGTTTGGTGAATTGAATCATCTTCAACATTTAGATCTTTCGTCGAATCATCTGAAAGGCACACCACCTTCAACATTGTTCTCTTTGTCAAATTTAAGTTATTTGAATCTAGCAAACAATGTACTAAGTGGAGAATTTTCTGATAAACTTCGTTGCGGTGGAAAACTTGGTTATGTTGATATTTCAAGCAACAAGTTAAGAGGTTTACTTCCATCTTGTTTGGTGAATAGTTCTAATGGTAGAGTTGTTAGATATGGTAGAAATTGTTTATCTGTTGATTCTCAGAATCAGCAGAGAGGGTCGTACTGTAAGGCATCCGGTTTTGGATGGGTGAAATTGAAGGAATGGAAAGTGGTTGCAGTAGTTGCTATCATTGTTGGATTTGTTCTTGTGGTTTTGGTGTTTGGAGTTTTGTTATGTAAAAAATGTCATTTGATGAAGAAAACTAGAAAGGATGTGTTGCCGAAAATTGTTCAAGATAAATCCACAACCGGTGTTTCATCAGAAGTTCTTGCAAATGCTAGTAAGTATTGAAGTCGTAGGTTTTAAATTGTGGTTGCGATTATATCACAGTCATTTTTGCGAGAAATGGCCTACAATCTGGTCGCAGTTGTCGCACAATGTGTCGACAGAGAAACAGAAATTCTTGACATTGCGGTCACAGATATTGTTTTGGACCACAATAAACTTTGGTTGCGTTTATGTCGCAATTCAAGATTGTAACTGTGACCGCAATGTGATTGACACATAAATTTCGACATTATGGCCATGATATTTAAAACCACCATACTATTTTAGTTTAGCAGCAGATTTCAAATTTTGATAAATTAATGCCTAATTGTTTATTCTTTCAGGATTTATTTCTCAAGCAGTGAAGTTAGGGACACAAACTACTCCAACCTGTCGACAATTTTCTATTCAAGACTTGAAGGAAGCCACCAAAAACTTCAATCTGTCAACTTGTATTGGTGATGGCTCCATAGGAAAGGTACCTATTAACCACTCAAAATGTTGTTTGATCAATTGCATTTAGAATGAATTATTAAACAGAGTAACTAAGCTCAGAGTTACTCTCGGAGTAACTTGAAACCTTGTAACTTTGATTTTTTAACTCTTCTGCAACATTTCAGCTGTATAAAGGTAAACTAGAGAATGGAACTTATGTGGTGACAAGATCTATGGTTCTGTCAAAGAAATGCTCAATTCAAAATCTTAAAGCTAAGTTGGATTACCTGTCAAAGCTTCAACATCCAAATTTGGTTAGTCTTTTGGGTTATTGTATTGATGATGGTGAACAAGATGATTCAAGCACCCAAAAACTTCATCTTATGTATGAATATGTGCCGAATGGTGATTATCATACTCATCTATCAGGTTAGTATGGCATTATAGTATGCATAATATTGAGTAAACATCATTTGTTCTCTAAATGTATGACACGGTGTCACTATAATCTCTGAATGTATCAAAATTACTAAAACATCCTTTTGTGTATCTTCTTTAGTAATCTGATAAACCAAACTGACTAACCGAAGACACATTCGATGACCAAACTAACTAAAGAAAAATCCATTTGAGGACCAAACTAACTAACGAGGGAAAATTCAAAGAATCTTTGTAATTTTGGTACTCTTGCTATAGCGCCGTATACGTTCACAAACCAAAATGACTGTTTTCTATGATTCTTTCTGTACATCATAGCTGTCTTATTAAAGGCTACGATTTTCTAATCTTGCTTCATAAAAAAAATGCAGAATATTCTGCACAAAAAGCACTTAAGTGGCCTGAGAGACTAGCAATTTTGATTGGAGTTGCAAAGGCAGTGCATTTCTTACATACTGGTGTTATACCAGGATGTTTTAGCAACCAACTAAAGACAAAGAATATCTTACTTGATGAACACTGCATTCCAAAACTAAGTGACTATGGTATGTCCATCATCAAAGAAGATATCGAAAAGTTTGAGGTATGCTCAATCAATCCAATGTAGCTGTTTTATCATGATCTAATATGATTTTGATCATTTAGTGACTGTTTCTTTCTATGTTTGTATACAGACAAAGAGTGAGAAGAAATCAAAATCATGGTATGATACTATAATAACTTTTGGGATTGAATTTTTACAATTCAGTTACATTTTCCTTTTTAATCCTTCATGCCTTCAATCTCTACCTATGAAGCAAAGACACAAACGCCGGACATGACACTGACACTAATATGCAGACAACTGATAATAGTTTAATGAAAAGAAAGTGAATGAATGTGACCACATATGTCAGTGTCATGGTGGTATTGAACACTGACACGTGTCAGACACCAAACACGCTTTCAATAGTGTTAGACACCGGACACACCTTCTATCTGAAGTGTTGGTGCTACATATCTCTCTATGACTTTCGTTGTTATTGACAGCAACAAAACATCACACAGCATCACCAACACAACCATGCTTGGTTTTCAATGCTTAGTTTAGTCTTTACTAATTCAATTTTCACCCTTTACTATGGTTTGAAGACCATTTTTCTGCTTCAATGAATTTGTGTGTCCTTAACAAATTAATTATTTTTTTTCTTCTTGCAGTCAAAAGACAAAGATGGATAATGATGTTTACAATTTTGGATTCATATTGTTGGAATCACTTGTTGGACCCATTACACGTGACAAAGGTGAAACATTTTTCATTAATGAAAAGGTTAGTAAAAACTTGCAGAATAATATACTTACAATATGAAATGTGATGATGATTTTTCAGTGTCATTTTTTTCTTCATTCTTATTCATTTTGATTGTTCTTATTAATGGCTTGAAAACATGTTGTTGTGAACCATAGGCATCATTTGGAAGTCAAGATGGAAGAAGAAAGATTGTGGATCCAATAGTGTTGACAACTTGCTCTCAAGAATCATTATCAATTGCAATATCTATAACAACCAAATGTATAGCTCAAGACTCTTCATCTCGTCCTTCTTTTGAAGATGTTCTATGGAACTTACAATATGCAGCTCAAGTTCAAGCTACATCAGATGCAGATCAAAAATCAGATTAAGGTTTAACATCATAGGTGCATAGAAAGAAATCAGGGATTTATTAGTAAAAACACTATCAAGATGTTAATCATTATTGTAAATGTAGTTAGGTATAGTTGTAAAAGTGTTTGTACCATTCTAATTATGTTTCTTAGAGTTTTTGATAGGATTTAAATGGTTAGAATATATGTAGTACTGACATTTTTAGATTGAAGGTGTGTTTGATTTCTGACATGTGTCGGTGTTGAACATTGACACTACATTAGTAGATATATAACGTTCGATCACTTCCATTTTCTCAAATTAATACCAGTGCCGAGACATATTTAATGCTTCAAATGTACCAGCAATAATTCCACTACTTTGTTCAATTTTTTTGCACCAAAGGCTCAAAGTCTAAACATTGTGATTTTTTTTTTTTTTTATTAACATCACATTATTAAAGCTACACCTCACAAGAGGAACGACTAAGCGAAAAGAGGCAAACTACAAAGGGCACCGTAAATGTGCGGCCATCCAAAACCAACAAACAAAAGCTCCCAAAAAACCCTGAACACACGAAAAAAAACAAGTAACTAACTATCTTAAAAGACAGTCCCTTGGATTCCAAATCCACTCATAGAAGAGGCAAGTTGGAATCTTCAACCTATTCAAGCTCCATTGCCAAGACAAAAACTTAATATCATCAACGATATCCTCCACGCCCTTGCTAATATCCTTGAAGATTCTATCATATCTAGTCTTCCGTATCACCCATATAGATGCACGCCAAATTAACCAATAACCTTTACACAACTTCTTATTCCGAACCTCTGCATTCCAACATTCAAAATGCACAAAAAGATTATGTGGAATTAAGAAGTTAAAACTTAACCACCAGAACACCTTTTCCCACACGCTAAGCATCACTTCACAATGCAAGAAGATAGGAAAGGAGGTTTCCTCACCACTACCACAAAGAGAGAAAATTAAGGACTCACCCCGTCGGTAAAACATTTCTCCTTGCTAAATTGATTTTGGTCGGAATATGATCATGAAGAAGTTTCCAAGGGAAAGCTGCAACCATTGATGGATTCGGACTTTACCAAGTTATATGCCAACTTTACCAAAAAACCACCTCTATCCTCTACATTCCACCACCACACATCGTTCCCCTCCGTTGGCCCCCTATCCTTCAAGACTCTGAAAAAAATCCTCTAAAATTATATTTTCCCACACCAAAAGATTTCTACGCCACTCAAGGGACCATGCTTGAACACCATCGATCAACTCCCACAATTCCCCCACCTTCGCCTCCTTTTGGTTAGAAAGAGAGAACAACTTCGGAAAAATGACTCGAAGTGAATCAATTCCGGCCCAAGGATCATGCCAAAATTTGGTATTCAACCCATTGCCAATCCATTTCGATACCTCTCTATTAAACCAATTAACTCTCACCAAGACCTCCAAAGAAGTAATGTCATTCAACCACGAAGAGGCAAACCAAGGCCAAGATTCCCCATTACCTTCCAACAAACCACACACCTGATGACGGAAGTCTTTGGACTTAGTCTTCTTCTGTCTTTCCTCTTCTCTTGCTAACAACATTAACTCTAATTGGATTCTCATCTATCAATTTTATCTTTGATTCAATAATTAATTTTCAATTATTCATTTATTAAAGGGTTAATTAAGTTTTTAGTCCCTATAAATATTCATAGTTTTGTTTTTAGTCCTTACAAAATAAAATCACACTTTTTAGTCCCTGTAACATTTTCCTTAAGCATTTTAGGGACTAAAAATGTTGATGGAAATTTTTGACAGGGACTAAAAAATGTGATTTTTTTTTGTAGGAACTAAAAACAAAATTTTGAATAAGTGGTAAGCCTAGATCCGGAGATTTATTAGTATGTGGGGTTTCATGAAATTAGGGATTTTGCTACCTTGGTGAACAAGTGCTGAATGACCGGAAGGGAAAGTGTCATGATCGTGGTAAGCCTAGCTAGCTCTTTAGTTTTGCTTGGAGTCTAGATAGGGCTCTGATTAGGATGTTGTGACTTTTGCATTTTATACTATGTACTTATGTTGTTTGATGAGACTTATTGTCTGTTTATGTTTGAGATTTGAGATATTATTGATGATGTATTATGAAACCTGAGACATGGTTGTGGAAATTTGTTATATGTTGTTGAGATATCTTGTATTATGATTTTCCGCTGCAAGTTTTTGAAAACATAGTTATATATGTTTTGAGATAATTGAAGATGTAAGATCTAAACACTTTTGAATAATTGATTTAATTGCATGATTTATTGCATTTGAGGTTTAGGGTGTTATAATATGACTTCAAGTAGGACCATTTTTTCAATTAATTGCATTTTTTCAATTGATTTAATTGCACGATTTATGCATTTTTTCAATTACGGATACGGGTAAGAGTACTATATAGTACCCTACCCATCGATAGTTGACCAAGCAATAAAATAAATGGATGAAATGAAGACATACAATAAAACAAAATCAAGTTTGCCATGACAAAATAAAGATAATTTTTCACAATACGTTGACAAAATCAAGTGTGTATGGTGTTTTTTTAGGTAAAATCCGTTGTTTAGTTCCAAAATAATAAATACATATTTTTTACCAAAAAGTAATAAACTCACAATACAATTCATTAGAAACTGATGAAACAGAAAACTTAAATTATTATTTATTAATTGAAATCAATAAAATAAACAGTGTTTATTAACAAACTAATAAACACTTATTTTTTTTGACCAAATCTTAGGAAAGATACTATTAATTCTCCTAAAGATCGTTTAAATGCAATAGAAGCTGATCCAATAAAGCCCCATACTTTGAAAATCACAATAGGTATTTTCTATTATTATCGAAACTTTGTGTATTCGTTATTTTGCAGATAACAATTCAAGTAGATAAGACCGACACCATTTGAATTTTAGTTTATAACCCTTATCATGTCAAGATGACCACTCATCAAGTAGAATCCACCATAGCAAGATAGTAGGTAGTTAAAATTTACATGTATATACAATTTTTCTTGGTTGTTTATTATTTCAAACATTGCAAGTGTTATCTTGTGTGACTAAATTTGGTGTTTTTTTTTATGAAACCCTATCAGAATAAGAATATTATCTTATTTGATGAGTAATTAGCTTAAAATTTAAAAACAATTAAACAAATGAATATCTTATATAGATTGTATTAGCCAAACATAAAATGTGTAAATGTTTTATCTACTTTTTTAAATATTATATTATATAAAATGTTGTACTATTTTGATCTTTGATAAAAAAAAAAGTCAGTTTAGTCTTTGAAAAAAAATGCAACTTTTATCTAAAAATATGGAAACATATTAGTCCAAATGCTAATATTTACAAAATTTATTTTTCCTTTTGAAGGAATTTACAAAATTCATATTTTTGGGCATTGTTGAAGTGAAATATTTAAAAAGTTAAGCTTTTTTTAGGTTTTTCATTTTACTAGATTAAAAATTCCATTTAATCTAATCCGATTAAAAGTAAAAAAGATGCGCAATTTGTCATATGAAAGCAATAATATTACATCATTATATTTTTTATATTTATACTAACGAAAAGACGGA
>Ga0315914_1000380_pt1 | contig 53033 bp, 31 predicted proteins | sample MpolenodulesMG_FD_203920 | JGI IMG/M metagenome (GOLD analysis project Ga0315914, IMG submission 203920) | Medicago polymorpha root nodule microbial communities from Los Angeles, California, United States - elongated nodules | ecosystem: Host-associated > Plants > Roots > Nodule | place: USA...
AAAAAGCAAAAAATCTTTAACACATTTTCACACGAACATAACATTTCGACAATGTCATCTTTAACAATATAACAACACTATAATGTCGACAATGTCTTTTGAATCCATAAACTACCACATTGCAGTCAAATTAACTATAATCAACATTAACAAACATAGCTCTAACTAATTACATCATTAACAATCCAAAAAAAACAAAAAAAATATCATTGAGGCATTTCACCGAACACGTAGTGTGCAATTTTCAAACAACTATGTAATCTAACAATTTTTAAACCCTTAACTACCACATTGTACCCTAAACAACATCTAAACAACAATTTCTAACTTAAATCATCACTAACAATCATAATCTTTAACATGCAAGCAAAATTTTAAAAAACCTAAATATGTTCAATTACTTGAAAAATTCAAAATTTTCAACCAAAATAATGCAAAGAAGTTGGATAATCGTCACTTACTTGATGTTGTGGACGATTTTGGCTTTGAATGACGCAAGAATGATGAATTTCGATTTTTGTGGTGGAATTTTCGTGTTTTGGACAAGTTGGGAAATGAGGGTTGTTGTGTTGCTCTTAACTGACTTAACTCACGCAGCGTGACTTAAGTCGCGTTTACCTCATAACTGACGTGAGTCACGTTGCGTGAGTTAACTTACATAGGGGTATATCCGTCATTTACTTTGGGAATGAGCAAAACGTTTTGGGTAAAGAGCAGAATTCTTCTGAAAATAACAGTCAGGATTGTTTTGAATTGATTTTATTATTGTATAATCTAGATTGTTTGATCTCATATTAACGATCACCAAAAAAAATTGTGTGTAATTGCATTCTTATGAACTAAACCAAACTATTATAAGTTTTATGTTATTAGTATGTATGTTGTGAATTTGTTCGTAAATTTATCTATTTTGATTTTAGCGATTTCGAATTTGCATCGCATCGATGTATTATATCAATATGAATGAATTTCGTTTATTTTTGTCAAAAAAATCTTTAGACGCCTTTTTGTTCCCAAATTAACGCAAATTTCAAAAAATAAAAAATAGAAAATGTTTTCAAAGTAAATGAGATCTAATGGTCCTTTTTTTGGTACAAATCTAAGGGTCCTTTATTATCAATGTTTCCTATTTTCATTTTCACTTCAAATAAAGACAGGAAAATATAAATCTAATATATTCCTTATCCTTTTCAAAAAACAAAAAAAAACTCAAAACATTATTATCATTGTTTTTTAAAATTCATTCTTTCAAGCCTGTCTTTGTGCCTCTCTATCACAAATATCGTTGCTACATGAGTCTTCCATCCCATTATTGGTTATTTAAAATAAACAAAGTTTTAGAAAATAAAACTATAAATTGTTTCACCATATAAGATCATGGAGGGGGAAACCACTTTTTGGAATCGGTAGGGAGATTATAAAGCCAGTCTTATAACCAGGGACGGTCCTACATACAATGGTATGTAGGTATGTAGGCTTGGACCCTCACTACTTTGAGGAAAAAGATAGTATCTATCTGATTTATATATACACCATGTAACCAATAGAGAAAATGGTAGTGAAATTAGACTATGTCATCATGTTAATAAAGAGGAATCAAGAATTATACCGGAGATGTATGCTCTTATAATAATTCTTTATAATTAGGGGGAGTTGCTGATCTTTTTATAAAGCTAGTGGAGATCGAAAAATATATTGTGTAACTGTCGGTACATTTGCTTTAGAGTTGTCTTTGATCTTACTTTCGGCAACTGCAGAAGTTAAAAGCGAGGTGTGTTTACAGTTAGCTCATTTATATGTTTGTTGTACATAATTTGATATTGATACCTCTGGCTTACGTTTTGATGGTGATTGATCTCTAGTGTGGAACTTGGAAGTCCCTCGTGTCGTGAAAATATTCATTTGCAGGATATAAAGATTTTGTCTGCGAGTAAACCATCAAATTGATCCTTATCTTTATAAGTTACTCTTAAATTAGTCCATGAGTCTATTAATATTTCAAACTAGTCCCTGTCTTTGTCAAAATTTTCTCAAGTAGGTCCTCGTCATGTGACAAAAACATAAAGACAGAGACCTAATTGAGAAAATTTTGCTAAAAAGAGAGACTAGTTTGAAATATTAGTAGAGTCGGAGACTAATTTGAGAATGACTTACAAAGACAGACAGAAATTCGATGGTTTACTTTATTGTCTACCTACATGAGTAAGACTAAGGACTTAAAAGGTACTTTGTCCTTGTTGATATTTCAAGTATGAGTAAAAGTCTCACAACGAATGGAAAAGTGAATGTTGAGCGATATATAAGTGAGACAACATATCTAATGTCTTAAGGTTTTAAGTTAAGACGTTTTGTCCAACTCACTTATGTGATTTCTCAAAGACTAATGTGATGGTGGAACCTACTTCTTGTGTTGAAAGTCTTTTAGTAAAAATAATCATGCAATGTATTCCATTGAGGAGTAGCAACTGTGGTACAGGTAGATATAAATGAAAAAGATTTTGTTTGAGGGTGTCATACCCATAAAAATTGATGAACTCATATTTAAGGTGGACAATGTAGGTATTTTAAGCGAGTAAGAGTCTTATATTGGATGTAAAACTAGATGTTGAACACTAAAAGTGAGAGGACCATACATCTATAGCTAGTCCTCGAGTGTTTGATTTGATATCTTCTTATATTGTGCATGTTGCATATGTTAAAACAACTAATAATAGTAACTTTTTCTTGAAAAACAACAATTAATTATTCAAATGTTTTATATTTAACATTAGAGTAATGATATTTGTACATCTATTTAATGACAACTTTGGTGACAACTATGTTTTTCTCTCTTTTTATTGGTCGAAAACAATGGACAGAGAAAAGGGAAGAGAGAGGATAAGAAAAACATGTGAGTATGAGAGAGAAAGTTGTCAAAAAATTGTCATAAATTGGTTGTACAAATGACATTTCTCTTAATATTAAATGTACAAATTCAAATACAAAATTTCTATTTTAAATTTATTAGCATGTGCAGTTTTAGCTTAATAGCAGTTTTAACCCCCTAACTTTCACGAAGTTGCGATTTTGGTCCCCTAAGAAAAAAACTACAAAACCGTCCCTTAAGTTTTGCCCCTGTGACAATTTTGTCCCCCAAGACCAATTTTGACTCGGTCTATGCTGACATGACACTCACCTCACTTAAGTGAGGGGCCATGTGTCATTTTTTGAGGTGCCACATCAGCGTAGACCGAGTCAAAATTGGTCTTGGGGGCCAAAACTGCCACAGGAGCAAAACTTAGAGGGCGGTTTTGTAGTTTTTTTTTTAGGGGAAAAAAACTGCTATCAAGCCTAATTTTTTTTAAACGAGGACTATTAATAACTCTCAATAACTCTACATTATTACAATTCAATATTCTTATATTAAAAACTTGTGGGTCCTACTGAAAAAGAAAGTTTTTAATGTAGCACCTCTCCTCAATGGGTAAAGATCCTCTCCATTTGGTATAATAAATGGAGGATGCAATTTGAAGAGAGATAGACACATAAAATAGACAGTGGATCCTACTATTAAGTAGGTCCCACCATCATTAATTACTTTTTAGTTTTTTGAAATTTTGTTGTCTATATCTCTCCAAATAGATGAAATTAAGAGAATAATAAATTGAAAGGATCTTAACTCCTCCTCAATATGTAAGTATCCATTTTTTTACTTCAAAGTAGGAGTACTTGTTAGATACCGATCTTCAATATTTGAGTTTTAAAGAAATAGTGAACACTCATTTTCTTCCCTTACAATTATTTGATGTTCCAATTAAGTCTCTGAACAAATAAACTCAAATTAATCTATGACATGTTCATGGAGATGACAAATTAGTCATTGATTTATTATAACTTAATGACTAATTTATCCCTAATAAAAATGTCGAGTATTAATTTTGTCATAGGCTGAATTGAATCTTACAAAATTATGAGAGATCAAAATACAGATCTTCACCAAGTATCAAATCAACATCAATATGATAGTCAAAGCCAGGAATAGTATCAACATCAATATTTAAGGAATTCAACTCAAAATCAACATTCATTAGTTGTGAAGGTCGTGAACTCACCTTCTTCCACCGGGCATAAAGACTTAACCATTCTGTCTTGGAATAAAAAAAAGCACCCAACTCATCTAGAATGCACATTTCCAAACCAACACTAGAAAAAGTCTTAGAAATTGAACACGAAGAATAGTTCCAACTTCCAATTAATAAATAGTCGCTTCAACAATAACTCCATCAATTAATTAGTAACATTTTTCAGGCTGGGTAAAAAGCTTCTAGAAGCAGATTAATGAGTAAACTATACGTTAATTCTATAAATATTCATATGGGTTAAAGTACAAATGAAATAGTTCTTTTTTCCATGTGCAAATGCGTGTGCTTGTTAATTTCTTTGTGATGCATCATGAACATCATACAATAATATATACACGTCACTCAAGAATTTGAAGATTAGAAAAAACTATCTCTCAAAATATATATTAGAAAAAACTTTATTATTTGTAGGAAAAATATATATTACTTGTGTCCTAGCAAGAACCTCTACTTTCTATGTTAGCTCTCATGTCTTTCATTTTGTTCCAAATTATAGTATTGACTTTATTTGCAATAAAATGAAATAATTTTACTCAAGTAACAAAACACTTTTTTTTATGAAACTAAACCATTTTTTGTTATATATAAATGGAAAAAAGCAGACATAAAATTAAAATCTTAAATTACATATATTTAAAAAACATTGTTTATTGAAATAAAATAGTTTGTGTTAAGTGTTCTATCAACCTTAAAAAATGTGTTTTTCTGAAAGTAATCAACTTTGATAGAGTAATAGGTAGAGTGAGACAATAACTAGTAGTAATTTAAGAGTATTAACATAAAAAAAACAAATAATCAGTCATATTAAAAATGGAAAATTATTAGATTTATGGAAATAAAGAAATTAAAGAAAGGAAAAGTGTTTTAATATTTTAATATCTCATTAACTATTACTCTTAGGGCAACCACAACATAATACTCAATTTCATATGTTTCAACGAGTCTCATTTGTCCATATCATTTAGTTAATTGTAGTATTTACAATAAGTACAAAATTTCTTCAATCCATCATCTAAAAAAAAATTATTAAATAGGTCCCACCAAAAAAAAATTATCACTATATTTAAACAAAATTTATTTATTTTATCATAGTTTACTCACTGAGATATGTAAAAAGTGAAGAGAGAGATAGAGGGAGGTTGTTTCCATAACCGTCATTCTTTATAGACGCTCAAATTTTCTACTTCATAATAAGGTGGCTATTTAGTATGATGTTAAACATGTGAAGCAATCATCATTGATTGTGGATGACATTAGCTAACACTTGTTAACATGATCCTAAAATAATTAAGAGTATTTTAGTAACATTAAAATAAGAGAAAAGACTAATTTTAGTTTATGAGAGAAACTATGAGATCTAATTTAATCAATGAGAAAAAAATGAAATATCTTTTTGTCCTTGTGAACAAAAAATTGGAACAAATTCAGTCTTTACCTAGACCATCGTAAAAAAAAAAAAAAAGGAAGAAGAAGAAATAACTACAAATGTAACAATATTTTTTTTATTGATATCTAACAATAATTAAAAAACGACAATTCAATCTCTAACAATACTCCATCCGTCTCTATATTTAAGCACCCATTTGATTTTATTTTTGTCCCTAAATGCAAACTCTTTTTCAAATTACTAGATGCATTTATTATTATTTTTTTAAACATCCCCTAATTAATACTACTAATTTATCTTGAAATATGAATAGTCAAATTTAATACACATACAAACAAAGAACAATTTGGTGATATTAACACGCAAAACAGACAAATTAATTACATTGACAATTTTCTTAAGAAATGTGATAAAAGAAAAAAGGGTTTATATATAGGGACGGAGGGAGTAATATTTAAAAAGAGAGAGGATTTGATCCCTGCAAAAGAAAATTGTCCTTACTTGATCTTCTTCAATACATAGATCATATTTGTTTATTTTCTTCTTTAAAATTCAACTTGTTAAATAAGCTTGAATCTCATATCAAAAGTTAGCTCAAATGATGAGGGTATCGAACAATATATAATTTCGACAATCTAAAAACCTTTGCAATGTGGAACTTGAGTCCAATACAACTTCAATATCGACCCTGACGTGTAGCAAGGGCCTTTGCTACATTGACATCCTCAACTTGACATTGATATCATGTTAAATAGATTTGGATCTCATCCATATGATAATTCAAAGATTGAGGTGTCCAACCACACATATACACCTGACAACATGGACACTTTGGTGGTGTGAAACTCCAATGCAACTTCAATACAACTAACCTTCATTTAGAGAGATATATCATTAACCCTCATTTAGAGAGATATATCATTATAAAAATGAACCACATAACATGTATTTTGATTTTTGTTTCATGTTGGTACTACTTTTTGGATATGTTATTGTTGATAGAAGCTGAAATTAGCTGAGGTCGACAATTTGCTCAAACATCGTGGGCTACAACGCTTAACCTCTATTCAACTAATTTTTGCGGGTGTTGCGTGATAACTCCCTTGGTGGTGGGATTGTGGCTCCCCTCATTTTACTTCAACATCCTCTTCTCGTTATGATCCATTGACAATATCCTTTTATGCGCAGCTTCACTACAGTTCGTGTCCTTCCCCTCATTCCTCGAAACTGTTATCGACACTAAGAGAGAAATCGTTGGCAAAGTGTCATTGTCCAGCCCCTCGCTCGGCTGCTCTGTTATTGCCTATCCTTCATTTGGCTGAGGGACTTCCTCGCCTAATAACTTAATCGTCTTTTTGCCAAAATCGGCTAACAAAATAATTATTTTTTGGTATAAACAATTATGAATATTGTTTAGAATTGTCAAGTATAGTTGATATTTAATTGAATAATGATCGACATTGAATGATTTATTTGAATGTTATAAAGAAAAACAAAGAACAAAAAGTTTACTAAATAATTAAATGTTTGAATTTTTTTTTGGAGGGATTAAATTGTCTCTTTAAATGTTATTGTTATAAGAACAATTCTTACGTAGTCACAAACCCAAATAAAAAATATTTTGGCACACATACATAAATTGAGAGAATTAAGAGAAAAATAAATTAATCACATCATTTTTTACTTTTATCTTTAAATTTTTCTTATCTATGTGTATGTGTGTCTATGTCATTTTTATTTGTGTTTGTGACCAAGTTAGATTTTCTCTTGTTAGAGAGATTGATAGAGAGCTAATTGTCTCTTTTATTCAAGTAGGGACTAAGATTTATTTAGAAAAAAGCCAGAGAATAATTATATTAATATTTTTTGGTCAAGTAGTATAATGACTAAAATTTCTTTTTTAATATAAATAAATGAAGTGTTCGAGGTTCGAATCCCGTCTCTTATATGTTAAATGCATTGTCCCTACATATTTAACCAAAGTGTCCATGTTGTTGGGTGTGAATTACCAGAGTCAACATATGATGCAACTATAACAAGTGATCAGCAGGATTTTTTGTGTGCAATCCCTTAGCAGTCACCTTTAAAATAAAGTTTTCTCATTCAAGCTGTTTACCTACCTTTAGCTCATAGCAAAAAACTGGCAACCAAAAGACTCCTTTTTTTGTAATCTTTCCATATATGCCCATCTTTCCAAGTCAACAACCATTGCATTGACTATATAATATAGTTCGGTATGAACCAATCTTAGTTTAGATTCTTTGAACGTCTTCTATTTATACTATAAAAGATACTATAAAAAGATTAACCAGATGGTTGGTGGTACCAAACAACTAATCACAAAATTATACTATTATTGACTGCTAACTATATGTTCATATTAGTTTTGTTCGAATTTGCTTTTTCCTATTCTAATTTCTATTAACATGCTGTTTTTAATATACACTTTTTTAGTTTAAATTCAAATCAATTTCACTAAATCATGGCGGAACACACATAAATTAATGAGACCAATTTAAATTTCAATCAATTAGAGAAGAGCAATGATATTTTGACATCCAAAACTCAACAACTTTTGCTTACACCGACTGTATATGCCATAAAGCAATTCTAAGCTTGCACGGAATCCAAGGTGGTAAGAAAATATTAAAAAAATTGAATTGTACTCAAAACCCTATTAATATACGGTGGAGGACAACCTTTTGGTTGTCAGTTTATCATTTCTCATTAGAGAAATATGTTGAGAGGTTGTCTTGTTAGCACAATTCACTTTATCATAATGATCTATACATATTGCAAAGTTGTGCAAAAATTTTGTTTTTGACAATGTGCGACATGATTATCAACAACATAATTGAAGACTTTTTTAATCGTCATCTATAAGACCTAACCCAATTGAAAATGCTAACATTGTTAGGCTGTATATATTCCATGGTGTTTGTTATTTCATCTATTGACCCAATATTTTTTTTTGTAATAATCAATTTGCTTTTACGTGAGATCAAAAATAACAATTAACTCTTTGATAAGGTGCTTGTAAGTTAACAAATTCTCTATATTTATCTGGAGCAAAAAGATACTGCATTGAAGCCGACTCTGGAAAATAGTTCTTATAGCACCCCATACCCTTATAGAAAATAAATAAATATATGGCAAGGATATTTCTCTATCTCTTTCTCATCAATTTATTGTATCTATCTGTTTTTCCCTCTTGAATATGTTTTCCCCTCTTTCTTTCAACCAAAGGAGAGGATCCATTTCACACTATTTCACAGTCAACGATCAATTTGGTGGAAGAGGCAAGTACTAAAAGAAGTCACATTCTACATTCTTTTCTCCTTAAGCCTAGACATTGCATGACCAATAACAACGGTTCTCCTCTTCATTCTTAATTCATTCCAATTTCTTGATCAAGAGTCATGTGTTTGGAAAGACAAAAATAGGGTAAAAACCCATTCCTCAGTCCATTGTTCTTTCTCCGCATTAAGGTTTAATTGCATGTTTGATCCCTTATGTTTATTTTAATTTTCAAGTTCGTCCCTTATATTTTAAAAGTTTCAAGTTAGTCCCTTACGTTTTAAAAGTTTCAAGTTGGTCTAAAACGCTACTCACGTTGGAATAAATTAATCCCTTCCGTCACTTAACGTTTAAAGATTTCGGTTGACAATAGGGGTGATAGAACTTTAACTTATTTAGAAAATCAGTTTAAAACATTTTTTTAATTTTTTTGGTTTTATTAAACTCAATATCATGTCGCGAAAAAGACTAACTTATTCCAACGTGAGCAACGTTTTGGACCAACTTGAAACTTTTAAAACGTATGGGACAAACTTGAAACTTTTAAAATATAAGGGACCAACTTGAAAACTAAAATAAACATAAGGGATCAAACATGCAATTAAGCCAAACCCCGCATTAATAACCAAAGAAATGATAGTTGACTCGATAAATCGTTTTTTTACTATGTATAAATCTTCGATATATTCCTTCAAAAAAAAACTTTGATATATTGTTGTATTGTTCAAAATTCAATTCAGTGTGTGTTTGGAAATACTATAAATTTTACGTTAACAACTCACATCTAAACCAAAAGATACAATTAGTAGCTTCACACCCACTATAAGTTTACTTTCCCTTCCCACGTTACTAAGCATACACTCAAACAAAAATAATGATATGGGGACATGCAATTAGACACAACGTTCGGTTATTCTTTTTTTAACAATTTCCCCCGCATCTAAATGCGTACCCAAAAATGATGTATTGTATGATATAGATAATACTTGGATGACTTTGGAGGATTTTGGTGACTTTGGTAACTTTAATATATTTGTATGATTAGGATCGAAAAAGATAGAGATAAAATCATTAAACTCAAAATCATTCAAATGAAACCATGATATGTAGCAGTTCGAAATGTCACATTCTTTGTTCAAATAACTCATCTCCTCAAACAATCCCTCTTCTTCATTCTCTTTAATTCATAACATCAGGTAGAATTAGTGGTCAATACTATGTTTCTTTATTGGTTGAGGGTTTTTCTTTGTATATCAAAAAATATTTGTTAGAACTAGCGACCGATCTCTTAAATGTACCGCAGTTGCATACAAAGAGTAAATATTTTTATGTGGTTGAATAACTCAATTGGTTTGTGATAAAGATTAAGAAGTTAGATGTCAGATTCAAGTACTGATTTTTTTTTTATTGAGGAAGCATTCAAGTACCGACAATGTAAAAATTAATATAACAGTTAACATATTAACATTTTTCATTACAAAAAATTGATATGTCTTGATTTATAAATAAAAATAAACAATAAATGGTGGACTCGGTCATACGTGTTTGTAATTTAGCTGTGCTTGGTCCAATTATTCTCTCGCATTGATGGTTGGTGCTACATACATATATATTGAGTCAAAAATAACTTTTGGCACTTTCAAGTAGTTTAATTTATATTGATAATTTGACGTTTTCTAATCACATAATTACAAACTACCAAACTCGAAGCAAAATTAAAAGACCTTAACTGTACCGTTACGCATGTCACAGATATAATAATTGTTAGTAGAATTATTGTTATACATTAGAATAAATTAACAATGACTAGCAGGATTATAATATATAGAAGTGGTGACTCGTGACGACATACTACTGCGCTAAGACTCAGCATGGTAGCTACTTGCATTTGCAACTTACTTGCAAATATCTAGAGACAAAGATTATTAGGAAGTCAGGTAGGACATGTTAATTGTAATTATATCAGAGAAATTGATATTTGATCAATTATTTTATAACAATTTTTATGACAACTTTATCTCTCATATTTATTTTATATTATGTTTTTACTATCTCTTTTAATTATATTGTTTTGGTTTTTGTGTCAATATCCATATTATTTTATATATTTTGATTGTCTAATAAGTTGTCCTAAAAAATAATTGTTTAAATAACATTCCTCTTTATACTAATACCATTCTTGTGTTTCGAATGATTGTCGATGGTGAGAGAGTGATAGGTAGTTTTGGTAAAGCTTTGAGTTGCAAGAGATTTTGTTGTCTCTTTTATTTTTGTTTCATGTAATTTTTCGTTTTTGTCCTTATTCTTCATACAATTTAACTGTGAAAATAACAAGAATTTTGATCTCCTAAACACTGTGAAAATAAGTGTCGTTGTTGAGGGTATTTTTGTGGTGTTTGAAGAGAAAAAATAAAAGTGAGAAGAGTAGCATTTAAATAACAATGATTTTTCTCTCTCATTTATGAAGAAAACTTGATCACTATTAATTTGGCCCATTGGAGCCTCTCAAGCCTCAATCCACTGCAAATTTATTGAAGAAAAAAAAACTATTGATTTAATACACTTGAGGTAGGTTCAATCATAATTATGAACCATATACTCCCTCCGTTTTGAAAACTATTCATTTAAATTTATTGACAAAAAAACTATTGATTTAATACACTTGAGGTAGGTTCATTCATAATTATGAACCACATACATCATTAAATGAATGAACCTAAAAAGTCAATTTTACTTATATTTAGAACATAGGGAGTATGTATAATAGTTTAGACTCTTTAAAGGCGTGGGGCGGGAGCACATACCAAATTCTCATTCATGTCCCCGACTTTGAATAATGAAGAAAACGCTAATCTACCCCACCCCTAATTAAAACAAATTTCTCTAGCGGGGTGGATTCGTTGGGATATTCAATAAGACTTTGTAAGAGGAGACGAAAACTTACTTTTCCTTATTGTTCTTTCAAATTTTTTAAAATATCAAATATATATCAAAATATAAACTTATCATCCAAAATCTAACCCACAGGCTCTAGATTTTGTAAGTATGTTGAAAATTGCTCTTCTCACGAACAAAAATGCTCACTCTCACATGAAATGACCAAACTACCCCTACTTTGCTCTTTCTTATGTTTGTAATCAACTTTAAGGTCAATTCTATGGTGTACAAGTTAGACAAATCTTGCATTATGCATAAATTAGTTTTTACCATTAGATCAATAAATCTCACCTTTAAATTATATGAGACATGATATGACTTATTGATTCATTAGTGAAAAAGACACTTGTGCATGATGCAAAACCATTTAACGGTTACTTTTTTGACATTCAAAATGTCCTATGAACACAAGTAAAAGACCAAAAAACTCAGCGGCAGTTAACTGCCGCCGGTTTTCTAGTTATAACCCAATAGTAGTTAACTACCACTGGAGGTATTTTAGTAATTTAGTTGTGTTATATAGAACTTCTGAATGTCGGAAAAGCAATTCTCAAACCATTTTACTTGTAAATGTTTAACAAAATCTCAACTTCAACTCATATGAATGACATGAATTTTCAAACAAAGGACATGGGTAATTTCTTTTTAGATCCTCTCAATATCTCTTAAGCCCCCAAAATTCTATTTTTACCCCTAATATATACGTCTAATAGATATGTCATAAGGATTAGAGACTTATCTCCTAAAGGGTTAAAGAGTCATATCTCCCGGAGGGTTAGGAAGTTATCTCCCAAATGAGTGTTTTATATGACATAACAATGATTATTTTGGTGTTTCAAACCTACTTCTCACCTAATTCTTGATGTTAAGCTCATTATTATGACATATAAAACAGTCATCTGGGAGATAACTCCCTAACCGTTTAAAGTGTATTTATCTGACATATATATTAAAGATAAAAATGAAATTTCTTGAAAGCACATAGATATTGCAGGTATCTAACAAAAAATTTTCAAAGCCAGGCTTCCACCAAATTTCAGTAGTGTATGTAGGGTAGCTTTGTATGTGCTACCAACCAAATGGCCCCAACATGGACTAATTTTTGTAGTTGGCATATTTGTTGTGAAATAGAAGGGAGAAAAAAAAAATTCTAATAGGTTCAGATTCTGATTTAGATAATTGAGGTACATTACTTTTACTTTTAGCATTGAATTAAGGAGCTTTTGCTTTTAAGAAAAAAATAAAGTGCAAAAATGTCACAGGAAAACCTTGACATCTCAACTAGGTTGACATTCTAAAACTAGCAAATATCATTTGCTAAATATGCTAATAATAAAAAAATAATATATCAAAATACTTTTAGAATGATTTGTACTAACACCTGGTCGTTATCCTTTAACCATTTGATCGAGGATTCGATCATTGATGGGTTTGTATGAAAAATATATAAATCAACATTTTAAATGTATCTTTGTTTTGGATCATATGTTTTTATCCCATGACAAATACAAGACAATCGTATCTCAAACGTACTAGACAATTGTTTTCAAAAGAAAAGGTAAAATATTAATTGTTCAATACCCCCATACTATGCGTATGAGGCTCGTTTCGATATCGGATACACGTCAAACAGAATATTTCATCACATAGATACATATCGGAGCGAGCTTCAAAGCTTAAGTTACATGGATAAACTTTAGCATCCATAGAGCTAAGATAATCGATTGTTAAATTGGATAAATTCTATGGTGCCTGAGGTTAATTTGAAAGATGGCCCCCAGGATGAGTTGTTATTGGGCTCCAATGAAATGATGAGAAAAACACACTGGTATCAATCAACAATGTCCACTGTAAAGGAAAACGAAGCAATCAAAAAGCAAAACAGAAAGGAAAAGTAAATGCAAACGACGTCGTAATGTTGCCGATTCAACAGACACTATCATCATCGCTTTTTCTCAATTGTTACTTTTGTTTTTGAAATAAATAAATTAAAACCATACTCATTGTTGCTTTCAAATAATCACACATTCTCACTCACACGATTTTCACAATGCGATCATTAGTATTAACCCCGCGAACCATGCCGGAAACCACCGTTGATTTCCGTGCACCGCCGCCATCACCGGTTGCCTCCGGTCGTAGATCAACGGTAACAAACAACGAATTTCTCACCGAGTTTCTGGAAACTTCGCTTCGAGTTCCAGATCTAGTATTACCGGACAAGATATTCCCGAAACAGATCAATGACGAAACGCCGCCAAAAGTCGATTTCGTTGCGCTGTGTTTTCACGAAGATGAAGATCTCATCGACATTGTTTCGGATTCCATTGCTAGGTTCGGATGTTTTCAGCTTATTAACCATGGAATATCACCGGGAATTGTGGCTGCTGCAGTGGAGGTTGCCGGAGGAATTTTTACAGTGCCGCCGGAAATGAGAGATGCTGTGACGAGGTCGCCGGAGAAACCTCGGGGTTTTGAAGAGTATCATGATGAAGTAGAAGAAGAAGAGGAGGTAAAAGAGTTGAATGAAGAATTTATTTGGTGTAAGAATGATGAAGAGTTGAAGTTGAAATTGGAGGGAATTTGGCCTATTGGATATCCTAATTTTAGGTATTTCGAATTTTATTGCATCTTCACATTTTTTGTTTTTTAGAATAAAGTTTCAATTTATTTCATCAACTATCAATCCCTTTTTCTCTCAAAATGTTAATAAAGTTTAGCTCAGCCGTAAATAGTTAACTTAAGTCTAAAGTTGTGGATTCAACTTTCGAGTTTGATTTGCGAGAATCATTTTGACAAATGATATGTAGATATCTCGGTTAATGTTCATTGAGTATTGAGCTACTCTAACCTTAATATACTTTGAAGCTCAACTCACATAAAATTTCGTTGAGTTTTGAGACGGTCCTGACCTTGGTGAAACCTTGAAATTCAACTCATCTAAACTATCTTCTATAAAAAAAAAACTGAATTGTTAAAATATATCGTAATATAATAATTTATAGTTTGTCAATTTTATTTTGTTAGTTCTTAATGTAGTAAAGTATATAAACTACTAATAAAAACCTAATACAAACTACTTATGACTTTTCATATACTATATTTTTTTACGATACAAAGATAATTATATATGAAGACTTAATTAGATGTTTACTCTATTTTTACAACAAATATTAATAACAAAATAAAAAAGTATATATAATATTGGGTTTTGACGGGAAACAAGGGATTATTCTATTTTGTTATAAAAAGTACATATAAAAATAAATCAACATTTATCAATATTATCAAATCGATAGTTACAATTACACACACATTCATTTGGGAAATGGATATTCTACTTCTTTATAGATATGAATTAGTGCAATAAAAAATTTCAGCTACATGATTAATATCGTAAAACTTGTATTGTAAGTTGATCTTACGTGATCAAGAAAAATTGGTCGAGATTTAATAGTTTTTATCGAGATTGACGTGGGACAGTACCTGCAGTTACTCTGACGCTCAAGTCAATGACTGAGTAAGAGTGTGAGATATAAAGTGGATAGAAATTTACAAATTATGTACCTTGCATTTGTGGTGAAAGAATATGTATTTTATAGGCACTGATAAGGAGTCGTTAGAGAGCGGTAAAAAGTTCATTGCACACGACGCTCATCAATGTTTAGCTCGAGCGACTATTGCTAGCCATTGAGGCGTTACAGGATAGTGAGAATCCATGGTTGAGCTTGTGTTTAGCCTTGCATAATAAAGATTTTGAGGCCTACGCTAGTTCATAACGTGATGTTTTAAAGTACAAAAATTGGAGCTAAATTATGAACTATTTGATTTTTATATATTGCGTGAATGCATGATTCCCCCTCCAGTTGCACGGAATCTAGGTTCTTCATCATCATGTTATTGCTTATATAAACAATCTATCTTTACGTTTTGGATCAAATAATTAATTAAGATCACATGAATGTGCGATTATCCCGACAAATTTAGATACTTCGTACATAATACTAATTACACAGGATGCTATTGTACGATATGACATTACTTCCTGACATATCTCAAAAAAAAAAAAAAATAGTAGGTATTGGATTATAGGCAGTTTGTTTACTTTGTATATATTGATGGCTATTTGTTATTTGATTATTTTTCAATTTTATTATAAATGTTTTCTAATGTAAAATTTGTTGAAATTGCAGCAAGAAGATGGAAACTCTACAATCACGTGTGGAGAAGGTGGCTGAGAAAATTTTGGCTATCATATTGAAAAATGTTACAAAGAAATTAGCAAGTGATGGTGATATAATTGGTCATGAAAATGAAGTTGGGATACTTTGTTGCATTTACAAGCATTATCGAGATATTAATAGGAACGATCATTGGGTCGATTCTTTGAAATATGATGTGATTAGAATGCTGATTAGGGGAACTGATTACTCTCATTCTTTGTGTTTGCATGTGTGTGATGGCTCTTCAGAGTTTCATGTTTACTCAAAGAAAAGTTGGTTGTCTTTCTGCCCTGAACAAGGTGCACTTGTAATCACTGCTGGAGATCAAATCCAGGTTATTTTACATTTTTGCTTTCTCTTTCTACATAATAGTGATAGTATTTCAACAAAACAAAAAACTCCATCTCCACTTTTGTTTGAAACACGAACAATTATAGATCTTAAAATAAACAAAACTAACCTCTTAATGTTAGTGTGTCAATATTTTGACAATACCTTCAATCTTTCATGACAGCAAAATTGCTGATAGATATTATATCTGCCCATCTCACTTAACGAGTTTGATATTTCAATGGCTATAGGTATTGAGTGGAGGCCATTACAAGGATGTAATTGGAAAGGCAATATTTAAAGGCAAAAGAGAAGACAACATTTCAATGGCTTTCCTCTATTCTCCTCAAAATGCCAAGAAACTTCAAACCAATAGGGAAAGACCTATTTCACTTAGCCAACAAGCCATCTTGGCTGTAATTTTGAACCTTATGTACCACGTTCTAATATTTGTCTTTAAAAAAGTGTGATGATGTTTTCATAGAACATGAACTCGATGAAATACCGATACACATTCATACTAAGTTCAAACATACTTGTACGCTCTCCACTTAAACAATTATATGATAATATTGTGCAGCATACTCCTGTTAGCACCTCAAAATCTTATGCACAGTCTTAATAGCACCCACAACAATCTCAAAGACTAAAAGTTTCCAACAACATAAGTTATAGATAAATTGACTAGTTTATCCTAACCAAGGAAGTTGATATTGCTTTGCTGCACATACTGAGATGTGGGAACTATAAGCAAGTGACAGGAAAGTCTATCATTAAAGGTGAGAATAAAACAGTATTAAATGGCTTTCCTCTGTTCTACGACATTAGGCCAGCTAGCTGAATTAGCTATATATAACAACTAACAAGAACATGTCTTTGTGTACCATGCCCTCGTTAATTTACCAAAATACATAGTAGTTGCCATCAAACCTTTGAACCTAATGAAATAAATATTATATGTTTTGCTCCCATTGTCCACATTTTAATGAAGTCCAAATCATCCGAGCAAGCATGATTCTGTTCATATTTCAAGAGGTAAAGTTTCCTGTGAAATTCAAACAAATTTAAACTACATTAATGCTTCTTTTAATATGGAAAAGAAAGTATGCTTAAACAATATATACATACTGTATGTCTCTTGTAAGACATGGTCAATGAAAAAAACATCGTAATGTAAACTAAGTTCCCTAATGAAATTCATAACAGGTCAATGAAAAAAACATTGTAATATAAACTAAGTTCCCTAATGAAATTCATACCAGAAATGATAAAATTCCAATATTGAACCCACTAATGTATTGCAAAATAATTATCACTAGTACTTAAAAATGTACAAAACAAACAGAGAAAGAAACCTATAACTCAACAATGAACATAAAAAATTTACTTGAATGCAATATATCACAAGACTATTTCCTAATTATTTTAGGTTGTCTAGAATATCAAACTCGTGAATACAAGGTTCGTAACAAGCTTCATCAAGAAAATCACTTTGATCCATCAAAGTGAACACTAATGTCGACCCAAGTAAATACAGCTATTTTAGTTGCATTTACAATAATATCACACAGTAGAAAATCACCAAGTAAATTTACAATGGGGATAATGAAATCTAACAATTTTTCTTTTCAATTGCATTAATAAGGTAAATGTCATCATTTTCTTCAGTTTTATAGTTACAAAAAATACCTCCTCTTGGTAAGCATGAAAATAACTGATTCAAAGAAAGTTTACAAGATTTGAGGGTGTGGTATTATGTAGTTCCACCACAATATAATTGAAATGTGGTGACATGCATCTAAAAAGAAGATTCAACTACTAATAGGACAAGACTAAACCCAATGTTAGTCATCTTTTATTTGATGCAGTAGTAAGACAATGAGAATGGATTGAGGGAGAGAAATCACACCTTAGGAGATACAGCTTAATTAAATGTAAGTTGGCATATTCCAGAGGCCCTTGGCACATTATATAACGTTTTGAGAATGGAGTTCTTCTCTTGGTCCACACATCTATCAGCAGTAATCATTATTGCCTCTAAAACAAGTCCTTTTTGCAAAATATACTCAACAAATGACACCTCATCTGGTGATCCTCGAAATCCGTCATTTCTGAAGCAAGGTGAGCAAAGAATTGGAGTTAAACCAAGGAAGAATGATGCCTAGGCAACGCAAATATTGAAATTCTTGAAAGCGTAGATCATGGGGTTGACCAAGTGTCCAAGCAGCCACTGTTTGTACATGACATCAAGTAGTAATTAGTACAAAACTATATCAAGCTATATGTAAATAAATAAATCATGATCATTACTGATATGGTTAGTTGATAGTTTATTATTAGTTAGTTACTAACTAACTTACTCTCTATTATAAATGATGACATAAACATAAAATAACTAAAATAAAACATAACCTTGGTTGTTGAAGGACTCAAAACTAGCTCTTCAGTCTTAGAGAGAGCGCCAAGGAGATTGTGTAAGGGGATGATGGAACCAAACGACTGGGGCAATAAATCAAGATAGGCTTCCACCACGTTGTGCAAGTTGTACATGCTGAAAACTTGGCTGAATGTGATTCCAGTAATGTGAAGATACTCAAGATCAGGCGCATTTATTTCAAGGCAAGCCCCAACATCATTCTCAATGAAGATTCTCAGCTGTTTTAAGGAAGTTGGGATACAAATTGTGTCCAAGCGATCAGCAGAAAAGCAAAAATCCAGAGTTTCAATGACGGGGCAGCCACAGAGAAGTGCATTCAAGGAAGACACTTCCGCATTACCACCGATGTTGATTAGCAGCATCTTTAGTGACGGTAAACTAACCTCCGTAGATCTTTGAATGTGTACATGAATTCCACCACTGAGACTGAGGAACAGACAAGTAATGTTCTATCACACACAATTCAGAAACTCATTACTTATTATAGGGTTTTGCTAATCAGTGCCGTAACGACATTGGTTAAAGAGAGTCAAGATCCTCTCCATTTATATTTTTTTTCTTAGCAATAATTACACAACTTTTTTGTTGCAAAGTTACTTATTTTAATACTTTAACCAATGCATCAAAGACACTAATTAACATTCTCACGCTCTAAAGTGAATTGAGTTAGATCCATTCAACTTCTCAGTTGCACAGACACTTCTAATCTGAAGGCGTGTCTTGTGTTTCACACTTTCGAAAATATAATAACACTGAATTATGTTATTGTAATAAAATTTTGTATCACATATTTAAAGTAACAAAAGGGAAGTGATTTATTTAACTACCTGAGTGAAACGAGGTTAGTGGAAGTGAAAAGGGTTTGAGGCAGCTTGAATTGGGATATGTCATCGTCTTCGTCTTCGAGGGAATTGAGATTGAGGTTGAGTTCCTGGAGGTGGGGCCCAATAACGGCACGAACCCAAGTATCAACTGAATATTCACGAAACTTGTCGACGTAGTTAAGGGAGTAAGCACAGTCGAGACTCATCTTCTGAATGGTTGCTTTAATTCCTCCAAAGAGAAATGATTTCTTACACTATCTTTTCGCTTATGTACGATGTTTTTATTTCGTGAGACGATGAGTCAAATATCAAATTCACATACCCAATTATAAAGGTATTGAAAACCTAAGAAATGAGAGTTTGAATTGAGTAGATCGTTTTAAATATATTTTCTTTTAAGTTAAAAATGTTATCCGTCAAAACATTTAACTTCAATTTAAAGTTATTTGTAAGAAGGTGAATTTAAACCATTAAAAGCAGAAGAGAAATATGAATGGTTTATTTTTATACTAAGTTAATTGAATGCGATGATTTTTTATGTTCTTCTTTGTGGGGATCATCCCAGCATGGTTACTCTTATTGGCCTTCTGTAGGGGCATCAGGTGGTTTATTAACTATGTGGGATAATTCTGAGGTGGAGGTGTGGTCTTCGGTAAGCATTAAACATGTGGTGATAATTCATGGTAGGTTTCTGGTGTCCAACGAAGAGTTTTATGTGGCTAATGTATATGCACCTTGTGATAACACCGCTAAGCAGCGCGTTCTGGGATAGTTTATCTATTCAGCTTCAACTTTTGGTTGGTAAGAAGGTGCGTGTCTGTGGGGACTTCAATGTCGTCCGAGGTGCAGAAGAGCGGCGGTTTCTCATTCTACATATTATATTTCATTTAATCAATTCATAGTTGATAATATGTTGGTCGATTTACCTATATGTGGCCGTAAGTATACGTGGTACAAAAGGTGATGGGACATCCATGAGTTGTATTGATCGATTCCTGTTATCTGAGGAGTGGTGTGTGGTGTGGCCTAGTTGTATGCAATTGGCTCAGTTGAGGGGGTTGTCGGATAATTGCCCTTTGTTGTTGACTGTGGATGAGGAAAATTGGGGTCCTAGACCCTCCCGTATGTTGAAATGTTGGGCGGATATTCCAGGGTACAAACAATTTGTAAGTGACAAGTGGAAGGCTATGCAAGTGGACGGATGGGGAGGCTTTGTTTTGAAGGAAAAATTAAAGTTAATTAAAAGTGTTTTGAAAGAGTGGCACAATCCCATGTTCGTAATTTACTATGAAGAATGCATGTGTTAATGGAGCGTATCTCAGTGTTAGATGGCAAAGGAGAAGTCGGGTTGTTATCAGAAGATGAAATTGACGAGTTGCACGGCCTTACCTCCGATCTTCATTCACTAGCGCGGGTAAATCCAAGCATTTGTTGGCAACAATCTCGGTTGTTATGGCTTAAAGATGGAGATGCAAATTCTAAATACTTTCACTCTATTTTGGTTGGTCGTCTTCGGGGGAACACACTTTCTTTTATTATGGTAGATGGTGTTCTAGTGGAGGGTGTTCAACCTATTCGTGCTGATGTATTTTCTCATTTCGCATCTCACTATAAGGCGCCTCAGATGGACAGGCCGAGTGTGGAGAATTTAATTTTTAGCACTTTGTCTTACACGGGAGGTGCTAGTTTAATTAAACCTTTCTGTGTAGAGGAAGTGAAGGCCGTGGTGTGGAATTGCAACAGTTATAAAAGCCCGGGTCCTGTTCACAAAAGGTATTAGTAAGACATTTATTGCTCTCATTCATAAGGTGGATAATCCGCAAAAGCTAAACGATTTTAGACCAATTTCTTTAGTGGGGAGCTGGCTAATTGATTACAGCTGGTTATTGGAAGTGTAATTTCTGATACGATCTTCTTCCATTTCTTCTGCTTTTCGTCGTCGTTTAGACGACTCCGCCATTGTTTGCGAAACCTTTGCCTCTTCTCAGCCTCTTTAATTATTTAGCTTTTCCTAAATTCATTTCAATCCTCCAACGTGAAATGATATTTGTTATTTAAATTTCGTTTGTATGGACTTATTTTTAAGTTTATTAAAAATATCCCTAAAAAAAAAGTTTATTAAAAATAATGTATATAAATAAGGGTTTTGCTAGAAGCCATCCATGAAGGTGTCTTTTAGCAAGCCACACCTCAAGGTGTGATTTTCACTTTTTAGTTATAACTTTGCTAAAAGACACCTTCATAAAAATTAGTTGGTGTCTTTTAACAAATACTCATAGAATAACTTGCTAAAAGACACCTTCTTAAAATATGTCTTCTAGTAAAACCCTATAAATAAATACTACCTTCGTCCCTATGTATAAGACCTTTTTGCCAAAATAACGGGAATTAAGAAAGTGGATATTTGTATTAAAGTTTGTTTGTAATCACTATTGTTTTTACAATTTCATCATTTAAGAGAGAGTTAATTTATGTTTTCAACAAATTGAAGAAAAATATGTACAATAGATAGAGGCATGTATGTAAAGAAATAATTAATGTAGTTTGAAATAGCAAATGGATCTTATAAAAATGGACAATTTTTTTTCTCTTCAAAAGGGTCTTATAATTAGGGACGGGGGTAGTAAGTTTTTACGTTAATTCATAAGTTTTTATAAAAGTTGTATTTTTAAAAGTTATAATACATGAAAATTTATTTATTTGCATACCTTATTTTATATTAACTTAAAAATAACTCAATCCAATCGGACCATCAACATCCATTTTTTTTTAAATGTCTTTTCATTTTTACAATAATTTATTTTTTAATATAGATGAAATGAAAAACACCACATGAAATTCACATGCAAGATTCCGTTTGAGGTCGGATAAAATGTTCAATATAACAATATCGACATTTTCAGTTGAGACACACGAAGAATATGCCAAAAAAAAAATTCAAAAACTCGATCTACCATATAGCCTATAGCGAAAGACCTATTTCCCCTAGCCAACAAGCAATCATGGTTGTAATTGTGAACCATAATGACATTGTGATTGGTGACATTGGTCAACCACAATATCACATGTATCTTTCTTCTCTCTCTTCCACAAGATTTTTTTGTCATTTTGTAAACTTGTGATATTGTGGTTGACCAATGTCATCCAAATGCTAGCCAAACCTTATGTACCATGTTCTAATATTTGTCTTGATGAAATACAAAATACTCATACAAAGTTCACATACTTGTACAATGTTATTCCTGGTTTGGAGTGTTGTTAGATAATTATGTTTGTTATAATTTTTTTTTATTACTCCGTCGGATTCATTATAAGTGGGCATTTTGCTCATTTCACACATATTAAGAAAAAATATATAAGTGAAAGAGAGAGAAAAATAGTTTTCTTTATCAAGTATTGATGCATTCTTCTTTAACAAATATTGAATTGGAAGTGATGAAACCGTGAAAGTAATATTAATTAGAGTTATAATTGAAAGAAAAAAAATAATGAATATTGTATTGAAAAGTAAAATGAGTCAATTTTTTTAGGACAATATTTTTATGCAAATGACTCACCGGTGACATTTAGAATGGAAAAGTGTTAGACTTTCCCATGATGGCCAAGTGAGTCAAACACCATAGGTATATTACTTTTATATTTCAATGGTGCAGATGCTTTACCGGTTACTTTTAATGACTTATTGGTGATATATTTGGAAAAGAAATGTGACCCCACACAAATCATAAATTAACATTATTTGATATATCTATATTTTATTAATTTAGCAACTTTTAATCCAAAATATTCAACTTCTGTCCTTAATGCTGGATTGTCCAACTGCACTTTAAAGATTTGATCCACATTTTCTTTTCTTGAAATTGGTTTTCCACTTTAAAATTTTTCATTATTTCCTCAAGATCAATTGTGCACGTTGAAATCCGTTCAATTGAAAAGGTAACATAACAGAAAATCCTAAGACTCCTTTTTTTTTTTGAAGAGGAGAAAATCCTAAGACTCCTATTTCACACTTTAAACATCAATTACAATTTCTCATGGGTAAATCCATTATGCAGCAAATTTACTTGTATAAATTTTCTTCTTATTTTTAATTAACAAGGTAATATAAATTGCTTTCAGATCCATTCTTCAAAATCCATCCGTATACAACAACTTTTGTTTTCAAAATCAACTTCCCAAATATATTTATTACAAATCGATGGAGTATCTTAGCTTTCTTCAACTAACCACAAAGTTGCAAACAACAAAGAAAAAAGAACACCGTTCCAGATCTGTCAAGATGCACCGTTTCGTATAAATTGCCTAACTATAAAGCTCGATTTTCACATGTTTCAATCCATTAATGGTTGTTTTCAATGATACTTTTTTCAATGAGAGGTTTGTATTCTTTTGGTGGAGTTCACAGTTGAAGAAAATATTGTCTTCTATGAGAGAGGTATAAATCACAGTGTTATAGTGAAAGTGAGGTGAAACAGAAAAGAGCAAACAACAATAAGATATATTATCAAATTTTAATGTTTTTTTTAAAACAAGAGGTGCAAACTACCACAAGAGGTGCAAACTGCCACCTGTCTGTTCTGATCGGCTTTTCCCATGGTGAGAAACTATAAGCCTTTCCCAGGCTAAACGTTACCTGACTCACTTATTACAGGACGGAGTGAGTAATTGGAGTATCTTTTTTTTAAAAAAATTGGTAAAGAGAAAATAATATTAATTAAAGAGATATTAATGATTATTTCACGCCCGTTCACAATAAGATATAAATTGTCCCTTATGATTGCAAAACTACAGTTTTATCACCAGGCTAACCCTTCACTGGCAATAATTGGAATTCACTGTTTGCCATTCAAAATCTGCACAATCTTAGAAGCACCCACACAACAATCTCAAAGACCATGAGATTCCAACCAGCCATAGATAAATTGACCAATTTGTCTCAATCAACAAAGTTGAAATTGGTACTATAAGCAAGTGATTAAAAAACCTAGATTTTAACGTGAAAAATAGACGGTACTTAAATGGTCTTCCCGGTTCCACACAAACAAAAAAAAAAAATCCAAGAACTTTTCCTTGTGTACCATGCCTTGATATTAATTTACCAAAAATAAGGAAATGCATAGTAGTTGCCAAAAGACTTTTGAACATAATGAAATGCAAAATACGTTTTGCTCCCATGTCCTCCTTTTAGTGAAGCTCAAATCATCTTAGGGAAGGTTTTCCCTGAAATTGAAACAAATGTAAATTTCTACATTAATACTTCTCTTTTTATGCAAAAGAAAATATGCTTCCACACTATGTACTTACTTCTACTATGTCTCCCATAAGACTTGATCAATGGCAAAAACATCATAATGTAATCTAATTTCCCTAATGAAGTTCCTAACGGAAATGATGAAATTATGAATGAAACCTACTAATTTATTGCATAAAAACTATCACTGGTACTTAGAAATGTACGAAATTTACAGAGAAAGATACTAATGAACATAAAAAATGTACTTGTTTCGCATACAGTAATACGGCAACAGCCAAATCGAATGCAAATGTCATAAGAGTGTTTTCTTATCATTTTAGATTGTCTAGAAGATTTGTAATCAGCTTATTAAAGAAGACAGAGCTTCATCAAAAAAGTTGATTCTGATCCATCAAAGCGAATACTTACGTCAGCCCAAATAAACAAAGCTTTAGTTGCTATGATAATAGTATCACACACTAGAAAATCAACAAGTAAATTTAAACAATGAGAATCTAATAATTTTTCTTTCAGTTTCAGTAATCAAGTAAATGTCGTCATTTTCTTCAATGCTACAGTTACAAATCTAGCTCAACTCTTGCTTAGCATGAAAATAACTAGATCCAAGAAAATTAAGAAACTTTAAGGGTATGGTATTATGTAATTCCACCACAATATAATTTAAATGTAGTAAATCAATGTTTGTCATCTTTGATTTGATGCAGTACTAAGAGTGTCTAAGACAGAAAGAATGGATTGAGTAAATGTGATTGGAAAGCCAATCTTTAAAAGCGAAGAGAAGACAATATTTCAATGGTTTTTCTCTATTCTGCTCATTACCAAGAAAAGAATTCAAACCAATAAGAAAAGAACTACACTTAGCCAACAAGCCAGCCGGGCTGTAATTTTGACCCTTCTGTACCATACTTGTACAAAGTTACTCCTAGTTAGGAGTGCAGTTGGAACTTGGAAGATTATGTTTGCTGTATTTTTAATAATTAATTGGTGTTTCCTTACTACTATGAATACCAAAAAAGAAATCACAATCATGTGATCAAATTGTGCAGCATACTCCTCTTTTCAAGACAAAAGAATGAGAAAAAATTTCAAGACCAGCTAGCTGCATTGGCTATGTATAACAAGAACTTGTCCTTGTAACCGTGTTGTGATATTAATTTACCAAAGTACATATTAGTTACCAGTAAACCTAATGAAATACATATTAAATGTTTTCTCCCATTGTCCTCTTTTAGGTAAAGACCAAGCAAACATGTTTCTGTGCATTTCAACAGTGGAACTTTTCTATGAAATTCAAACAAATGTAAACTACATTAATACTTTCTTTTTATGCAAAAGAAAATATGCTTCCACAATATGTGTGTGCAGTATGTCTCTTGTAAGACTTGGTCAATGACAAAAACAACATAATATAATCTAATTTCCATAATGAAATTCATAATAGAAATGATACAATCATGACCGAACCCATTGCATAATAATTTACAGAGAAAGAAACTCATAATTGATCCATAAACATAAAATACTTACTTGAATGCAAATACCACAAGATTTCTTCTCATTTTAGATTGTAAATACAAGGTGTGCAATAAACTTTTAATAGAAAGGAAGTGCTTTATCAACAAAGGTGATTTTGAGCCATCAAAGCGAACACCAATGTTCCCAAATAAACAAATATTTAGTTGCAGTGACAATAATATCACACAATATAGAATCACAAAGTTAATTTGCAACAAGTGGCATGAAATCTTGAAAGTTTTTCTTTTCAATTTCACCAATCAGATAAATGTTGTCATTTTCTTCAATGTTATAGTTACAAATCTTGCACCTCTTGCATAGCATGAAAATAACTGGTTCGAAGAAATTTTAGAAACTTTGAGGGTGGTATTAAGGAATTCCACCACCACAATAATATTGAAATGTGGTGACATGCATGTAGCTATAAACAAGATTCAACAGTGCAGACCAAACCCAATGATAGTCATCTTTCATTTGATGCAGTACTAAGACAAAGATAATGGATTGAGGAAGAGAAACCACACCTTATGAGATACAATTCAATCAAATGTAAGTTGGCACACTCCAGATGCCCTTGGCACATTAGACAACGTTTTGAGAATGGAGTATTTCTTCTTTAGGTCTAAGGAAATATCAGTAATAATCACCGTCTTTAAAACAGGTCCTTTTAGCAAAACATACTCAACAAATGACACTTCATCTGGATATCCTCGAAATCTTTTAAATTGAATAAAGGTTAGGTGGGCAATGAGACAATTTAGAGCACCTGGCAGTGGAGCCCTTCTTAGAACTGGTAGCACTTCCTGCACACAACAAAGGACTTGAATAAGATGCAATATTCATAGTAATGGGTTAATAAGTGGTGTACTGTGAAATAAGACGCAGCTTCTAATTTGTGTAATATATTTCATAAAAATTAGTTGATTTCACATTAATGTTATATTTATATAGACAAATTAAGGTGGGATTAAAAAACCTGGTGCTGAATTATAAGAACTTGGAGCATAGGACATTTCTGAAGCAAGCTGAGCAGAGAATTTGAGTTAAACCCGGGAATAACGAGCTCTAGGCGAATCAAATATTGAAATTCTTGAAAAAGCAGATCACAGGGTTCACGGAGCAGCCACTGTTTGTACACGACATCAAGTAGTAATTAGTAAAAATTAAATCTGTATATTTATAAATAACTCATGACTATTAGAGATATAGTTAGTTTATAGTTTATTATTAGTTACTAACTTACTCTCTATATAAATGATGATGTAAACATAAAATAACTTAAAAAGAAAAACTTAACCTGAGTTGTTGAACGACTCAACACTAGATGTTTAGTCCCAGAGAGAGCACCGAGGAGGTTATGTAAAGGGATGACGGAACCAAGTGATTCGGGATAGATATCAACATCAAGATGTGATTCCACCACGTTGTGCAGGTTGTACATGCTGAAAACTTTGCCGAATGTGATTTGGGTAATGTTAAGGTACTCAAGATCTGGTGCATTTATTTCAAAGTGAGCCTCAGTGTTCCTTGCTGCAGTGACTTTCAGCCATTTCAAGGAAGATGGGATATTGCAAACTATGTCTAAGCTTAGCGGACAAAAACTAAGATCCAGAGTTTCGATGACGGGACAGCCACAGAGAAGTGCGTTCACAGAAGACATTTCCACATAAGCAATGTCGATTAGCAGCACCTTTAGTGACGGTAAACTGATCACAGTAGAGCTTGGTATGTATAGATTAATTCCACCAGAGAGCCTGAGAAACAAACATGTTTTTTTTTTTTTTTTTGACAAAAAGTAATGTTAAATCACAATTCAGAAAGCAAAAATCAAACATATACATTTGTGTGTAATATTAGTCCTTTTAATATTTGACTTAATTGCATATTTGGTCCCTTATGTTTACTTTAAGTTTCAAGTTGCTCCCATGTTATAAACAAGTTGGTCCAAATGGTCCAAAATGCTACTTACGTTGGAATAAGTTGGTCTCTTTCGCCATAATATTGCGTTTAATAAAACAAAAAAAAAAACAATTTTTTTTAAAATTCCAACGGACCAACACCCATATTCTCAACCCAAATCTCTAAACAACAAAATGACGAAAGGAACCATCTTATTCCAATGTGAGGATCGTTCTGGACCAACTTGAAATTTAAAAAACATGAGAGACAAACTTAAATTTTTTAAAAGACAAGGACCAACTTGAAATCTAAGACTCTATTTGGTCAAAAATAGCGAATAGCTGATAAGCTAATTTATAGCACACAAGCGAGCTTATAGCAAATCCGCTACAAGTAAAAATAAACTATAAGCTCGTGAGGAATTGACGGTTACCAAATGGGTCTTTTTTTAGTCAAATGAATTTATAAGACATAAACTGAAAATCAAATCAGACCTTAAAATAAACATAAGGGATTAAGGGAAGTGATTTTACTTGAGTGAAACGAGGCTAGTGGAAGTGAAGAGTGATAGAGGGAGCTTGAATTCAGGTCCTCCATCATCCTCAAAGTAAATGATATTGAGGTCGAGTTCCTGGAGGTGAGGTCCAATGATGGAACGAACCCAAGCATCAACTGAATAGGCCAGGAAGTTGTCGTCGTCGTCAACGGAGTATATACAATTGAGATGAAACTTCCTAATGGCGCGGGGATTATGGAGGAGAGCGAAAATACCGTTAACTAAAAGAGCAAAGCTTTTGAATTTGAAGCAATAATCTTCGGAGAAGTTGAGAACGGAGAGATGCTTCCAGAGGTGGCGCCATCGGCGAGATAAACGGCCAGTGGCAACGGCGGATCTTGTGGGGAGGCGCGATAGGATGTGGTTCAGCACACCGTCTGATAAATCGCTGATCCTGTCCTCCTGTTCAACCGCTTTCGGCTCCTCCGCCATTAAAATCCCACCCAATTCCACTCAGTTGCTTTGCCTCTTCAATTATTTAGCTTTTCTTAGTGTTGGGATTTGTTGTGGATTTTTAATTGTGATGTTCTTAGTAATGGCTCCTTTATAAAAAGACTACTTTAAAAAAGGCAATGAAATATGGGAAATGTTTAAAAATGAAATTTTATCTTGGGAATGATGTATTCCAACACATTGAAAGTTTAAAAAGCAACTTTATCTACATAAAATTTGTAAATTATTTCTATATTTGAATCCTTAACTAGTGCTTTAAGGGCATTGGTTAACAAGACCCTCGAAATATTAATGGAAAAAAAGAGTTATATCTAACACATCATGAGTCACACAAAACTCGGATTTAGAACGGATTATACCAAGTTTAAATAGACTATCCTTTTATTCCTTTGTCGGTAATCTATTTCTGAAAAAGCCGTCAAGCAAACAAAGATGACTTCAGAAGAATATTTCTATGCCACATGAGTTCTGACACTAACGAATGATTCTTGAAAAAGGAAATAATGTAAATAGGTAGAGAAGACATGACATACTTAACGAGAACCAACCGTCCACACAAAGATAAATTCTTACTTTTCCACTCTGATAACAATTTGGCCCTACTTCAGTCAAGCATCAGATCCAAATAGTTTAATCGTTGAGCATCTCCCATATAGGGAGATCCAAATACATGAAGGACAACCACCCAACTTGACATTTCATAACTGACACAACCTCATTCAACCAAGAATCATTGACAATTACTCCAACCAGCAAACTTTTATGAAAATTAACCTTCAAACCTGACAATACCTCAAAACAAAAAAGAACTACTCGCATTGCATGCAATGTTATTTCAGCACTCTCATACCAACGATTCAATGCTAGTGGTTTTATCTTAAATTTATCCTCCTACCTTTGCAGTTTTTTTTCTTCATGTTTTCTTTCTTTACTATTCAAAAATCTTCTTTACTCTCATCATACTCAAGCAAGCCTTAAAGAATTCATCTTTTTTATTCTTTGAAGTTTCTTATAATTTGCTCTAACATTAGCCAATTTTTTCTCCCTCAAAATTAGAGTGTCATAAGCAAACTAGAGATGGAAAATAATAATAGGGTCATTTCTACCAACTTGATAGCATGAAAAAAAATATTGTTCACAACCATGGCGTCCATCATGACATGCAAACCTTAAGCAACTAACAAGAACAAAAAAAGGTGAGAAATGGTCACTCTGCCTCAACCCTCTCTCCAACGGAAATTCTTTAGCAGGACTACCATTTACTAAAATGGAAGTTGTTGCCGTACCGATATACTCTTTCATCCATTTCCGTCGTAGAAACGGAAACTGCATTTTACCCACAACAACATCCAAATACCCTTAATCAACCTAATCACACGCTTTTTCAAAGTCCACTTTAAATAACAACAATTCCTTCTTGAAATTACGAGACTCATCAACAATCTCATTGGCGACAAGAATACCATCAAAGATTTGCATACCTTTCACAAAATCTGACTGTGACTCTGAAACCACACTAAAGGGATTGGTCGAAAATCATTTAATCGTCGAGGACTATCAGTTTTAGGAACAACGACAATGAAAGTGCAATTTATACATTTAATTAACATTCCATTCATGCGGAAAACATTGATGAATCTCATGATATCATCCTTGAAATCTTCCCAAGTCTCTTTAATAAAACCAAAATTAATCCCATTTGGCCATTAACTCTTGTAACTATTACAAACGCCAAACCGAAACTTTCACCTCTTCCATACAAAACGGCTTAATTTAATCAACCTTTTCCAAATATGCGTAAATGAAGGTCATCCACACTAAAATGATCCGCAAAGTGAGAAAAAAATAGCACTACGCACACTCCCCACACCCTCCACTGTAGCGCCGTTAACAAGAATGGATGAAAAAGAATTACCACGGCTCATGATGCCATGAAAAATAATTGAATTTGCATCTCCTTCTCTAAGTCAATGTAACCGAGATTGTTGTCAACAAATTCTGGAATTAATCCGAGATAAAGAGAATAATTCAACAGTGGTGCCATGTAACTCCTCCACCTCAACCTCTAATAACAATGAGTTCTCCTTTTTGCAATCTAACGAAGAAATACGTTCTTTCAAAGATGAAAGTCTTCACGGTAAATTTTGAGAATGATTCTGATGCAAAAGTTTAAGAGCCTATTTATCATCTTAAAAAAAATTCTGATATTAAATAATAAATTTGTCTAAAAAATGTGTTATTGATATTAAATTGCCATTTTTATATAATTGCATTCTTAATGTTGATTTTTAATATTCCAAGATAATTCCTCTCAAAAAAAAAATTCCAGGATAATTGGTAGTATTAACGAGTATATAGTTGAAAAAAAAGTAATAAATACATCTAAAAAATTGTAGATAATCTTATATTTATAGATAATCTTATATTTATGAATAAGACTTTTTTAAAAATTGTCTTATAGTTGGAGAAAAAAAGTAGTATATGTTTGATTTCACAGTGGGATTTCACAATTACAATGACCAACAGAGATTTTGCAGAAAATATTTGCAGAAAATATAAGGTATAACTTTTGAAAAATCATGATGGATCATTGTCATTATTACATGCTCACCGTAGGAGACCTTGATAAAAGTTTCCAATCAAGTAAGCAAGTTGATATTGTTTTGCTGCACATACTGAGATGTCGGAACTATAAGCAAGTGTCTATAATTTAAGGTGAGAATAGGACAGTACTAAAATGAGTTTCCCCTGTTCTACATTAGGTCATCTAGCTGCATTAGCTATGAGTAATGATATTTGAACAATCATTTCATATAACTTTTGGTGACAACTTCTTTTCTCTCTCTTTTCATTGGTTAAAAACAATGGAGAGAAAAATGAAGAGAGAGAATAAGAAGATAATATGAGTATGAGAGAGAAAATTGTCAAAAAGTTATCACAAAGTAGATGTACAAATATCATTTCTCATTAGCTATACATGTCTTTGTGTACCATGTCTTGATAGTAATTTACCAAAATACATAGTAGTTGTCATAAAACCTCTGAACCTAATGAAATAAATATTTTATACGGAACCTTGCTCCCGTTGTCCTCTTTTTAGAGAAGTCTAAATCATCTTAATAAACATGATTATGTGCATTTCAGGAGAGAAAGTTTTCTCTGAAATTCATAAAATTAAAATTACATTAATACTTCTTTTATTATGCAAAAGAAAATATGCTTCTACAATATGCACATGCAGTCAGTGGCGGAGCCAGAAAAAAAAGTTAGGGTGGACCACTAAAATTAATCGTTAAAAAATTGTTTAAAGCCTTACAAAATAGACCTATAATTGAATTATTTAAATTTTTCGGATGGACCACAACACCACTTTGCAGGAATTTGGATCAACCGAAACCTAAAACCGACATAAAATTGTATAAAATCTCGCAAAATAGACCTATAATTGAATTATTTAAATTGTTGGGTGGGCCACTACACCACTTTGCAGGAATTTGAATCAACCGAAACCTAAAACTGACACAAAATTGTATAAAATCTCGCAAAATAGACCTATAATCGTTGATTTTTTAATTTTTCCGAGTGGTCGTGGCCCACCTCAGCCCATGAAGGGCTCCGCCACTGCATGCAGTATGTCTCTGGTAAGACTTGGTCAATGACAAGAACATCGTAATATAAACTAATTTCCCCGATGAAATTCAACTGTCTTCTTCAATCCCTTGAGACACCTCTGCCATTATTTCTCCTTCGAGCGAATCATCAACTTCGTCCTGAATTTGCACAAATCGACCAAATTCGTCCTCCAATTTAACGAAATATCAAAATAGTCCCGACCAAATTTGTCCTCCAATTTAACGAAATATCAAAATAGTCCTGAATTTGTAAAATGTCAATCAATTTAGTCCCTCCGCCGAATTAGAGTGTTAACGGTGCTGACGTGGCCGTTAACCTCTCCGTCCAATTGGAGTGTTAACGGTGCTGACGTGGCCGTTAACCTCTCACATGTCAGATGTTAGATAAGCATGAACTAATTTGGTTGACAGTAACCAAAATTTCCAAGGACGAAATTGATTGATTTACAGAAAATGTTCTTTCTTCCCCAACGACTCTTTCTTTCTTCCCCAACAGCTCTTTCTTCCCCAAATATATAAAATTGGAACCATAATTTTACAATCTTTAATCTACATTCCAAAATCTCCAAAATTTCTTCCAATAATTAGTGGTAACGTTCTTCCGTAATTCAAAAAACTCCAAACCCTACTTTTTTTTTATTGAATCTGAAAACCAGAATCCCAAAAATATTGATGGAATTGATGTTGGTCATGGAAGAAAGACAAGATTGATGAAGAAGGTTCAATCCATGGTTAAGGTTAAGAGAAGTGGCAATGATGACGTTTGGAGGGCAATGTTGTGGGCAAAGTTGATTGTATAGGAAGTGAGCTTAAGCAGATTAAGTTTTTGATAGTCATAATTTGCTTGTTTGAGTTTTTTAACATGCTATTGTATTGTTGTAGGTGTGTGTAAGCTGTAATGAAAAGACGTTGAAGATGAATGAAATGTAGTCTTTTTGTAATAATTTTATCATCATAGTAGTCCCTGAATTATTTGTCTAACTATCAAATCGATCCCTACATTATATTAAAAAATCATCAAATAAGTCCTTGAATTATATAAACAGAAATCAATTTGATCCTTGAAGTAGCCTCGACAATGTCCCACAAACATAAGTCATCATCATCCATTTTGATGTTGTTTTGTTTCTGATTAAGACTAATATTCCCAAAATCTGTAGGATGGAAGCCAATATTACGCTAATCCTGCATCACGGTGGTGGTCTAGAGCAATATGAGTATCAGAGGCTGCAATATGTTCGTGGTGAATTATGTGTTTGGGAAAAATGGATGCTGATGAGTTATGTTTGTGGGACATTGCAGAGGCTACTTCGAGGATCAAATTGATTTCTGTTTATATAATTCAAAGACTTATTTGGTGGTTTTTTAATATAATGCAGGGATGGATTTGATAGTTAGACAAATAATTCAAGGACTAATATGATGATAAAATTATTACAGAAAGATTACATTTCATTCATCTTCAACCTTTTTTCATCACAACTTTACGCACCTAGAACAATACAGTAGCATGTTAAAAAACTCAAACAAGCAAATTATGACTATCAAAAACTCAATCAGCCTAAACTCACTTCCTATACAATCAACTTTGTCCGCCAACTTGCCCTCCAATCCCCATCATTGTCACTTTCCTTAGCCTTAACCATGGACTGAACCTTCTCCATCAATCTTGTATTTCTTCCATGACCAACACCAATTCCATAAAAAAAAATTGGGGATTCTGGTTTTCGGATTCAATAAAAAAAAAATTAGGGTTTGAAGTTTTTTGAATTGGGGAAGAACGTTACCACTAATTATTAGAAGAAATTTTGGAGATGTTAGAGTGTAGATTAAATATTGTAAAATTAGGGTTCCAATTTTATATATTTGGGGAAGAAAGAAAGAGTCGTTGGGGAGGAAAAAATATCTTCTGAAAATCAATGAATTTCCTCCTTGAAAATTTTGGTCACTATGACATCTGACATGTGAGAGGTTAACGGTCACGTCAGCAACGTTAACACTCCAATTGGACATTGAGACTAAATTGATCGACATTTTACAAATTCAGGAACTATTTTGAATTTTTGGCCAATTCGTATAAATTCAGGGACAAAGTTGATGATTACCTCCTTCTATCTAAAATCCTCTCTTTCATTTCTCACTGCTACTGTGACTTCGAATTTCAATTTCTGTAAATTCCATTTGTACTCATCAATTTTTTTCATACAAACTGTTTGATCAATTGATTGATACAACTCACTTGTTACAAGGCGATGGAGGATAATGGAAAGTTAGGAGCAGTACACACCGATGATGGAGGATAACACTAGATGAATTGAAGAATGTGATTTTTTTAACTAATATTGTGGTGGCAGCATAAGAGTAAGACAGGAGCACTGAAGCAACAGGGGTAAGGATGTGATATGGGCGGCAAGTATGAACTCTTCCACAAGAGAGAGAAGAGAGGAGGGAGAAGAGAAAAAGAGAGAGGGGAGAGAAGAAAATCTTAAAAAAAGATTAAAAATCTTATGTTTTCACTAAAAACCTATGCAAAATCTTTCAATATCCAATTTATTAAAGCAATTTTTTGAAATTTGAATAATTTTGAATATTATGAGACTTTTTTTAAGAGATAAAGAGTCTTATTAAATACTACATTTTTTTTTAATGACAGAATCTTGATTGAATATTACAAGACTTTTTTTAAGTTATAAATAGTCTTCATTGAATACCACAAGACTATTCCATAATAAAAGAGTCTTTTTAAATCCTTAGAATCCTAATTTAATACACCCTCTAAAATTATTATACAACTATTTTGTGACAACTTTTGGAATAAATCTCTCAGACTCTCGTCATGACATCCAAGTGGTTAGAATTCACTTTTTAAAGTGAATAAATGAGATGTTCAAAATTCGAACCTCGACTGCGACATATAACAATACATTGTCCCTTTTTAATTTGAATGTTTATAATAAGTTAATCTTTTTAATAAATCATAAAATATTTACATTCTTATCCATTTTTTCAACCAAACATTATCAATTGTTAATAAGTACTTGAGGATTATTAAACATTGAGTGGCAGGTCCAAGAAGTGTTTGAAACCAAATATCATTACTTAAACACATTTTGTTCAAGCCAAATTTTATATATAAATATTTAATGTTATAAATCAAATAATCGGTCTTCACTATAAAAACAAGAAAACTAACCACTCTATGTTAGAGTGTCAATACCCTGACAATGCTTCACAAAAATAAAAAATAAAAAACTAACCACTCTATGTTAGTTAGAGTGTCAATACCTTGACTATAGTTTCATGACAACTAAATTACTAGATATTACATCAGTCTATCTCACTTAACGAGTCTGATAATGCTTGGCTATAGGTATTGAGTGGTGGGCAATGCAAGGATGTGATTGGAAAGGCAAAAGAGAAGAGAACATTTCAATGGCTTCCTATATTCTCCTCAAAATGCCATGAAGAAACTTCAAACCATTAGTAAAAACCCATTTCACTTAGCCAACATGCCATCTTGGCTATATATTTTAACCTTATGCACCATGTCCTAATATTTATCTTGAAAAAAGTGTGATGTTTTCATAGAACGTGAACTCGATAATATACAGATACACATTGGTACCAAGTTCACAAACATACTTGTACATTCTCCACGTAAACATTGTTAGGAGTGTAGTTGGAATATTACGTTTATTTTATTATTGTTAATTAATTAGTGTTTTCAACTACCGAAAAAGAAATCTAAATCATAAGATAAACTGCCCAGCATACTCCTGTTTGCACTTCAATCTTGTGCACAATCTTAGTAGCACCCACAACAATCTCAGACCAAAAAACTCCAACCACGTAAGGCAGAATAGATTGACCAGATTATCAAATCAACTAAGTTGATATTGCTTGGCTACATCTAATGAAATGTGCGCATTAAAAGAAGTGATTGGAATTTGGAAAGTAAATAATTTAAGGTAAGAATTAGACAGTACTAAAATGAGCTGTTTCACTAGGCCTAGGCTAGCTAGCTGCATTGGCAATAACAAGAACCCGTCTGTGTACCATGTACTGATATTAATTTACCAAAATACATAATAGTTGCCATAAAACCTCTGAACCTAATGAAATAAATATTATACATTTTGCTCCCAATGTCCTCTTTTTAGTGATGTCCAAATCATCCGAGCAAACATGACTCTGCATTTCAAGAGGGAAGGTTTTCTCTGAAATTCAAACAAATTTAAATTACATTAATACTTTTCTTTTTATGCAAAAGAAAATATGCTTCCACAATATGTACATGCAGTATGTCTCTTGTAAGACTTGGTCAATGACAAAAACATTGTAAGATAACCTAATTTTCCCGAATGAAATTCATAACAGAAATGATAACATTCCAATACTGAACCCACTTAACTTGTTGAAAAATAATTATCACTACTACTTAAAAATGTACAAAACATACAGAGGAAGAAGCTCATAACTGATCCACGAACATAAAAAATTTACTTGAATGCAAAATACCACGAGACTATTTTCTTCTCATTTTAGATTGTCTAGAAGATCAAACTCATGAATACAAAGCTTGTAATCAGCTTCTAAGAGAAAGACGGTGCTACATCAACAAAATAACTTTGAACCATCAGAGTGAACACTAATGTCAGCCCAAATAAACAAAGCTATTTTAGTTGCATTGATAATAATATCACAGTAGAAAATCACCAAGTAAATTTACAACAATGGTGATCATAAAATCTAATAGTTTTCCTTTTCAATTTCATTATGAAGGTAAATGTCGTCATTTTCTTCAGTTTTATAGTTACAAAACACCTCCTCTTGCTAAGCATGAAAATAACTAAATCAAAAAAAGTTAACAAAATTTGAGGGTTTGGTATTATGTAGTTCCACCACAATATAATTGAAATATGGTGACATGCATCTAAAAAGAAGATTAAACTACTACTAGGGCAGACCAAACCCAAAGTTAGTCATCTTTCATTTGATGCAGTAGTAAGACAAGGAGAATGGACTGAGGGAGAGAAATCACACCTTAGGAGATACGACTCAATCAATTGTAAGTTGACACGTTCCAGAGGCCCTTGGCAAATTACATAACATTTTGAGAATGGAGTACTTCTTCTCTAGTTCCATTAAAAAAACATCAATAATCATTGTCTTTAAAACAAGTCCTTTTTGCAAAAGATACTCAACAAATGACACCTCAATTGGTAATCCTCTAAATCCTTTAAATTCAATAAATGTAAGGTTGGATACGAGACAATTAGGAGCACTAGGTGGCGGAGCCCATCCTAAAATAGGTGATTGTTCCTGTAGGCAACAAAGGACTTGAATAAGATGCAATATTCGTAGTAATGAGTTAATCATGCTATATAAGTGATATGCAGTGCAAAAGATGCAAATTCTAATTTGTGTAATTTATTTCATAAAAATTGGTTAATTTTAAATCAAATCTATATAGACACAATTAAGGTTGGATTGCATTAAACAAACCTTGATGTCCTGAATTGTGAGATTTTGAAGCATGGGACATTTTATAAGCAAGCTGAGCAAATGATTGGGGTTAAACCAAGGAAAAACGATCCTTAGGCAAAGCAAATATCGAAATTCTTGAAAACGTAGATTATGGAGTTCACCAAGCAGCCACTGTTTGTACATGACATGAAGTAGTGATTAGTACAAAACTATATCTATCTATATGTAAATAAATAAATAAATAGATCATGATCGTTAATATTTTATTAGTTATTTACTTACTCTCTATTATAAATTATGACGTAAAAATAAAATAACTAAAACAAAACATAACCTTGGTTGTTGAAGGACCCAACACTAGCTTTTTAGTCCTAGAGAGAGCGTCAATGAGGTCGTGTAAAGGGATGACAGAACTAAACGACTGGGGAAAGACATCAAGACACGCTTCCACCACATTGTGCAAGTTGTACATGCTGAAAACATGTCCGAATGTGATTCCGGTAATGTAAAGATACTCAAGATCAGGCGCATTTATTTCAAGGTAAGCCCTGACATCATTCATAATGTTTATTGTCAGCCATTTTAAGGAGGTTGGGATGCAAACTGTGTCCAAGTGATCTGCAGAAAAGCAAAGATCCAGAGTTTCGATGACGGGACAGCCACGGAGAAGCGCATTCACGGAGGACACTTCCACGTTACCAATGTTGATTATCAGCACCTTTAGAGACAGCAAAGTAACCGTCGTAGAGTTTTGAATATGAACATGAATTGCTTCACCACTGAGACTGAGGAACAAACGAGTAATGCTCTATCACACACAATTCAGAAAACAAAAAAATAAAATATACTAGTTTTTGCTTTTTGAATTTCTTGTTTTGTTTTACTCTTAAAAATTTGTTCAATGTTGAAAATGTTCTTTAAAGTATGTGTAATATTCATTTTAATCTTTATGTAGATGACATAGAAAGAATTAAAATCAAATGTTCTACCTTTAGAAGCATCATATCCAACATAATCATGGACTACAACATTGTGTCACGTAAGAATCAATCAAAAACAAAAACAAATTTAAAGTAATAAAGAAGGGAAGTGATTTATTTAATTACCGGAGTGAAACGAGGTTAGTGGAAGTGAAGAGGGATTGAGGGAGCTGGAATTTGGGTCCGTGATAGAGATCGAGGTTGAGTTCCTCAAGGTGGGGTCCAATGGATGCACGAACCCAAGCTTCAACTGAATATTGACGGAACTCGTCTTCGTAAAGAGAGTAATCAAAATCCAGACTCATTTTCCGAATACTGCGAGGGTTACGAAGGAGAAGGAGTACGCTGTTAACCAAAACTACAAATCTTTTGAATCGTTTGGAACGTTCATATTCGCCGAATTCATCACTGTCGTCAAAATCATAAGAGTCGTCGATGAAATTGAGAACGGAGAGATGCTGCCAAAGGTGTCGCCACCGGCGAGAAAGACGGCCGGTGGCAACGGCGGATTTGGTAGGGAGAAATGAGAGGATGTGGTTGATCACACCGTCTGGTAAATTACTGATCCTGTCTTCCATTTCTTCTTCTGCTTTTCGCCGTTTGAACTCCTCCGCCATTGTTTTTGCTTTTTTCGCAAAACCCTTTTACTCCACTCCTAAGCCTCTTTACAAATTGTGAAATATATTTCTCCTTATTACTCGCATTATATTTTTGTTTTTTCTTTTTCTATTGTTTTCTTTTTTACTAGTAAAATTAAAGAAAAAAGAAATTATCATAATTTTTCTTTTTTCATTCTCTATTGTTTTTTACCAATCAAAAGAAAGTTATCACAAAAATTGTCGCGAATGATTGTTCAAATTGAAATATAACTACTCTGGATAAATTATTTAGAGAGATTATGGATGTGTTTGTTTTACCTTTAAAACAAAAGATTCAGTGTTAGAAAAATATAGATACTTTTTTGAAAAATTAAATTTTGAAAAAAATCTAATACTAATAGTTTTTCATTTCAGAGTCAAAATATATATTTTTTTATAAAATCCTAAACATGCACAAATGAAGAATGAAAAAGAGATTTGTTTAATGTGAAGTTGAAGCTCTCAACTTATGTTATCGGAGAAGATAAGTTTCTCAGTTTGTTTAATTAAAAATCACAAATCTCTAAATTAAAATTTGAAGAAATATAAAAAAAATCGATGAGAGAATAAATTTAAATTATAAATCAATAGTAAATTATTTAATTAATACTGTGAGCTATAAAATGTTTGATAAATGTGGATACCATAAGAAATCTTTGTCATTCAATGCTTAGCCACTATTTGAATGGATAGATTCACTATTTTCCCATCATGAGAAAATTAGAGCCCTTCTCCATGATAACCGTCACCTTTGTTTCAAGCTAAACTTAATAGATAAATATTTTCTGTTATAAATCAGTAACCGGTCTTCACTAATAAAAAAACAAAACTAACCACTCTATGTTAGATGTCAATATCTATCTTGGCTATACTTTCATGACAGCAAAATTACTAGATATTACATCCGACTGTCTCACTTAACGAGTGGTGGCCATCACTATAAGGATGTGATTGGAAAGGCAATCTTTAAAGGCAAAAGAGAAGACAACATTTCAGTGGCTATTCTCCTAAAAACTGCCAAGAAAATTCAAACCAATAGGGAAATACCTATTTCACTTAGCCAACAAGCCATCTTGGCTGTAATTTTGAACCTTGTGTGCCATGTTCTAATATTTGTCTTGAAATTTATATTGCTTTGATATGGGAACTATAAGCAAGTGATTGGAAAGTCTATAATTAAAGGTAAGAATAAAAGAGTACTAAAACAACTTTCCTCTGTTATACTACATTAGAGTCTGCTAGCAGCATTAGCTATGTATAACAAAAACATGTCTTTGTGTACCATGTCCTGATAATAATTTACCAAAATACATAGTAGTTGCCATAAAACTTTTGAACCTAATGAAATAAATATTCTATGTTCTGCTCCCATTGTCCTCTTTTTAATGAAGTCCAAATCATCCGAGCAAGCATGATTCTGTTCACATTTCAAGAGGTAAAGTTTTCTCTGAAATTCAAACAAATTTAAATTATATTAATACTTCTTTTAATATGGAAAAGAAAATATGCTTCAACAATGGTCAATGACAAACACATCGTAATGCAAACTAAGTTCCCTAATTAAATTCATAACAGAAATGATAAAATTCCAATATTGAACCCACTAATGTAATGCAAAATAATTATCACTAGTACTTAAAAATGTACAAAACAAACAGAGAGAGAAAGAAACCCATAACTGATCCACTAACATAAAAAATTTACTTGAATACAAAATACCACAAGACTATTTTCTTCTTATTTTAGGTTGTCTAGAATATCAAACTCATGAATACAAACAAGGTTTGTAATCAGCTTCTAAGAGAAAGACAGTGCTACATCAACAAAATCACTTTGATCCATCAAAGTGAACACTAATGTCAACCCAAGTAAACACAGCTATTTTAGTTGCATTGACAATAATATCACACAGTAGGAAATCACTAAGTAAATTTACAACGGGGATTATGAAAACTAACAACTTTTCTTTTCAATTGCATTAATAAGGTAAATGTCTTCATTTTCTTCAGTTTTATAGTTACAAAAAATACCTCCTCTTGATAAGCATGAAAATAACTAGTTCAAAGAAAGTTTACAAAATTTGAGGGTGTAATATTATGTAATTCCACCACAGTATAATTGAAATGTGAGTTATCTTTTATTTGATGCAGTGCTAAGACAAAGAGAATGGAGCACTTCTTGTCTCGGTCCATGGTTGTAACATCAATAATCATTGTCTCTAAAACAAGTCCATTTTGCAAAACATACTCAACAAATGACACCTCTTCTGGAAATCCTCTAAATCCTTTAAATTCAATAAATGTTAGGTGGGATACGAGACAATTAGGAGCACTTGGCGGCGGAGCAGATCCTAAAATTGGTGATTGTTCCTGTAGGAAACAAAGGACTTCAATAAGATGCAATATTCATAGTAATGAATTAGTCATGCTATATATTAAGTGGTATACTGTGCAAAAGATCCAACTTCTAATTTGTGTAATTTATTTCATAAAAATTGGTTAATTTCACATCAAATCTATATAGACCAAATTAAGGTTGGATTAAACAAACCTCGTCACCGCGAATTATGAGATCTTGAAGCATAGGACATTTTTGAAGCAAGCTGAGCAAAAAATTAGAGTTAAACCAAGGAAGAATGATCTGTAGGCAAAGCAAATATCGAAATTCTTGAAAACGTAGATCATGGGGTTCACCAAGCAGCCACTGTTGTACACGACATCAAATAGTAATCAGTACAAAATTATATCTATATATATGTAAATAAATAAATCATGATCCTTAGAGATATAATTAGTTAATAGTTTATTATTAGTTAGTTACCAACTTACTCTCTATTATAAATGATGTCGTAAACATAAAATAACTAGAATAAAACATAACCTTGGTTGTTGAATGGCTCAACGCTAGCTCTTCAGTCCCAGAGAGAGCACCAAGGAGGTTGTGTAAAGGGATGACGGAACCAAATGACTGGGGAAAGAAATCAAGACAGGCTTTCACCACGTTGTGCAAGTTGTACATGCTGAAAACATGGCTGAATGTGATTCCAGTAGTGTGAAGATACTCAAGATCAGGCGCATTTATTTCAAGGCAAGCCCCAACATCATTCTCAATGGCGATTGTCAGCCGTTTTAAGGAAGTTGGGATGCAAACTGTGTCCAAGCGATCCGCAGAAAAGCAAAGATCCAGAGTTTCAATGACAGGGCAGCCACGGAGAAGTGCATTCGTGGAAGACACTTCCACGATACCGATATTGATTAGCAGCACCTTGAGTGACAGTAAAGTAACCGTCGTAGAGCTTTGAATATGAACATGAATTGCTTCACCACTAAGACTGAGAAACAAACAAGTAATGTCATCACACACAATTCAGAAAGCAAAATATCAAATATATAGTTTTTGCTTTGCACTTTCTTGTTTTATTTTACTCTCAAAAATTTTCTCAATGTTGAAATTGATCTCTAATGTATATGACATATTCATTTTAATCTTTATGTAGTTGATATAGAAAGAATTAAATAAAATGTTCAACCTTTAGAAGCATCAGATCCAACATAAACATGGACTACAACACACAACTGCAAGGATTAAAAGCAAATAAATAAATAAATATTTTACAAACTTATGTATTCGCGTATGTATTCGTAGTCGTCGTCTTCAACGGCATAGAGATTGAGGTTGAGTTCCTGGAGATGGGGGCCAATGACGGCACGAACCCAAGTGTCAACTGAATATTCACGAAACTTGTTGACGTAGTTAAGGGAGTAAGCACAGTTGAGACTCATTTTCTGAATGCCGTGGGGATTACAAAGTAGAGTAAGCACACCGTTAACAAAAAGAGCGAAGCTTCTGAATCGTTCGAACCGTTTGAAGAAATCTTCATGGGAGTCGTCGGAGAAGTTGAGAACGGAGAGATGCTTCCAAAGGTGTAGCCATCGGCGAGAAAGACGGACAGTGGCAACGGCGGACTTGGTAGGGAGAAATGAGAGGATGTGGTTGAGCACACCGTCTGGTAAATTACTGATACGATCTTCTTCCATTTCTTCTTCTGCTTTTCACCGTTTGAACTCCTCCATTGTTTTTTGCTTGTTCGCGAAACCCTTTCCCTTAAGCCTCTTGTTTAGCTTTTCCTACTTTCGTTCCTCCAATGTGAAATGATTTTTTTTGACATTGTTTGGTAAAAAAATAAAATAAAAAATACAAATGCATCTAATAATAATGAACGATCTTCTTACAAAAAATATAATAAAATAAGGCATGATCAGAATTTAGGTTTTTTAAATAACTACTGTATTGTATTGTAAATGTGATCATATACATTATTGATTCATTGGATCTAAAAAGTTGTGTTTTGCTTATAAATGTGACCAAAGAAAGTATATACAATAATAAAAAATCAAACTTCGGATACCCCACTTGTTCACACCTTAAAGATAAATTTCTAAATGATAATGGGTCGTGGATCCATGGTTTTGCTGGGAATATTGGTTTTTCTAATATTCTTTATGCTGAATTGCTGGCAATGTATCATGGCTTGCGGTTTGCTTGAGAGTTGGAAGTTACAAACTTGGTGTGTTATTCAGATTCGAAAACAACTATTAATTTAATCTTTGCAACAGTTAATGATTGGCACCATTATGCCCCGATCATTTGGAATATTCAGGAGCTCCTGGCAAAAGATTAACAGGTTCGTGTTTTGTATACTCTTAGAGAGGGAAATGCGTGTGCAGATTATTTAGCTAAACTTGGTGCAGGCAGCCATGAGTCATTCTGATCCATCGAGCACCCCCTGCTTGAATCAATTAGCTCCTACCAGCTGATGCTAGTGGGACCTTCTTTTCTAGATAGTTTTTTTTCCTTTATTTTTGTTTTTTTCTTCTTCTCTAGTTGTTCCAAAAAAAAGATGAATTTCTAATCTGTTATTTAAAAAAGGAAAATGTTGTTTGTCGCGACCGAAAATCCAGCGAAGATTTCTCGAGCGGTTATTTACTTTGATTTATTTCCTAAATTGTACCCATGATTTTCATGTTTTCCAGTAATGAAAAAATTTAAGTTGCCAAAACCTTCTCGTGATTCTCTCGGGATGAATAACATTGCTCTCTAAAAAAATGTGTTGTCATGCCATATTGATTCCCTTCTTCCATTGGGGACCTTCTAATCTTCCCAACAACTTGACATCTGCCTTGTTGAGGATGTGTTTTCACGTCTTTTTAAATTGTCCTTTTTATGAAGGAATGTCACCATTGGACGAATTATATCTTTGAGATTGTATGAAACAAAGTCAATTTAAGGGTTTTAACTAAATTTTGTTAAGTGAGAATCAAGTGCTTATTCCCTTTGGCCAATGCCAAATATATACAGCTTACAAGCTAATCACAGGACCTAAAATACAGCTGCCAGATTAAGTACATTTACACTTGTCAATTATTTTCTCAACTTGTACATAGTAACTGAAATTACTTATATCTAGCTTTCTTGTTTGACCAAAATCCCCAAATATTAGATCTCTTAATTGATGCATATCATGTATCTTAATTGCCAAATCATATTTGTTAATATCCCCCTCAAGGTGGTGCATGAGGATTACAAATGCCAATCTTGCCAAGCAGGGTTTGGAATTGATGTCGTCCCAAAGCCTTCGTAAAAATATCTGCTAAATGTATATGCGTAAAAACATTCGATGTCTGAATATTACCGCAAAGTAACTCATTTTTGATAAAGTGGCAATCCACTTCGATATGCTTTGTATGCTCCTGGAAAACTGGAATTTTTGCTATGTGCAAAGTTGCCTGGTTGGCACAGCTGAGTTGCATGGGTCCTTTATGCAAAAATCTCAAGATCAAAGAGCAAACTTTTAAGCCATTTGAGTTCACAAGTTGTTGAAGCCATATCGCAAAACATGAGATAGTGTGTTGTTTCTTACTGTTCCAAGAGATGGGTGAGCATCACAAAAACACAAACCAACAAATAGTTGAGCGCCGATTTAGGGGCAACCTACCCAATCAGAATCATACCATCCATGCAACTGAAAGCTAGATGTCCGGCTAAGAAGAATACATTGGTCGAGGCTTCATTTAAGATATTTGACAATGCGAAGTGCTGCATTCCAATGATCCACACGAGGTTGTTGCATGAATTGTAACAAAGTGTAATCAGAATAAGATATATCGGGCTTGGTAAAACCCAAGTCGATGAGACGCCCAACTAGCCGTCGATAGCGTCTAGGTTGGTCAAGGGGACTTCTCGTTGCGAGACCAAGCTCATGATTTTGCTCAAGAGGTGTGGAGACAAGTTTTGCACCAAGTAAACCCGTTTCTTGAATTACATCCAAGGCATATTTACCTTGACATAATAATATACCCCTTGAGTTCCTGGCAACTTCCACGCCGAGAAAGTATTTTAAAACCTCCAAATCCTTCCCGTGAAAACAATGACTAAGATACGCTTTTAAAGTGTAGTAATGCATCAAAATCATTTCTACAAATAATCATATCATCAACATACACCAAAACAACGAGTGGCACTCCATGATTTGTCAAGTTGAAGAGACTAAAATCAACAAAATAGTGGATAGTTTGGCAAACCAACATCGAGGGGTTGCTTCAATCCATATAGAGATTCGCACAACTTGCAAACTAACCTTGGTGAGGACGTGTGAAAGCCTGAAGGTAATTTCATGTATACATCTTCTTGAAGATCTCCATGGAGGAATGCATCGTGAACATCCTTTTGATGAATTTCCCACTATTTCGCGAATGCAACAACAAGAACAAGACGAACAGTGACCATTTTGACAACATGAGCAAATGTCTCAATATAGTCAATTCCTTATACTTGATGATTCCCAAGAATGACTTGCCTTGTATCTTTCAATGGTGCCGTCTATGTTTAATTTTGCACACCCACTTGCAACCGAGAGGCTTCTTCCTAGTCGGTAAAGGTTGTAAAATCCAGGTGAATTATTCTTCCAAAGCTTGAAGTTCTTGCTTCATTGCAAATCTCCATTTGTTGTCTTGTACAACTTCAGAAAAATGAATGGGCTCACATTCAGCAGTAACAGCAGCAATGAACCTGTAGAATTTATGTAATGAGTTAGCGGGTAAAGCACACCTGAAATATGCTGTGAAGAGGATGAAATGGGAAATGGGCTTAATTTCTTCGTAGTATGAGTCACATGATCACGCAATATGACTAAAGGCATCTTGATGCGGCGACCTCTTCCCATTTCTTCCACATTCTCGTTATTAATTGATTATGAAACTAGAGTGTTATGATGAGAATTGCTAGATTCACCTTCGTTGGAACTTGGTCTTAGCTCATTACTCAACTGATTTTCTGAGTCATCTGCATCCCCATTTCGTTATGACTTATATTAGTTTGGCTGCTTGGTTCACTTTTGACTAATTCCCTCACCAACATCATCAAATAAGAATTGTTCCACATGGGCATTAGTCTCCTTGTTTGTATCAGTAGAAGGAAATTCAGACTAATTTTTTTTTAACATAATGTGATACAAAGTAACATTTAGAGTCTAAATCAAACAATTTCCACCCCTTTTTAGCACAAGGATATCCATAAAAATTACATTTTTGACTCCGACTAGAAAATTTATCACTTGTTTTTCCTAAGTTGGGAGCATAAATCAAGCATCCAAAAACCTTCAAATGGTCATACTGGGCGGGGCTTGGGGGTTGTCCATACAACATTTCATATGCTGTTTTTCCTCGCAACACTGGTGTAGGTGTGAGGTTGATTAAGTACCCAACAGTTAAGATACACTCTCCCCAAAAAGAGATAATAAGGTTATGTTGAAACCGTAGGGCACAAGTAATATTAAGGATGTGTCGGTGTTTCCTTTCTACCCGTCCATTCCATTGTGTTGTTCCTGAACAAGAGGTTTGGAACGTGATTCCATGCTCACGAAAATAATTTTTGTGACATATGAATTCAGTTCCGTTATCACTACGTATCATTTTAACCTGCTTATCAAATTTTCTTTCAATCAAAGAAAAAAAATCTATCAGTGTGCGTGACACTTCCCTTTTATCAACCAAAAGATAAATCCATATGGCACGAGAAAAATCATCCATTATTGTCAAAAATTATGATGCACCACAGGATGAAGGAGTTCGATAAGGCCCCCCAAAAATCATAGTGTATCAAATCAAAACTACTAACAACATTATGAATACTTAATGGAAAAATATCTCTAGCTTGATTCGCTCGGAAACATACATCACATGCTTTATTTTCCAACTCACTACTCATATTCCCTACGTTAAAAGCTAAACAAGTGATCTTTAAAGAAGGATGTCCCATGCATTGATGCCACAAATTAAGATGACAAATTCCACTAACATTGTGTGCCTTTTCATGTCGAATACCTTTGAAGAGATAAAGCCCGTCTCTTTGCTCACCCGCTCCAATCAACATCTTCGAAGTGTGGTCCGGCATTACACATAAGGTATCAGTGAAACGAACAACATATTTTTTTTCTGAACAGTCAACCGAGGAACAAATATCAAATTGCAACTCAATTTTGGCACATAAAGCACATTCTCAATTTGCAATCCTCTGTCAAGGATCAGTTACCCTTATTTAGTGGCAAACACTTGTTTTCCATCTGGGAGACCAATTGGCATCATGTTATCTCCCTCATCTCGTGCAAGAGTTTTATGTTACCTATCATGTGATTGGAAGCACCTGTGTCAATAATCCATTCATAATCTTTACCCGTCATTTTGTCATTTTTGTTGCCTTTGTGACTATTCAGAAAATTCACCAGGGTCTGCCATTAGTCATTGCTTTGTCCAGGCAATGTATCATTGCTATGAAGGTTCATTGCGGCACCAATTTCTCCATTGATGTGTGTTGCATTGGCTGAAACGTTCCCATTCCGTCCTTCGCCCAAAGTGTATCCTCCTTGTTGTCGTCCTCTCCCATGTCCACCAAATTTTTCTTCACCCCGTGGTTGTTCTCCCAATCATTTGGGATACCTTACCATTTCGATAGCAGTTTGATCATACCGCATTTTTTCCTTCATCTCAGCGAGCCCCTTGAATCTTCAACGTACTTGTGCAGAGGACCCAACTAACTTAGTCTGTTGCTCCTTTCCTTTAGATATGGCTCTCACTCTTTCTTCTTGCACAATAGTGGCATACAATATATGTAGTTTAGGCAAGGGATCAAAAACAAGAAGGTTAGAGCTCATTGTACCATAAAGGACATCATCTAGGCCCATCAAGAATTGACGAACCTTCTCTTCTTCTCATTGTTTCTCCAATCTGGCTTTAACATCACATGTGCAACCTTTACATGTGCATAAAGGTACTTGCTGATAGTTTACAAGGTCATCCCATAAGTTTTTTAAATTTCCATAGTATGCTACCATGGTCATCCGGGTCTGGTGACATTCTGCCAATTCCATCTTTATTTGTTGAATTCTCTGGCCATTCGAGATAGAGAACCGTTCCTTAATGTCCTCTTACAACTATTTCACATTTGCTTGATATGAAATGGTAGAACGCATATTCAGTTCTACTGTGTTCACCACCCATGACACCAACATGTACTGCACTGTCCACCAATCTGCAGGTGTCCACCAATCTTCCCTCAAAAAAAACTTATTACTTATCAGTCTAGCTATCTTGTTTGACCAAAATCCCCAAATACTGGGTCTCTTAATTCATGCATATCATGTATCTTAATTGTCAAATCATATTTGTTAATAGATTTAATTCTCTTAGTGTATGTGGACATTTATAACAATCCATGCAATTGATATATAGTCGTCGGTTTAACGATTTAACTCTCTAAGAGACGATCTATTCTAACTCTCAACTAAGGGGTTGATTTATAGGTTCTAGAACTTATGTTATTTTCCTAACTCTCATTTGAGAGGATTCATAATAAAGCTTTTCACGTGTTCAGACTTTTTCACTATATTTCAGAACACGATTCATTTTTCTCTCTTTTTTGCTATATTCATTTCAAACAATCTCACGTGACTTGAGTCTAATATTCATCAATTCAGACTTGGTTAATCTGCATATGGATCATTTCCAATAAGAAAAGTCAACTTAATTTTTTCGAATGAATTTTCTTTTACAGCGTAGAAAAATGACTGTTGAACATATAATCGTTGGATTGTTTTTGTTGACCGTTATTAAGTCTAGCAACTAGTCATTGAGAGAATAGTATTATCCACATACTTTGAAAGTTTGTATTTTTATATATGAGGGATGAGAGAGACTTATTCAATCTTATTATTTAAATTCTTTTGGGTGTGTCTTTGAGCTTGTGCCAAAGGGTTCATTCGTCGGAGGATTGACTTTGATGAATAATCACCAGAGGAAAGCCACCTGAATCTTTTCACTTCATTCAACATAGATGAAGTGAACGCTAAGATGAATGCTTCAGACTCTTGATTATGACGACTTCTTGAATTTAGATGGTTGAACTGATATCCTGTAGGCATTTTCTTTGTTGAGTGTGGAAGAGCAGAACTTGTTTTTCGTTTTTCTCAGAGTATTGACTTCAGTGATTAACCATCCATGGTAGTTGTTTCACCAGAGGGATTGATCTTCTAGTTGTGATACAAATCTCAATATCACTTTGCTTCTTAAGCCCTTTCTTTTGTTTGAGGCACACTTCAGAGGTTATGCAAGACAATTCGTAAAAATTAATTCCATTAAGTATCAGTGATATCTTTTTGCCTCAAATTTCCCCCCTATGTTTTCCTCCCTCTTAGTTCACCAAAGAAAAGTTAATGTTACAAGATATTATTACAAACTACTTATGTTTATACAAACAAGTTAATATTTGATAATTTTAGACCGATTTTTTTTTTAAAATTCAAAGTAAGCGTGCCAAATCATCATAATAGCACAACCAAATGCCATGAAAAGTAACCAAGTGATTGGGCTCAAGTGTTTAATGAGCTCTTCGTAGGACGGATCGTTTGAGAGAACCCGAATTGGATTTCTGATGGAAACAATTATAGGCCATACTTTATTTACCTCCTGATCGAACTTCTGGTTACGATGACATCTGTATCCTAGAAATCAGAGGATTAAAAAAAAAGATGCCATGAAAGGTTAAAATAGACGAATCTTGTATTACAAGGGTAAAATTTGATTTTTTATTTATTTATTTACGCAAGGTTATAACAAAAGCTTGCTCAAATGACATTTGCTGCTACTTCAACAAAAGTACTTCATGCATTTATGGGGGAAATTTGTATTGAAAGAAGAGGAGTGAAATCATGTCATGTATGTCATTAAATTAATTTTTTGTTGTTATTATAGATAGATTTAACATAAGCTTGCTTGTTCGACGAATGGCATTGGAATCCTAAACAGTGTTTGTTACGGTAGGGGAGCTGCGTTTTTGCGGCGCTTCTTGAGGCTGAGGCTGAGGCTGGGGTATGCGTTTGTCTGAGGTTTCTGCGTTGGTTGCTGTCAGTTCTGTATACTTCAGCATCAGTTTTTTTTCTTTCTGCTGTAGCTTCTGTTTGCGTTTTTCTTCTTCTGCTAGCTGCGTCTACACATCTGCAGGTTCGGTTAATAGGGATCAGGTGGGATGTAGGCTTTTTATGGGGTTTTTCTGGTATGTTGGTGACCTTTGTATGGCTGTTCTTTTTTGTCCGCGAGTTTGTTGTGCTCCTTGTACACTCTCGATGTGATAAATTTGCTGTTTCTAAAAAAATGATTTATCATAAATTGTCCTAGTGGTCAACTTGTCACAGGTCTTCTTTTGTAATCACACTACAAAAACATACCATGGGAAAGCTCACATTCTCGATATTGAACAATGTCATCAGCATCCAATCCAATTCTTGACATTTGGTTCTAAACAAAATAGACCATTCTTGAGTTAGAGTTAAAAAAACAAAACTGATCCTATTTAGATTCCTAGATTGCTCAACCTTGAAAAAAACTTATTAAAAGATATCTGAAATTCAATTGAAAATTCAATTGGATTCTCAATCTTATCACAACAAACATAACCTAAAATTATGGGAAGTGATATCCATGAATAAAGAATAATAATAATTATTATTTTCATCATTATCAGGTATTTATAATTAAATACTAAATATCATTATTTAAACACTACTGACGTGTTTGTTCTATTTTATCAAAATATGTATATACATAGTAGTTGTCAATTTTTTTTAACCTAATGTAAATACATAAGTTGCTTCCATTGTCCTCTTTTTACTGAATCCCAAATCATCCGAGCAAAGATGGTTCTGAAATTCAAACAAATATGTAAACTACATTAATACTTATCTTTCTATGCAAAAGAAAATATTCTTCCAAAATATGCACTTGGGTGTGCCTCTTTCTTGTAAGACTTGGACAATGACCAAAACAACATAATATAATCTAATTTCCCTGACGAAATAGATAACAGAAATGACAAAACTATGGCTGAACCCACTAAATTATTGCATAATAATTTAGAGAGAAAGAAACTCATAATTGATCCATAAACACAAAAGCTTTACTTGAATGGAAATACCACAAGACTATTTTCTTCTTATTTTAGATTGTATGGAAGATCAAACTCATGAATACAAGATTTGTATTCAGCCTATAATAGAAAATAAAGTGCTTAACCAACAAAGGTGAATTAATGTCGCTCAAAAAAACAAAGCTTTAGTTGCAATGACAACAATCAATAATATCACACAGTAGAAAATCACCAAATTAATTTGTAACATGTGACATGAAATCTTAATAGTTTTTCATTTCAATTTCACAAATCAGATCAATTTCATTTTCTTCAATGACATAGTTACAAATCATGCACCCCTTGCTTAGCATGAAAATAACATGTTCGAAGAAAATTTAGAAACTTTGAAGGTATGGTATTATGCACCGCAATATAATTAAAATGTAGTGACATGCGAGAAGCTTAAAACAAGATTCCACTGCTAATAGTACAGAAAAACCCAAGGTTAGCAATCTTTTGATTTGATGTGTACAAAGCCAAAGAGGAATGGATCAAGGGATATATATATATATATATATATATATATATATATATATATTAGTAGATA
>Ga0315914_1000383_pt1 | contig 52892 bp, 26 predicted proteins | sample MpolenodulesMG_FD_203920 | JGI IMG/M metagenome (GOLD analysis project Ga0315914, IMG submission 203920) | Medicago polymorpha root nodule microbial communities from Los Angeles, California, United States - elongated nodules | ecosystem: Host-associated > Plants > Roots > Nodule | place: USA...
AAAATATGAAACAACCCACAATAAAATTAAAATATGTGAAAAGTTAATAAACATGATAAAGTATGGTTATTTAAAAGTTCATTTTATACTCTAAATTATAAAATTAATAGCAAAATATTTAAATTTAGTTATCATTGACATTTAAATTATAAAAAAATGAATTTATTTTTCTTAAATAGTGGTTCAAAATGAGTATATATCTTAAAAATATTTATTTATGTTAAAATAGATTAAAGTATATGCATATTTAATTATTAAGGGGGATGGTTGTAATTCAAGCATCTTATAAGGAGGGGAATATAAAATTTATTTTTCAAGGGAGGGGATAGTATATTTTAACATAAGAGGAGAGGGGAGAGTAATTCAAGCTTCTTAGAGGGGAGGGGAGTGTAATTTACTCAAAAAGAAATAATCAAAGGAGAACCCTGCTCTTTACCCAAACTGTTTTGCCCGTTCCCAAAGTAAATGTCCAAATTGCCCCCTGTGTAAGTTAACATGCGCTGCGTGTTGTTATTAGCCCATCCAGAACCTCATTTCCAATCAAATCTCTCTCAAATTACCCCAATCCAAAATTCCTTCAACTTCAAATCAAACAACACTCCAACAACAAGAACAAGTAAGTTTTCACTTAAATTATGTTGGTATGATAGATTTTTTCACTTAAACTAGAATTTTTTAGGTTTAGTGTTTTGTTAAAATTTTGATTTTTTTGCAAGAAATTATAGAATGTTACATGCAAATGACTTATAGTGCTTAATTGTTATGATTTTTAGATGTTTGCATGATTATGTTAGATTTTTTACACTTAGATTAGATTTTTTTAGAATTAGGGTTTGTTTAAATTTTGATTTTTTTGCAAGATATGATACAATGTTACATGCAAATGACTTATATTGTTTAATTGTTTATATGTTTGCATGTTTATGTTGTAGTTATCATTTTTAAGGTTTATGTATAATTTGCACTCCAATTGTTTGATGAAATGTTTGAATGAGTTTTTCATTGATTGTTTTTAATTTCTTATTGTGTAGATTTGAAGCAATAATGGCCTGGTGGATCGACGTTCATGCAGAATTCAACGGCGGAGAACCTCAGAGGTTGAAGGTTCGGTGCCTTGGTGTAACGTTAAGAGGTCTCAAGGACCAACTTAATGAATTCAACCAAGGAGTCAACCCCAGAGACACAAGGAGGGTGAAATACGTTCGGTATAAACGTCCAACGCTCGATGATGGAAGAGCATCGTTCACTTGGGTGGAATTAACGAACGACAAAAACGTGAAGAACATGTTTTGGGAGCACAACATGTTCCAGTGGATCGATATGCGGGTAACGTTGCTGAGATCAACTGAAGATATAATCAACAGTCTGATTCCGCCAGAAGATCATGATTAGGTAGGGACTGCACCTTCCAACTACAACAATTATCTTCCTCTGGATGGGGTAATTCAAACTTATTAAACGATAGTTCCCAAGTATTCACCCGGAAGTGTTATTGTTTCATTCAAAAGATTGAATTCTTGTTAGTTTGGTTCAGACGAAGGTATTGAAGTGTCAAAGACTGGACCTTATTCTTTTGGCACTTAAATACCATCATCTAAACCAAACTAACAAGAATTTAATCTTTTGAATGAAACAATAGAACTTCCGGATGACTGCTTGAGAGTTGGTGTTTAGCAAGTTTGAATTTACCCTATTCAGTGGTAAGATAATTGTTGTAGTTGGAAGGAACCTATGCAATCATTTTCCCCTATAAATACCCCCTCAAACCTTCACCATTTCCTCACATTCTCTCATTCTTCTCATCACTCTTTCACCTTCATAGTTTTAGTTTTTTTTTTTTTAGGTTTTTTGGGGCCAACTTAGTGGTAAAAAAGAGTCAAGGAAGGGGGTAAAATAGGTCAACCGTCTTGGGGCACAAAGAGGTCAATCCTCGGGGTAAATGTAAATTCGCTTCTTTTTATCCCGATAATCTTTTTACCGTGGGTAAAAAGACTCTTTCTTGGGGTATAAAAAGAACCACATTTACACTTACCCCAAATGGATGATGTCTTTTTGCCCCAAGAAGGCTGGTCTCTTTTGCCACCGACCTTGATCCTTTGTTACCCCTAAGTTGGTATATTTTTACCTCAAAGAAGCATATTTATTTTATTCCAATAAAATGTATCAAATTATGTATTATGTAATTGTATCAAAGTATTAATAAAATGAGGTTTTATTATGTAATTGTTGAAAATTTATATTAGCATTTATATTATTAGCATTGATATTATTTATATTACCATTTGAATAATTATTTATTTATATTACTATTTGAATAATTATTTAATTTTGAATTTTTTTTGCATATTATGCAGCGTGAGTTAATTCACGCTCCAGTATTTGTAAATTAACACTGACGTGAGTTAACTCGCGTAGCGTAGTTTAACTCACGTAAATAATACACTAGCGTGACTTAAGTCACGTAAGGGTATTTTAGACATTTACTTTAAGAATGAGCAGAAACGTTTGGGTAAAGAACAGTTCTCATCAAAGGAAATAGTGCAGATCATGCATGTTTTGGCCCAATTAGCCTTCACAAACCCAAAAAACGGCTGGCTTGAGGAACCCCATATAGTTATACACCAAGTCTTTATTTTCTTTTTGTTCTAAGACACCAAGTCTTTTTTAGTCTCTATTAATGAGTAAACTACCCTTTTTTTTTTATATAAAAAAGAGTTAATCAAGTAAACGGTCCAATACATATCTAGACTTCAATTTTAGTCCTTATAAAATAAAATCACACTTTTTAGTCCCTTTAACATTTTTCTTTAATTTTTTAGGGGTCAAAAATATTGATGATTTTTCTTTTACAGAGATTAAATATGATGATGGAAAACTTATCAGGGACTAAAATTGTTAATGGAAAATTTTAGTCCCTATTTGCATTTTATATGCACTATTTTAGAGGACTAATAAAAGTATCTATTTTTTGTAAAATGTTTTCTAAATAGGGAGTATTCTTATAAACTACAATATTATGGAGGACTAAAATTACCATTAAATTTTTATAGGGATTAAACTTGAAAACTCATGAATTTGTAGGGACTAAAAACATATTTAACAAAAAAAAAATAGACATCCTCCTTTAAAAAAAGGTTAAATATGTTTTTTATCCCTATAAAATTTGGAGCTTCTAAGTTTAGTGCTTATTTAATTTTAATAGCTTTTTTAGTCTCTACAAAAACAATTTACATGTAATTTTAGTCCTTGCTAAAACAAAGTTTGTTTAATTATCCTTAAACTCTTAAACATTTGAATGAATATGAGGGGCATCCAAAGTTTGACACCCATTGTAAGAGCATTGGCCATAATGTAACATCTTGTCGATGGTTACATCTGAGAAAAGTGGACAAAGGTGATCATCTGGTTGACAAGGGTAACAAACTAGTTAACTCGCAGAGACATAAGCAAGAGTGGAAACCACGGGATACTCCAGAAGGTATTTGTTCCTCTAAGACTTTTGAAGTAGCGTCATCCAACCAACAAAAAGATGCACACGCAGAGACCCCTTAGGCTGCACACACCTCCACAGATTTTCCCTCAGACTCCTTCAGCTTTGATGTGCAACATGAGACCGAGGATATTCCTCATGGTGCTTTGTTGACTAGTCCAGTGTTGGAACAGGTTCCTCAAGTAGCGCATGTTGACTTGCATTCGGATGTAGGGGAACAATTAAGTCCAGAATCACAGGAGGTGATGGTGGTTCTTCGGGTTCATGATGCGACTATTTCTCTCACATCCTCAGTTGCGCATGTAGATTGCATGGTTTTTCTGTTGACTTGGTTTCCTCCACTTCTGATAGGGAGGAGCCACTTGTTCAACAATTTGTAGCACTAGATGACATGCAATCTAGCCCTCGAGTCTATCCACTCCCTGTTGAGACGGATTTATTAACTGATTTAGAGTGGCTGAAACATAATGACTCCTTGGCTATTGTGACACAGGTTGTGGGTCCAGATGTAGATGGTAACATGGTTTTAGTTGTGCATGAGAACACACACAACAGTCCGAGAATACAACATGACTTAGAATTATGGCATCATGTTCATGAGTATGATGCAAAAACATCTGAGATGTCATTCACACCAATTTTATCTAAGAAGCGGAAACAACAGGTTAAGAAACAATTTCATGTGGGGAAGCCGCCGTACTGAACCGGTTCTAAAGGGATCCTTTTCCAACTGCTTAGGCAGCTGTTGTTGACTGTTTTTCGTTTTTTCTTCTTCTGCTTTCTGAGGGTTTTGGCTTAGTCTCCTCTTATACATGTTTTTTCCCTTTTTTTAATAAAATTTTATTTGAGCTTGCTGGCAGAAGATGAGGTTCTTCAAGGTACCACCCTAATTAGAATGTCGTTGCTTCCCCTTGATATATGTCCTTGCAAATCCACTGTCCATTATCTACTTATAGTTGGGATTAATTAAAGATAAATATTAGTAGCTAGGATTGACTTTAATAATGTACGTACGACAAAATTCTACAATTTGGTTTTGACAAATCTTTGACGGTAAAAATCAAAAGAACATGCATACCAAGTGCTAAGCCTTATCCAATTACTACAACTTAATGGGTGTCTAATCATCCTTCACAAGTTGTTAACAGTTACTACTATTAAGTAGTAATTAAGAAATAATTTTAAAAAAACATATATAAAGGGAAAAAGGATAAAAGAAAATGTCTGTTTTTTTGGAGTCCTACATCACATATAGTTGGACTGTTGAGCAATTGTTTAGAAGGTCGTTTTTGTTTCTGAGATTTAGAAGGTAATTGTTGTCCATATGTAAAATATATACTGTAACTAAAAACTATTGATGCAAATTCAATATCTTATTATCTTAAAAGAAATCAAAAGCTTTCATCACGAATAGTAAAAATGGACAAAATTATTATGAAATATAAGTAAGAAGTGTTATGTTGGATGAGATATAAATCTTGACAATGTGTTTATAAATAGTGAGAAATTGTTATATTATAAGTAAATTTTTTAAGAGTTGAGTTATGTTCAAATTAAATTTTAAGATATCATTAGAGTCATCCAGAGTTTGTTAGATCATCTATTATCATATTATTCTTATTAGATTATTTGAACCACATCTCCTTTGTTTATAAGTGGTGGATAATCTTCGTATTATATAAGTTAGTTTTTTTTTTTTTAAGTAATATAAGTTAGTTTTATGAAAATGAGTTAAATTGAATTATGAATGATTTAAGAGATATTCTTGCATGAACTCTCACCCAACACATCATTCTTACACTCAACCAATAAAAAAATGACACATGTTATTAACTTTAAAAAAAGTGTGATTTTAATTAAGGAAATGGAAACATAAATGGTGGTGGGTGGTTTTTGTGGGTTAAAGAAAGTGGAAAAAGGAGAGAGAAATATAAACAATAATGAGAAAAAATTATGATATTAATTCTTTTTATTATTTTAATAAGGTGTCAGATTTTAATTGATTAGGTGTAAGAATGATGTGTTGGGTAAGAGTTCATGCAAGAATTTCTCATGATTTAAATTATGAGTGTACACGTAAGTTTGGTAAATGATGCATTGAATTAATTGATATTTGTCATCTTCTCTTTTGTAAACTTTATCAATCAAGAAATGCAAATGTTGAATGGTCTGAGACGTTTTCCATTTCAATTTGTCCAAACCATATGGAGATAAAAACATCAAAAGTTGGAACCCCTTTATGGGTACAAAACTATATGCTCCAAGAGAAGTTGAACCTTATGGAGGTCATGTCCTTAGGCAATTGTCGTGTCAACTAGTGAATGGTGTATATATATATATATACATACACTCTCATACCTAATATTGAAAGATGAATCAATATTACACTTACATTAGATTTTTATTTATATTTAATCTTGCTAGTAAGTTTAAAAGTGAATATCTAAATTGGTTCTTGAAATTAAAGGACCGTCTACACCATCAATGTTTCAAAATAATTCCTAATATTTCAAAATTTTAATAAAACTTGTCTCCATGTTTGTATTTTTCGGTGTATGTTTGATTTTATGGCGATAAGAATTTATTTTTGCTTAAAATGAGTTAGTTGTATAAGGATTTATGTTTTGAATACATTCATGTATAAGTGAATAATTGAAAAAAATAATTAGTGATAAAATCACGTTTAATTAAACTCAAAAGTTATAAGTTTTAGTTTCAAATTAGAAATAATTATACTCTAGAGCAAACAATTATGTTAATATGAATTTTACTTCCAAAATCAATTATGACTTCTCCAAACGCGTAGAACCAAACATAGTTAAACATATTTCCACGTCGAGAGGCAGGTAAATGCACGTCTTACCAACAAAAAGCAAGATATAGTTGTTTCTGAAATAATATGGCGTATTAGGGCACAGGTTCATCAGTAGAAACACTTATCCAAACATAAGTTAAGTAGGTAATTTGAAATTAAATGAATATTACCATGAATGTAAATAACAAATTTGGCTAGAGAGTCAACTTCGGAGGATATGGCTCTCCAAATAGGAGATCTCTAGTGATGAAGATTAGAAGGATGTTGGACATGGATTGGAAAGTGGTTATTCAACGTACTTACAATGAGGCAAACCAATGCGCTAATGCATTAACAAATTTTGGAGGCTTCTTGAATTTCAATCTTGTGTTGTTTGATGTATATATGTCGTAGTTTAGTCATTTGTTAGCGGCTGATGTTTTGGGGATAACTCTACATTTAGTTTAGTTCCTTTATAGTTTTCTTTTTCTGGGCTTTGACCATCTTTGTAGTAAAAAAAATAAAAAAAATAGGCTAGAGAGTCAAACATAAATAACATTTATAATTCAATGATCATTTTAGAATATTAATAATACAGGGACTAGATTGATACAACCCTACAATTTCAAGAAAAAGTTTAGATATTTATTATAACCCTCCACTTTGAACCTAATTCATTCGTATCTTAATAGCTGTCTACAAACCTTATCGCTAAGCTTTCACACTAACTGCATGTAATCCCTTGCAATCTTGCTCCCATAATTATGAATATGCTTTTTTTGATACTTATGAATATTGTGTACTTGCTGAACTCTTAAAAAAAAAAAGTGTACATGCTGAATCTCACTAGATAAGATTTTCGACTATTCATGGCATCACCGTCCTTTATAGTCCACTTACAGTACCTTGTTGGAAGCCAAAGGTAAAGAATGTATTAGGGCATCGCATAGTTTGGTTTGCAGGGTGATATACACGACTGAGACAAAAAAAATAAAGGAAAAAGAAAAATACTATTTTGTTTATTAATTTGTATATATATCTTGGTACAAAAGATATATATAGTTATAGATCAGCCACTAAATCAATCTCTAACCTCTTGACCAAAAATATAAATAAAAATAAATCAATCAATCGTTAACATTGACGACTAGTGATTTAGGAAATCATCTCTAACAAGCAAACAATGTTGGAAGAGCACAATTTATATTTTATCAGTAGCTCTTAATTATGGAAAATGCTATCTTTAGCAAATTATATCTCACGAATGCATCACGACTTTGTATTCCACCCAACCATATTTGTTGACTTTCATCTTTTGCAACGACTTTCTAGGAATTCTTCTTGTTAAGAGTCCCACATCGGTTAGGAGATGGTCTGACAATGTGTTTATAAGAGGGGGCAATCCGCACCTCACAAGCCGGTTTTGCGGGGTTGTGTTAAACCCAACCACGATTTCTAAGACTTCTAAGGTCCAAGTTTTCATTGGTTGGTTTCTAGTTTGTGATGCTTTCAGAATAGGTTCATTCGTTGAATATAGCAATGCTGATTAATTATTATAGTTTGTCAAAGATCCTAAATAAATCTAATATCAATTCCTATAGGGTTGAGTCGATCGGAAGGGATTAAACTCTCACAATTTGGTCGACCAATGTTCAGATCTCAACTTTGATATCCATATTTAATATTTGATACAGCTCGAATATGATTACAACTTGTGAAGATCGAAACTTAGACCTGCAGATGTTATGGTGTACAAATGGGTATGAGGAAAACATTCATGTGAGGATTTGACCGAGGTTACACCACTTGTGGGATTAGGGGTCTTGGATTTTACTATAAGACAAACAACATGAGAAAACGTCTTCTCACAATCAACATGTTTTTATACCATTTGTGTTTGACACTTTTGACTTCATAACACCAGAGACGATTGATCTTCTACATAGAATTCAAAGGGTCGTGCATAACAATGTCATGTCTTCTAGATCTATGAATGTTGTGTTTATGAAGATTAGTTTTGTCATCAAAAAATGTTTAACGATGCAACTTGTTGCTTGCTTGCCTTTCTATTCATATGTAATTAATCATTGATAAATAAAAATAAGGGAAATGCTAAAGAGTACCCTTAGGACACTGGTTAACATAACCCTAAAAATAAATATATAAAAAAATCCAACATTAATTTTATTTGTTTTTTGTTTTTGGAATATTTCAAATTTTCTTTTGTTAATTAATAGCAACCAAAATTGACGTTTCTATTTAAGTCTATATCTTTAAGGGTTAATTAAGTTTTTAGTCCCTATAAATATACCGAATTTCGTTTTTAGTCCTCATAAAACAATTGACAGATTTTGGTCCCTATAAAATTTTTAGCACGTAGTTTTAGTCCCTGTTAAATTAAAATTTGTTTAATTATGTTTAAAATTTTAAATTTTTTAATGATTTTTTACATACTTGTTTAAAACATTATAAAATGTTCCTTTGCAATAAGTTAGGTCAAAATTTTATTTTTAGGTCAAAATTTTCGTTAGTTTTATCTTGAATTTTTTTCGTTTAAAAAAAATAATATTTAATTCATTACATGTTAAAAAATTCTAATTTTTTTATAAAAGACATTATTATAATGTTCTTAATATGTCTGTTAAAAATCATTTAAAAATATAAAAGTTTAAGTATAATTAAACAAATTTAATTTAACAAGGTCCAACACATACTTTTAGTCCTTGTAAAATTAAAATTTGGTTGATTGTGCTTCAACTTTTAACATATTTTTTACATACTTATTTAGAACATTATACAAAGTTCCTCCGCAAAAAAGTAGTTTAAAATTTTATTATTAGGTCCAAATTTTCATTAATATAATCTTGAAAATTTGGTTTTTCGAAAAATTCATATTTAATTCATTACATGTTAAAAAAATAAAAGATTTTATAAAAGAGTGTCTTACGATGTTATGAACATGTTTATAAAAAATCTTTCAAAAATTTAGAAGTTTAAGCATAATTAAACAAATTTTAATTTAACATAGACTAAAAACACTAACGGAAAATTTTGTAGGGACTAAAAAATGTGATTTGTTTTTATAGAGACTAAAAACAAAACTGCAGATATTTATAGAGACCAAAAACTTAATTAACCCTATCTTTAAATATTTGCGGATTATATATTTGTAGCTTTTTTTTAACGAAGCTAGTAACCTAGGACTGCATTTGCTAAGGAACGTGCAGCCTAAGTTTGTTAAGGAAGGTACAACCTAATTTGTAGCTAGGTTAGTAGATTATTGACTTAATACAAAATAAAATAAAAAATAGACTATTGATCTTTGTGACTCATCTTGTAACCTAATTTTACAACAAGAGAAATATTTAAATTCTTCAATAGCTTTCACATCTTAAATTCTTAATAGTATACATGAAGAAACGGAAAGGATAATAAATTGATGAAGTACAAAATGACCAAATGTATTAAAGAAGGTTGAGACATGGAAGAGGAATGTGTTATCCAAAGCCAAGACAAGCTTAGGCTTACACAAGCATGGGGCATTCAAGTGCCACCTAATTCATGACACACACTTTGCTCGTGTCATACTTGTGCTTTTCACACCCTTCTAGTTTTTTTTGCCAACTCTTTTACCTTTCCTTTTCAAACTTTGAATTTCAAACTAATTAAGATACTTGACTGTGACTTCCTTACTTAAAGCCTATACAATCATTTAAACAAAAGTTTCATTATATTTCAATTGTATTCCTACAAAAAAATAATATTCTTTTTATCTTATTCTGGTTCATGAATATTTATCCATTTTTTATTCTATATATACGATGATTCTTTTTTGCAACCCCTCTGTGTAGAAAAATAGACTAGGTACATTGATTCCTTTCATATTTAGACATGTAATAAATAAGGTCAGACCAAAACACAAAGCTTTTCTTGTGGTTTCTTTTATCACTCACGTTAATGAAGTGCTTGAAATGGTTTTACAAGTTTGAGGTATTTAATATTTTTACTGTAGAAAAAACTTCAAATTGAAAGCAAATTGTATTTTTTTAACAATAAAATTTATATTTGGTCAAAGACATGAGTTCAACTCTCATACCAGCGTAAAGATATTGTCAGTAGATAACATGTAACGTTCAACTATATGTGTTATCGTCAACTTCAACAATTATTTACAAATATTAATAAATGTCATAAAAATGAGCTACAAAAAACTTTAAAGGGTCTACTTAATAATAAAAAAAAAGATCCTGAATTTGAAAGCTACGTTACTTTCTTTTAAATTGGTGGTTATATAAATATCTTTATAAATGTTAGTCTAACATCTTTCATTTATTTTTTTTGTGGTGAGGTATTCCATGTCTTGGATTGAAGCACCTCACCCTAAAATTATTATGTAACAAGCTACGGAAGATATGTGTTAAACTTAACATTAAACGAAAACGTTAAAAATCAAAATATGTTTTTAAAGTCCAACCAAACTTATAATATCGTTGTTGTTAAATAAACAATTGATTTAGAATGGTTAATGAACTTCATCAAATAACAAAATGTTCAGGACAACTGAGTTTAATTTTTAAATAAAATAATTTGTTTTATCATATTTTATTTACTCACAATCAAACAACGAATTACCAAAGACCATTCGTCTATAATACCAAAAACAGTGCTTTTAAGCATAAAGAAGAATTTCCTAAAAAGAAAAAAAAACATAAAGAAGAATCTTTCCGTAGAGTACAGTTTATAAACTTGAATTAAAGGAGGAAATAAGTATCCAATAATTTTTTACTTAAAATGAATAAACAACAAAACCATTCATGTGCATAAATTAAAGACTAGTACTAAAATTCTTCCATTTACTCGAATATCCTACCGAATTACTATGAATCCGGATCATGTAGAAATTAATGTAAACAACTCAAAGAGTGACATATTAATTTTTTTCCATTCTAATCTAAATTATTCAAATGTTTAAGAGTCTAACTTATGTAGCTAATGAAATGATGTATGGTGGAGCCACGTAATACCACTTTAATTTGTCTTCTAGTATACCTACTTTCAAACCTCATATATTTTCATTTTCAAGTATGACCAAAACAACACTTTCTAATATTACATACATAAACACCTATCTATATCTAATTGGATTATCACTCCCTCTCTCTCATCATCCTTTCATCATGGTCCAAATTTTCAAATCCTTGAAACGATGACAAACTATGTATTATTATTATTTTTATTTTTTAATAAAAAAACAAATTTATTTTGGTCAAGAACAAAAAATATATTATATCTATCATAAAAAAGTCAAATATTATCCTTAATATATTTTTTTCCCATTTTAAGTTTTTCTTCGTTTGTATAGGTTTGTCTCGAACGTCATCAGCTTCCTAGTCAAATTTGTGGTCACTATTTTAATTATTATTGTACCTATTTTTGTAAAGTCTAAACATTATTTGTACGATGTTATAAATTCATATTCATAGCTGATTTTTTTTGAAAGTCATACTCATAGCTGATGAATTCTTAAATAGATTAATCAAGATTGAATAATAAATTTTTCGGTGATGATCAAAGTTTGAAACTCAAACTTTACATATAATATATTGTATACATTGTTTCTATCAACTGATCTAATTTCACAAAGATTAGATTGAATAATATAAAATGTTGGGTACGTGCACATAATATAGGATATATATGATGAGTAATCTAAAAATATACTTCGTTTGTTTAATCTAAAAATATCGTCTTATTTTATTTTAATTTTTGTAGATAAATAAAATGACAATAGTTATTAAAAATATATATAGATAAGTGAAGAAGTTGAAATTCAAACTATAATCATGATTGTAAGTATACCATCGTCATGAGTTCAATCTCTAGCTCATATATTTTATTCACTGTGAAATTCTTCACATAATATGTATGATGGGGTTCCCTCAAAAAACTAAAATGTATATGATGGGGTTTTGTTATCAACAATTATTCCTTTGAACTTTAGCTCAATATAGGCCAATAATCAAATATTATTCCCCCATATTGATCTAATACATACATTATATAAAGTAAAGTTGTAATTAAATATTTCTTATGTACTGATGCTTAATCAATAAAGATTAATGATTTTTTATTTAATTTAATATAGACAAGGACCAATAAACTATTAGTCTAACTAAAAAGTTGTTCAAATGATTGCAAAAACTATTTGTTTAAGATATAGAGAGGCGCAAACATAAGCTAAGCGGAAGGAAGAATATATTTCTTTTACTTAATTTTTTGTGTCTTGAAAAGCCAAACGCAACGTGTAGAAAAAAACTTTCAAATTACGTAAATAAAACAAAAACAAAAATTCACCTATGTATATTTTTTCTAATTAATATCTGCACAACAATTATTATAATTGCAACTCCTTCAAAAAAAAATATTATAATTGCAATAATGATAATGATATACAACCTCGATGAAAATGACTGAATGTCTATGCCACTTAAATCATGTAAATGAAATTCCTCAATTTTTTTTTGTACATAAATTCAAATTAACTATTGGACAAACAGTTACTTTGATCTAAATGTGTAAAGTATAGTCATTATAATCTTTGAATATGTCTAATTTTAAATATATTTATATGTGTATTTTATTTTCTGTTTCAAGAACAACATTGGCTAACAAAATACACGTTTAAGAATAAAAAAAGACTAACAAAATGACTATGTGTATCTTTGGTTTTACTTGGAGGAATCAAAATTAATTATAAATGTGTGGAATGATTTTGACATATTTGATTCTTTTGGAATTGAGTTGATTCTGTCTATATAACTATTTTTATTTGAAGTTAAAAATTGTAGATTCTAATTTTAGAATTAACTTTTATATTCAAATATTCTCTTTAATTCATTTTTATATTCCAAACATAAATCATTTTACTATCAACTCAATTTTAAGCAAAATCAATTTTACCAAATCAATTTTTTTTCATCCTAAAACCAAATATACACTAACTAATAAAGAGAAACTTAATGATCAAATGACGTGTTTGTAATTTTTATAAATTCAAAAGTCTTAATCACAATGCTTCACACATTCAAAGATCAAAATAATAACTGTTTACCGATTTAATATTAATCTACTCCAATGTCGGCGACCGTAGGTATTATGGAATCTCTTTCCTCCACGATTAATCATCCTTCAACTCAACTTTCAGATTGTTTGTCGTTGTAAGGATCATGATGGTTTGTGGTTGGTTGTTCTTGCTTGTGGTTGTGGTTTGCGTCTGTGGTCGTGTATCTGTCCTTTTCAGATTCAGTTTGACTGTTTTGCTTGATTTGTTGGTAGACTCCCTCCGGGGTCTTTGTGTTTGTTTTTTTTGCGGGATCGTCGTCTGCGGTTTTGGTGGTCTCGGTTGGTGGTTTGTTTAGGCTGGGTCCATGGTGGTGTGTGTGGGTGGCTAGTTTTCGTCGTCGTGTTGTTCACTGTTTGGGCCTTCGTGAGTTTGATATGTGTTTTCTTGGTTCTTGTACAACAGAGGTTGGGGGTGGTTGTAGATCTGAGCTCTTTTTGCAGTGGTTGAGTTTCATAAACCCGAAAGGGTCTGGTTTCGTTTAACTCGAAAGGGTTTGGTTTTATTAACCTGAAATGGTTTGGTTGCTGACGTATTGAACTCATCCCTCGATCTGAGTTCTTACGCATTGTTTGCTCGAAAGAGCATTTTATGCATATTGTTGATTCAAGGGGTTGTTGGCACTTGGATTGGTTACCGTGTTGGCGATCAATACATTCGCCAAGTTTAAACTCGTAATTGTTCTATGCAGATGTCCACTTTTCACGCTTTTTTTGTAACCTGGTTTCGCGTCCGTACGCGAATTCGCTGGGTTACGACACTGATTAGTGTATTTTTGTTAAGATAAATTAGAGTTGTTCTATTTGAACTGATTTATCATGATATATCCCCGATTAAGTTATTCCTGATTTATGTCTGATGCTCCCGATCTTTGCATATGTTTCTTTTTATTTATTATATTTTCTATGGCTTAAAAAAAATTAATATTATTCACTTCTTTAATCCAAATTCTATATCTCATCTGGAAGAGAAAAACAAACTCCACATCCCAATCACATTACCCCAAAATATGACATTTATTAAAAAAAAATATTTATTATATATGACACATTAATCCTATGTGGCAATACTACCCACGTGGCAGTTTCACATGTATATAAACATCATCATGATCTTCGCTCACTCGCTCGCAGGTTGTCTTTTTGCAAACTTAAAATTTATTTTCTCTTCTCACAAAATTAATTTTTACAAAAATAAAAAATAATTCACAAAAAAAATCTTACAAACAGTTCCAACAACATCGAAGACTCAAAACCTAGAGAGAGAAAATTTTCCGGGAAAATTCACCGAGAAAATTCGCTGAGAAAATTCGAAAACGAAAAAAGAAGAGAGAGAGAGAGAGAGAGAGGATGGCGACGCCGTTAATCCCGCAACAGCAGCACTTAGACGGCGGAGGAGGAGTGGCGGTTCTGACGAATCTTGTTCCTCCTTCTTCTTCCAATGGTGGTGGTGGATTCAACCGTTCCTCTTTAACAGAATCGCCAATTTTGATTTTCTCGTTCTTTCAAAAAGCGATTGGGAACGAGCTCGATGCGTTGCATCGATTAGCTTTGGATTTTGCTACTGGAAATTGTTTCGATATTGTTCCGTTATCGGAACGGTATCATTTTCTTAGATCGATGTATAGACACCATTCCAATGCTGAAGATGAGGTTCATTTTTTTATTATTCTTTTTTTTTTTGTTGAATTGTGGAATTGTGTTTTGTTTATGTTGAAAAATGAAATTTTCTATGGTTTTTTGATTCACGATTTTTATTTGCTTGATAGTTTTAGCAATTTAGTTTGTGGAAGATGTTGGATAAGTTGAAGTGATAAAACACTGTGTAGCATTGAGATTTCTGATAGAAGACGTGTTCGGTGTGCGTCAGTGACACATGTGATTGCATTGGATTATGTCATTTTTTCAAACTATTATTGGTGTCAGTGTCCGTGTCGTGGTCTGGTGTCTGTTGTGTTTGTGCTTCATAACTAAAATATTTTAAAATTGGAACATTTTGTGCTATTCTTTTGTTGATGTAGAAAAATGAAGACTTCTAAAATTGGAACATTTTGTGGTATATTTCATTTGAGTATAGGCTGGTAACTTTGAAATGACACTGCATAACTATAGGATTCGAATGTGATATTCCTTTCCTGCTGGTGTTTTTTCCCCAATACCGCTGTAGTTGTTGAACTATGCATGTATGTTTGGTTATGCGGTGCCAGAAATTGATTTTGTAAAATTGATTATGACTAAAAGGGCTAAAAGTGTGTTGAAGGTAAAATCATTTATGTTTGGATATATTAATGTAAAAGTGAGTTGATCAATAAATTTGAGTGTATAAATCAATTCTAGAATCAAAAGCTCCAATTTTTAGCTTCAAGTTAGAATCAGTTCTGGGGCAATTTTTTTTTTTTTTTTACTCGTGAGCAACCAAACATGTCAAAATCAATTCTACACCTCTAGAATCAATATTGGCTTTTCTAAAGGGTAACCAAACATACATGTAGTGATTTTGCACTGCTGTCACTGCTTCGCTACGATTAAATTGATTGTATTCTTATTCCAACAAAAGCTGATTCTATTTTGATTTATTGCTAAATTGTTTTTTACGAAGGTTACTAAATGTAGTTAGCAAACATGAATTGTCACCGAATTCATTCCATTTTTAGTTGATGTGAAATGACTGATCTATGATGACTTGACTTTATGTTACTTGCTTTTCTGCTATGCTTAATTGAGGAATCTATTCTGGAATATAGGTGATTTTTCCAGCCCTAGATAGGCGTGTGAAGAACGTAGCACAGACATATTCTCTTGAACACAAGGGGGAAAGCAACCTCTTTGACCATTTATTTGAGCTTTTAAACTCTTCCGGTGACAATGATGAAAGTTTCCGAAGGGAGTTAGCATCCTGCACAGGAGCTCTGCAGACATCTGTTAGCCAACACATGGCTAAGGAGCAGCAGCAAGTAAGTTTATTCAATATATCTTTCCTTGATTTCCATCCAATTGAACTATTGCAAAAAGATAAATGCGAGGTTTGAGATAACAGAATAGAGAAAAAAATTCCCATCTTACTAGCTAAAGTACTATTTGCTGGATGGTTATTGCAGAAATTATATTTTCTGCTGTTGATGTGTAATATACTTTGCATACATTATGTCTCAAATATTCTTGTTATGACCCAACACATGTTCTTCAACTATTGGTTCAGCCATGGTAATATAACATTTATTAGAGATATCAGATGCTGTCTTTAAATTTAACAACTACGGTGTTGTTGATTTCTCATGTAAACTTTCACTTGCTGGTATGGGAGAAGTTTACAAAGTATCAAAACTTACTATCTTTCCAAAACAAGAAAAGTGGCTTGTCATGTAGCAGAATTTGTACTGAGCCTCGGTTTTCTATGGTTGACAAGAGAGTATCCTCTAGAAGAAAAACAAAGCATATAAATTTGTGCATGCTTACGATAATACTATGAAAATTGTGCATGAGTGGTCGGGGTTATCAACCAGAAATTTCAAAGAATTAACCTTTGTGAGATGCTTACATATATGCTCATGACACTCTCCCTCAAGGGAATTCACACAATACATGTATCTCTTTACAAAGCGATTAACTAAACAATTTGTTGTGGCAACTGAGCCCTTAATTTGAAATGGCTGAAACCATTATTTTTCTGGTTATGTTTGTCTGATATTTTTATTTATTGGATGATATCAGGTTTTTCCGCTGCTTATTGAGAAGTTCTCCGTGGAGGAGCAAGCATCTTTAGTTTGGCAGTTTCTTTGCAGTATTCCAGTGAATATGATGGCAGAATTTCTGCCATGGCTTTCAACATCGATATCACCTGATGAATCTCAGGATTTACGGAAGTGCTTAAGCAAGATTGTGCCAGAGGAAAAGCTTCTTCAAAAGGTGTGGTTTTGAATTCTGCATTAGACCACTGTTCTTTTCCTTTTTCTTTTTAATGCCACTTCATGGGTTGAAATAGAATTTATATACATTTGATTTGTCATGGTAACATATCTGATTATATTCGTGTTTATTGAAGGTTATTTTCACCTGGATGGAAGGGCGAAGTAGTGCTAAGACAGTTGAAAATTGTGTAGATCATTCTCAGGTTCAATGTAGTCCTAGTCCTTTAGCCAATCAGAATGGGAAAGTAACATGTGCATGTGAGTCCACTGTATGTGGGAAAAGAAAATATTCTGCATCTCTTCTAGAAGTTCCAGATACAATGGGTTCACATCCGATAGATGAAATATTGCTCTGGCATAATGCTATAAAAAAAGAGTTAAATGAGATAGCAGCAGAGACCAGAAAGATACAACACTCTGGAGATTATACTAATCTGTCTGCTTTTAATGAAAGGTTGCAATTCATCGCCGAAGTTTTCATATTTCACAGGTATCATCACCTTCACTTGTTTATGCAATTCTATGCCTTGTGGAATCATCTTATGTTCCTTCAATGAAACATTTCCTTTTAAATTTCTGAGAGTCTTTCTCTTTTGTCTTGTGGAATCATCGCCGAAGTTTTTAACGATTTTTCTTAGACAAGTTTAGAACACTAAGATAGGTTCATTTAATAAAATCTAGAATTTTTTAACATGAAATAAATTAAATATGAATTTTTGTAAACGACAAAAGTTTAAGATAAAAGTAACCAAAATATGCATGTGGAAATCAATTTTTTGCGATATTTTTTTTGTGGAGAAACTTTTAATAACGTTTTTAACACGTCTTTAAAAAAATTGTTGAAAAACTTAAGAGTTTAAGCATAAATTAAACAAATTTGGATCGAGTAAGGACTAATATTGAGTGCAGAAATTTTGTATAGGGACTAAAAAAACTATTAAAATTAAGTAAGGACTAAACTTAGAAGGTCCCAATTTTATAAGGACCAAAAACATATTTAACCCTTGTTTTTATTTTGAAAATTACAATAAATGGTTAAGAAATAAAAAGTCATGGAATGCTTATGATACTCTCTTGCTAAAGACTCTTCTCATGATCTTTAATTATAGTATCCTATACTTAATAGAGCGACAAAATGATAATTTAAAAAAAGTGAGCTGCTTTCTTAAATTCTGTCCTCACTTATTTTCTTACAAAGTATTAGAAATGCACGAGAAGGAATGTTTAATTAACTATTTCTATAAATGCAGTATTGCTGAGGACAAGGTTATTTTTCCGGCAGTAGATGGGGATTTTTCTTTCTTTCAGGAGCATGCTGAAGAAGAAAGCCAATTTAATGACTTCCGATCTTTGATTGAAAGAATTGTAAGTGAAGAAGCAACATCTAGTTCGGAAGTTGAACTTTATTCCATGTTGTGCTCACAAGCTGATCATATAATGGAAACCATACAGAAGCATTTCCATAATGAAGAAGTTCAGGTAATTCTTCTGGCATTTCCATAATATTTCCTTAATTTGTAGTTCAATATTATGGCTAGAGTTTGACAAGAAATTGTTAGCAATGGACCCCCTATTGTGAGGACCTATTCTAGGAGAAAGCCCATTAATACAATTGAGCCTGATGAGACAGAAAATGTGTAACTATAAATAGTTGTGTAACTACTTTGAGATTAAGGAACCGGTTGGTTAGGGAGAGGGCAGGCTCTCAATTTCCTGTCAGTTATTTTATTTAATAATCGTGTAACTACTTTTAAGAAACTGCCCAGTTTCGTTCCAGACAGATTTTGTTGTAATAGTGTGTTCCACTTGCACAAAAAGTTGCGATGCCAATCTGCCCTTTGATCTGTTTTTAACGTGGGTAATATCTCACATCTGTAGGTTCTTCCACTTGCACGGAAGCACTTTAGCCTCCAAAGGCAACGTGAACTAGTATATGAAAGCTTGTGTATGATGCCTTTGAAATTGATTGAGCGTGTCCTACCATGGTTTGTTGGATCACTAACCGAAGATGAAGCAGAGATATTTCTGAAAAACATACAATCGGCAGGTTCTATATCTATTTTGATTTACTTCTCACTGAAAGAAATATATTTTTGCATCTTCTTTATCTGACAAATTGTGTCTGTTCCAGCTCCAGCAATGGATTCTGCTTTAGTCACACTCTTCTCTGGTTGGGCTTGCAAGGCTCGTAAAAATGGTCGGTGCTTGTCTTCAAATGCATCACGTTTCTGTCCTGCTAAAAAAATAGTCCGGTCTTCGTGTGCTTGTGCTTCTGCATTGTCTGGTAAAGATTGCTCAGTATTAGCTGAATCAGATGGGACCCAGAGATCAGTCAAGCGAAGCATATTAGAGTTGCAAAAAAATGGAGATGTCTCAAAAACACCAGAAAATGAATCGGCCCTGAAACCATGTTGTGGTGCCCGGTCTTGTTGTGTGCCAGCGTTAGGGGTCAACAGTAACAATTTGGGGCTGAGTTCACTTTCTGCAGCCAAGTCCTTACGAAACTTCACTTCTTCCGCCCCATCTATTAATTCTAGTCTTTTCATATGGGAAACAGACAGCAGCTCATGTGATGTTGGCTCTGCAGAAAGACCAATTGATACCATATTTAAATTCCATAAAGCTATACGCATAGATTTGGAGTATTTAGATGTTGAATCTGGAAAGCTTTGTGATGGCGATGAAGCAACTATTCGGCAATTTACTGGAAGATTTCGTCTTTTGTGGGGTTTATACAGAGCTCATAGTAATGCTGAAGACGATATAGTTTTTCCTGCATTGGAATCCAAAGAGACACTTCATAATGTGAGCCATTCATACACGCTGGATCATAAGGCGGAAGAAAAGTTATTTGAAGATATTTCTTGTGTTCTTTCTGAGCTTTCTGTCCTTCATGAAGCATTGCAGAGTACCCATTTGTCAGAGGATTTAAGTGAACGTAATTTGGGAATATCTGAGGCCAATGATAGTGATGATATCAGAAAGTATAATGAGCTTGCAACTAAGCTACAAGGGATGTGTAAATCTATACGAGTGACCCTGGATCAGCATATTTTCAGGGAAGAGCTTGAACTCTGGCCATTGTTTGGGAAACATTTCACTGTGGAAGAACAAGACAAGATAGTGGGCCGGATAATTGGAACTACAGGGGCCGAAGTTCTCCAGTCAATGTTACCGTGGGTAACTTCTGCACTTACACAAGATGAACAGAACCAAATGATGGACACATGGAAACAAGCAACTAAGAATACAATGTTCAACGAATGGCTAAATGAAAGCTTGATAGAGAGTCCAGGATCTACATCACAGACAGAAACATCAGAACATGGCACTTCTCAAAGAGGTCTCGAATATACTCTGAGTTTTTTCATGTTGTGGAAATTGCAGGATAGAAAATTTAAAAATATTGATTGTTATGGTTTTGTATAGGTGCTGAATATCAAGAAAGCTTGAACCTGAATGATCAGATGTTTAAGCCGGGTTGGAAAGACATATTCCGGATGAATGAAAATGAAATTGTGTCTGAAATCCGGAAGGTTTATCGTGACTCAACCCTTGATCCAAGAAGAAAGGCATACCTTGTGCAGAATCTCATGACAAGGTTGATTCCAGTTTACATAATTTTATCCTTTTATATAATTATGATGTAATAAATCATGTTCATTTGATCGAAGTTTAACCTATCGTCTTCAAGCTCTTTTTCATTAGTTCTTTGTTCATTGTAGTCGCTGGATAGCTGCCCAACAGAAGTTACCTAACTCTCAATCTGGGGAATCATCTAATAAACAAATAGAAGGGTGCGCACCTTCATTTCGGGACCCAGAGAAAAAAGTATTTGGTTGTGAGCACTATAAGAGAAATTGCAAAGTTCGAGCTGCTTGTTGTGAGAAGTTATTTACATGCAGATTTTGTCATGACAACAATTCAACTGATCACTCAATGGATAGGTAATATTTTTTTTAGATTTCTTAATACTTTATAATGATATGTATTTCTTCTAATTATCTGCTTGATAATTGCAGAAAAGCAACAACGGAAATGATGTGTATGGCCTGCCTGACTATACAGCCAGTTGGACCCATATGCATGACGCCTTCATGTAATGGACTTTCAATGGCAAAGTACTACTGTAACATTTGTAAATTTTTTGATGATGAAAGGTAATTTTGGTTCTTACTTTAGAATTCAAAAGACTACCATTCAAACCACGTTTTGTTACATAAGAGACCCTTTTGAAAATATTTCCTTCTTTCTAGAAAAACATAATCCAGGCAAAAGGTTACAAACTTATTATAGCTTTCAATTTCTTATTACTATATTAATATGCTTGCGTATGAAGTTTACAATATAAGTTTACACTTAATGCCAATCTATAGTGGTGAATGCAAGGCTTGATTTGTACTCTAAGCCGAAAAACTCATCTCTTTCTTTGAGAAGTGATGGACAATATTTGGTATGAGTAGCCATTTGGCATCTAGTTATTGTGAAGGACACGGCCTTTTTAATGTGGTTTTACTGAATTATATGTTGAATGTCTGGGAATCATTTTTTTCTTGGCTGTTTCGAGTTATATTATTTTGTTTAGGAGAGGATTAAGGATTCTCTTTATTACTGTTTTCCACTTTGTCTCAATAATTTTGCATCTTCAATGTTATATGATTTTCTTTGCTAGAAATACTTGGAAGCTTATTCCATCTATGGTCTGATTGATTGTTAATCTCTCAAGTTTGTAAATTCATTAATTTATTTTTCCATCGTACCTTTTGGCTTTTAACATGGCATCGTTCCTCAGGAATGTTTACCATTGCCCATTCTGCAATATATGCCGTGTTGGACAAGGGCTTGGCATTGATTACTTTCATTGTATGAAATGCAATTGTTGTGTGGGGATCAAATCAGTGTCTCACAAGTGCCGGGAGAAAGGGTTAGAAATGAACTGCCCAATTTGTTGTGACGACTTGTTCACGTCAAGTGCAACTGTCAGAGCTCTAGTTTGCGGGCATTACATGCATTCATCTTGCTTTCAGGTATGTCACGCCCCTTTTGGGGTTTAGCCACCCACGCAGACCAAGAAAAAGGAAATCTGCAATTGAACCATTTCACGTTTATTTTCATTCTTTTCCTTCAAAGAGTAATCATAGAATGTTTTGCATTTAATCTCATGCTTTGTTTAAAATTGTTAGGCCTACGCTTGCAGTCACTACACATGCCCAATCTGCAGCAAGTCATTGGGAGATATGGCGGTAAGAACAAAATTCTTCTGTAGTCTGAAGTTTTACTGTTGCTAGGCATACAATTCTATGTATTTATTGATCCTTTACAATCCTATGCATGTGTTTGCATGCTATTGGAATTTGAGATAAGTGATGTAATTATGACGGCTCTGTTAAATTTCAATGCCTAATTTTTTTTCAGTCATGTCTGATTAAATAAAGAGATAAACTACACAGTCAAAATTTGTTTATCTTTATGTTCTTTCTTTCTCCTTTCTTGTAAGCTGTGATTTGGATGGTCCATTTTATTGGAGGTCCGGGTTTAATCTTGATTGGGTATTGGCATAATAATTATGAAAGTAGAAACTACAACATATTGAAGCATACGGACGCTTCTTTCAAGTAGAAATAGATTATAGGTATGCTTATATTTCATGACATACAACAGACACTTAGTTGTTTCTCTACCTTCCCAGGTTTACTTTGGTATGCTTGATGCATTGCTGGCTGCTGAGCAGCTTCCTGAAGAGTACAAGGACCGCACTCAGGTATTACTTCCACATGTCTTTAATATTTACATGGTCCCTGTCAAATTACTGTTCATTTTATTCATTTCTGTCGTTAATGCGACCATATAATTGACCTGCAAAGAATTTGCAATTAATCTTGTGTTTCATGGTTTGTGTTTTAGGCAATTGAGGATTCCATTTCTCTCTCTTCATACCTTGTTGTATTGTCCATTTTTTCTTTTCTTATGAATTCTTTTGTCATCAAAATAATAATAACAATTAAATAAATGTCGTGTCTAAAGACTCTAATCTAACGTGACTTTTTTTTTTATCTCATTTGATATAAGTGGAGAATATAATCATGTTGAATATCATCTGTTTTCAACATACAATTTTTTTCACATATTGTCACGTACTTTGTATGCAAGGTTGAACAGTGTATGTTTTGAGTTGGAAGACATTAAATTTTGACCTAGTTAAATCCATTTGTTTAGCAACAAAGCAGTACTTTAAATTTGAAGTTGCACTAATATTTCTTTTTCCACAAATCCATGATACAAAACCATTTTGCTTTTTTCCCATCGGTCATGACCAATGTTATTAAGAACCAGCTATATATATCTATTGGTGTTATATTTACCAGTGACATTCATTTTTCTATTTCAAATGCAGGACATACTCTGTCATGACTGCGATCGAAAGGGAACTTCACAATTCCACTGGTTATATCATAAATGTGGATTTTGTGGCTCATACAATACCCGGGTGATCAAAAGTGAGACAACAAATTCCAGCTGCCCTTGATGCGTTTTTCTTTTAAGTAAAAAGAGTTTGTATATAGCGTGTGTTTGGATCCACATGAATGTATTTTTCTTGCGTCCAATGTCATCTTAGCTTGGTTCTATCGATGCAACAAATTGGATATTCAAGTGGACATACTGCGGGACACAACGAATGCGGAAACAAACACAACTATACTTGTATAGGCAATCCAATTTTTCCCCACCAAGAACCTGTAACGTTTCATGTTATACATAATGCGAGTGAGTCATTTCCACGAAGGCCTCTTATGAGATAGAAGCAGCAAACAAGTACCATAGTTCTCATGTATAGATCAACTTCCATTCAGTCAGAAAAAGATAAACATTTTCCCACTCTTTTTGCAATAGATGTTTTAGCCACTCCTCTTTTTTTCTCCCTTGTCAGAGTTCACTCAAAGTTGGCACTATTGTTGCTTCACACATTTTGGGTGGGAAGAGATTTATTGAGTTACTTAAGCTACTGAGATTTTTTTTCCTAGTCATTTAAAGGAGCATCCATTATTTATTACAGTCATTTTGAGCACGGTTATGTAATCGTTGTAACTTCTGTCTATATAGATAGATGATATACACTGATAGAGTAATGAACTTGAGTAAAGTTTGAATGACAGTTCAGATATGATAGTGTTTTGAGTTTGAATTGTTGTGATAGATCTAAATAAACAAGCACTTTTCCTTCAAAAACTACAAAAGTCAAACTCAAACAAATTCAAATTTTCATCATACAAACGTAAAAATTCAGATTTCATTGAAAAAATCTCATAAAAAATGATAAGATATTGACATTTTATAATATAAATTGAGACAAAAAAAGAGAATAAAAGACGAAAATGTTATCTAAAATTAAGTCAAGGGACGAATTGTGTAATTTTACCAAAAAAAAAAAATGTATACTATTCTCATCAAGTTAAAAAACATTGAATGCATAACCTTGTATTTTTTTAGAACTAAAAGGCTCTGTCTCTGATGAGAGAGCTGAATAGGTCTCCTACGGTAGGAGACATGGTTGATTTTATTTTTTTTTAGCAAAATGAATATGAACCATTGGATAAGAGTTAATTAACTTTTGGATCAAAATGCTTACTATACACCTCCAACACCCAATTATTTTCTTTTATTCTAAATTACTCTTCTCTTTTCTCTCTGGCCCCGTCTTCCATCTTACTTCTTTCTTTTCTGCAACAACACATGCAACTTCAATGAAGCAAAATCAATCAAATAACCCTTTAATCTATGATTTTAAAGCAAATTTGGGTGGTGCTTGAAGATTCAATTTTAAAGCCAATCTGTGACATAAACATAAATTGCAGATTTAAAAAAAAATAATGGTAGATTTCAATTTTGCTTTAATTTGCTTGCAAACAACATACAGTAGTGACAACAAATCTATTGTTGTTTTCTATATTTTGATTTTGTGGGAAATTTACAAACCCAGAAAATAATTGGGTGTTGGAAGAACTTGCTCAAATACTGGGTGTTCGAGGAAAGAGAAGGAAGATGGAGGTTCGTGTATAAGGTACGTGCATTGACCAAGAAGCTAGAGTATTCTTCTTTCCTCCACAAAACTGAATCACATATCATTCATCCATCTACTGTTTCAATTCAACAAGAAGCTAAACTAATCACCACACCAACACTATCACAATCACCATAAGTTACATAACAGTTATTATTACTTAAGCATAATAACAGTGATCAACATGTTGCACTGTTTGAATTTCTCAACAAAAAATCTGTTGCGCTTCGGTGAATCTAGCAACTGAGAGTTGCTCCTCCGACATAACAGTATTGGAAAGACAAAGGGAAATAATGAAGTGGCAACAACAACATCACCAAGGTTACCGCTGTGGCGAGAGAGGAAAGAAAAGAGTAATTTAGAATAAAAGAAGGTAATTGGATGTTGGAGTTGTATAGTAAGCATTTTGATCTAAAGGTTGGTTAACCTTTATCTAATGGTTCATATTCATTTTTTCAAAAAAAAAGAAAAAACCATGTCTCCTACCGTAGGAGACCTATTTAGGTCTTCCACCGTAGACGGAGCCACTAAAAAGTTATAATCAATGATCTTTTTTTTTTAATCGGAACCCAACTTCTCCTTTTTAGCGAATAAAGATTAAAGTAGCTCTTACACTTACTATATTTAAAATCTTTCTTATTTTTCATATGAAAGAAGGAGAAAGGGGGCTGCTACTCCAACCAAGCAATTGGTGCAGACGCTCTACGATGCAATCAGACAATGAGAGAACGGACTCACTTTCTCTAAGGGACACTTCCACGAGTAACCATAACACAGTCTTTCAATCTATTGAAATTTCAAAATAGCATATGTTTGTGTACTTAGTTAGTCAAAATAGTCTCCGACGCTAAAATAACCCTTCAATATCGATTTTAACTCTTTTCATATAAAGACCTTATGCCAATAAATAAAACTTATAGGGACTCATATGATAATAAATAAGTATATTGAAGACCTTATATAACAATATTAATGAAACATTTTAACACAAGAGATTATTTAACCATCAGAATGCACAATCAATCAAATGCAAGTGATTAATCACTCAATACACAAAACCTACGAAACATTGCACAAAATATGAACAGGGACCAGATTTCACATAATGGTAAAATAGAAAATGGAAAGAGAATTCATATTTTTCTTTTCTTTTCTGCATGTTTCCTTTGACCAAATGACCATGAATTCCTTTGACCAAATTACTATGAAAAACAAGCATATCTTTACAATATTAATATTTACATATCACAAAACATACATAATAATTTGTCACAATCAATTATTCTCGATCAATGTTCCAGCATGAGGTCCCCGTGAGCTTAGCTCAGTTGATATGGATAATGCATAAAATATGCAAAGTTCGGGGTTCAAATCCTAGACACCACAAAAAAAAAAGTTCCAGCCTGAGTTCAAGCTCCGCAAATGCCCTTGGAAAGTGGTAAATGTAAAATATCTTGTAAGTGTTATTTGTGTCTTAAAGTCTTCATTGACTTTAGGGGATTGTGCAGCTCAACTTGTTTGAGTTAAGGATTAAATGAGTGGCGGAGTTCGAGGTTCAGAGTTCAAGTCCTAACAAGAAGAAAAACACTAACATTTTTCATTCAGAAAAAAGAAAAGAAGAAAAAGTCTTCCTTGTCTTTAACTTTGACACCATTCCTTCGCCCTATATTTTGATGTTTTAATCCTTAAAAAAAATTTCAGCATAAAATTTGAATCTTTGTTAAATTTAAATTTGTTAAACTATCCTAAATCTTTAAAATTTTTGAATGACTTTTTGCAAGTGTTTTTAAAACCTTATAAAATGTTCTTTCACAAAATTATAATTAAGTTAGAACTTTTTATTTTTAGCAAAGTTAAGTTAGAATAAAATGTCAAATTAATGTATGGACTAGTTTATCTTTCTTATGAAAATATAAACTAAGCAAACATGTTTAAGTGGTTAATGAGCTTCATAAATGACGAATTGTTCAAGAGAACATAAATTTGATTCTTAAATAAAACAATCTTTGATCAGACTTTACTTATCTCCTTACCGATTTTCAGATTACCAGAATCATTTTTCTATTCGAATCAGAGGGTTAACACCTAAAAAAAATATAAGCTATAATTTAAATATTATTTTTGTTAGATACTTGGGGCACAAGCAAATTGTGATGTACTATAGACTAAAATTGATAAGCTAGAACCTTATAAAATGTCAAATTAATATATGGACTAGTCTGTCATTCTTTTGAAAATATAAGCTATTAAACTAAGTAATCTCAATAATCTCAAGTGATTAATGAGTTTCATCAATGACGAATTGTTCAAGAGAATACAAGATTTGATTCTTAGATAAAACAATTTTTTATCAAACTTTACTTACCTCATATCCAAATTTCAGATTACCATAATCATTTTTAAGATTACCAAAATCATTTTCCTCTTAGAATCATCAGAGAGTTAACCCATAAAAAAAACTAAGCAAACATGTTTAAGTGGTTAATGGGTTTTATCAATAACTAATTGTTTAAGAGAACACGAATTTGATTCCTATATAAAACAATCTTTGATCAAACTTGATTTACCTCCTCACTGAACTTCAAATTACCATAATCACTTTCATCTTAGAATGAGAGAGATTTTTTTTTTATCAAGTAACCTAGTGACTAAAGCTCGCACATTTTAAACATGGAAAAATAGGGTACTTGGGGTTCGAACCCCAATCTCTACATATAATATGCAATATCCCTATCAACTAAGCTAAACTCACATGAATATAAATAAGAGAGTTAACCCATAAAAATAAAATATTTATATAAATATTATTTTTCTTAGAGACTTGGGCCACAAGCAAATTATGATGTACAATCTAAAATCAAACCCCAAATAAGAAAAAAAAATGAAAATGATAATAAAAAAACGTGTAAATCAATCAAATAAAATAACAGCAAATATTTAGCCGAACGTTGTTAAACCGATCTCACAAACTCTCTCTCTCTCTCTCTCTCTCTAGATATTGTCTCTCTTGTTTGTGTGTTCCTGTCTCTGTCATTGTCATTGTTACATTAACCAAATCAAAACTCCAAAATTCAACCTTTCTTCATTTCACATCTTCATCACACAAAAACTCCAAAAAAATTTGATTTTTTTTTCTTTCTTTTCAGTGAAGAAAACAATAAACTATGGAACCAGAAAGATCAAAACCACTACACAACTTTTCATTCCCATGTTTGAAATGGGGTAACCAAAGAACACTTAGATGTGTCAATGAAAACAATTCAAACAATTCCAACAACCCATCTCTCAAAAACAATGAATCCATTGATGTTGTTCGTCAAAGAATCATGGGTGATCTCAAAATCGCTGCCAAAAAGCTTAAAGTTTCAATCTTTGAAGAAAATGGTGCTGTTAATGATGTTACCAATGTTAATGGCCATGTTGGTCATGCTGGAAATAATGTTGTTGCCAATGATGTTGTTGGCAATGGTGATTCTAATGCTGTTAGGCCTTGGAATTTGAGAACAAGAAGAGCTGCATGTAAAGCACCACTGGTACCGGCGATGGCGTCGGTACCCGTGGTGAAAGATGAAGGGAGGAGGTTTTTTGAGGTGGGGTGTTCTTCACCTTCTTCTTCACCTTTGATGATGAAGAAGAAGAAGATGGTGAATGAGAATGAGAAAGTTAAATTTTCTGTTTCTCTTTCTAAGGAAGAGGTTGAAGAAGATTTTTGGGCTTTGGTTGGAACTAGACCACCTAGAAGGCCTAAAAAGAGATCTAGGATTGTTCAGAGACAATTGAATGTTAGTTGCTAACTGACTTTACTGTTTTGATTTTCAAAATCAAATTTTTGCCTTTTTTTGCTTGATTTTGTTGTGTTTGTGTTTCTTTGTTTTGTTTTTTTGTTATCATGAGATCAGTGCTGTCTTGTCAAATAACGGCGCTATAGCGTAGCAGAATTTGAACAAATTGTTATTATTCAGCGTTGCTTTGTATCAAATAGGAAATTGTGATGCTATAGCACTCTAGCTTAGAGATATTTGGACAAACTTTTATTTTCCATGATTGACAATACTTGAAAATTATATGTTTTTGTTTTTTTATTTGATTTTGTTGTGTTGGTGATTTTTGGTTTTTGATATGAAATCAATGTTGTCAAATATTGGTTATAAAGGTGCTTTAGCGTAGCCGGGTTTTGAACAAATTGTTATTGTTCTGCAATATGCTATTTTGAGACAATTGAATGTTAGTTACTAAGTTACTGTTTGGATTGTCGGAATCAAATCTGTGTAATTTTTGTTTGATTTTGCTGTGTTGGTGTCTTAGCTTTATAAAGGTATAGGGTATCAGAGTTTGAATTATTTGAGCGAATCTTTATTGTTCTGTGATGCACTATTTTGTATGAAGTGTTGTCGAATAGTGGCTATGTAAAGGTATAGCGTAGCAGAATTTGAACAAATCGTTATTGTTTTGTCGCAATTTTATACGAAGTGTTGTCAAATGAAAAATAGTAGCGATATAGTACTGTAGCGTTGAGATATTTGAAGAAATTTTTATTTTACCATGATTGACAACACTACATGAAATGAATAATGAACTGGTCCATGAAATGGCACATTCTGTTAGTTGTGTTGGTTTTGTTTTTGACATGAAATAGGTGTTGTCAAATAGCAGCTATAGCTTAGTGGAATTTGAATAAATTGTTATTGTTCTGTGATACACTATTTCTTACAAAATGTTGTCGAATAGGAAATAGCGGCGATATAGTAATGCAGCAACATAGCGAAATTTGAACAAAATGGTTTTTTCTGTGCTTGATAACACGACATGAAATGATTAGGTGAAGTGATTATCATAGGTTTCATTTTCTAGCTTTGTTGGAATTTTACATTTTTTGTACTTGGTTCTGTGAATCATGTCTTAGAATCTGGACAAACTGTTATTTCCCGCGATTGATAACATTGCATGAAATGATTAGTGAATTGATCATCATAGGTTTCATTTCTAGCTTTATTGGAATTTTACAATTGTTTGTAATTGTTCGTATGAATCACGTCTCGAAAGCTTTGTTCTGAAGTGAGTTTGTGGATTTTTTTTGCAGACACTTCTTCCTGGTATGTGGCTATCAGAGGTTACCGCAGAGTCATACAAAGTTTCTGAAGTTCCTGAATGAGGTAAAGTTTGTACATTATAGTTGTTATGAATTGTGAATTTGAATCGAGCTTATGATAGATGGAATTCTTGACTTATATGTGGTTACACGCAATGCAGGAGCTTAAATGAAAAACAAAACTGGATTCTGGATGTTCCCAAATGTTTTTCTTGGTGACTTCCTTCAACAATGTCACATAAATAATGGTAATCTCCAAATCATCAATATGTAAATCAAAAGATCAACTCAATAATCATGAAATTTTGATATTTTTTGCATTTGGTTATTTGAATGTTGTAGCTTACAGATTCTATCAATCAACTTATTTGAAATAATTCTATTCACCTTCAAATTGTTAGAGTCATGTAGTTTATTTAATCCTATGTTGCTCACTGAAGAAAGTGAACACTCATTTTTCATGTATTGTAGAACTAGTGAACGTTCAAGTTGTTGGTTACCGACCACGCAACAAATTTGTTATTTTTTTAGCAGAATTGCGAATAATTTTTGTGATAAACTTCATTGAGTATTTTTCTACCTGTAGCCTTCATCAAGCTAAGATTTCTTTCTCTCCACTATAAGTATGTATTATGGTAAATTATGTATGGCATTGGTTTTACAAAGTGTGAAGATTTAAAAAGATTGTCATGATAAAACTTAAGTGATGTTCTATAAGTTCTGTCTGTGTTGCTCACCAATTATAAGTCTGTTGTCAAAAGTGGCCGCGCCGGCCGCTGTAGCGGAAAAATCAGGACCACCGCGCTAGGCCGCATCAGTGCATGTCAGAAGTGGAAAACGGTCAAAGAGGACATATCAATAGTAAAACAATAACTTGTACTAGTTGTCTACAATTGGTATTAGCGATTTTCGATTTTGATATCCCTTTTATTTCATATTATGAATACTTCATGAATTTTTTAGTAATGTTTAAGGTATTTTAGTATTTCTTTTTTAATAGTATGGTACTTAGTATTAAATTTATTAGTGGTCTCACCATCGAAATAGTGCCCGCTACGCACCCGGCTCTTGCGCCGCTCCAATTTTTGGGTTGGCCGTGCCGCGTTTCTGCATTGACAACAGTTATAACATAGTCTGCATGATGAGTTGTGTTTGACTTTGTAGTTTCAATAAAAACTTAGGTCATGTATTTGTTGACCTTGTGGGGTTGCAATAAATGCCTAGTTAAAGATTGATAAAGTGTCATATTAAACTTCAACTATGCAATTAAATTTTCCATTTTATCCATGTAACATATACAAGTCAAATGAAGCTAAAAAACAAATAAACAAAATGAATGAAAAGTAACATTGGTTGACTATTTGATATTGAAAAGCAAAGTCATTATTGAAGTGGATCAAGAATTGTTTAACACCTGGTTGACCTTGTTTGTTTTGGTAGTGAAACTAGTTCAAACTTTGTGTTGGTAACTTACCACTCATGAACTCACTGCTATGAAAAGTACAGCAGTGAGTTATTTTGAAAAGTACAGCAGGAATGTTTTGAAAAAAGTTTAATTAAGTTCTCATTGAATACACGTTTATGCATAAGTTATTTCTATAACCAATGGTGAAATAAGGTTAAACTATTTTCATGTAAGCTATAAACTGTTTTCATAAGGTATCATGAAGAGTTTATTGAAAAAAGTCAAAAACAGTTTATGAACATGTCATAAATGATTTTATATGGTTACTGAAACACTTACATAAGTGCTTATGTTATAAGATAAGCTCTAAGCTATTACAAACGTTCCCTTTGTCTTCCATTCTTGTATCTGGAGGATTCTTATAGTGTTGATTCCATCTGTTACAAGAAAACTTGATCTCAGCTAATACAGCAAAAATAATTCCTTAACTGTATTGTTCATATACTAATGAATGTTTTATGGAGAGGCCTACGTTACCCTCTCTTGTTTATTGGGTAATTACCCTCTCATGATATCAACCAATCAAAATATAATATATATAGCCAACATTAAATGTCAAATAAATGAGTCAATTTTTTCTAAAAATAAAAGAGTTAATCTTAATCGTAAGGTAACTTTTAATAATTTTCATTTTTATTTAATTATATTAAGGTGTTCAATATTAATTAATTTACACTACAAGACTTATAACAAATAAAATTTTACATCAAATTTCTTTCATCTGGATGTCCTTAAATTCATCACTTACATTCATAAAATTTCTTCCATTCCAGAACCCCGAACGTGAGAACAAAAACATCTCCTTCATTCAAATTTCTTCTTCTTTATACTCCCCTATTGATCAATTCTTGTTTCTTTTTCATTCTTCTTCCCATTTTGATTGTTCAATTTTGTCGTTTCAAACTGTCGTAGTTTTCAATTATAGTGAGAATTGTCGTTGTTTCTAGAACCGCGTCAGGTATCGTGACTTGATTTTTTATTTTTTATTTAAGCAGCCAACCTAATAAAATCTGCTAACACGCATAGACCTGCCTCACTATCAACCAAAACCTTTAAGTCCAAACAAAAGAACAAAAGCCTCATGACATAACCATTTCAGCAGCAACCGAAAAAAATGCTAGCAAACTCCCACAACATCACAGCGGCAACACCTGCTAGCAGTCCCCAAAGTACAACAGATGACTTACTCAATTGTTATAATTAACTACCTCAAAACCAAGAAAAATAAAATCAAAAATAAAAATCAAGTCACCATACCTGACGTGGTTCAGGAAATAATGACATTTCTCACGATATTTGGAATCAAACGAACTACGACGATTCTCACGAAAACTGAAAAATTGCGGCAGTTTGGAACGACAAAATTGAACAATCAAAATGGGAAGAAGAAATTTTATGAATGTAACTGATAAATTTAAGGGCATTCAGATGAAAGAAATTTGATGTGAAATTTTAATTGTTCTAAACCAGTCATGTGTAAATTAATTAAGATTGAACACCTAAATATAATTAAGGCAAGATTACATTAGAGGCCCTTTATCTTATTTATTTGCAACACTTTGATCCTTTATCTTTATTTTTTTTCCCGTTTAAGTCCTTTATCTCTCTTAAACGCACATATACATCTTTTTTCTCATTTTTTTTTTATTAAAAAATACATTAAAAATATATTTTTATTAAAAATGAAAAAAAAATCCAGGAATATGATGAAGATGTTCATCATCTTCATCTTCCTCCTTTGAATCTTCATCATCTTCTTTAAATCAACAAAAATTCTACTAAAATATATCTCCAAATATCGTGAATTAATGTTATATTCACCTCAAAACTTCTTTTAAACACAAAAATCAAAACCTTAATTTCACAAATGTTGCAAGGCGGATGGTGGAGGCTTAGTCACTGGCGGAAGGATTATGCTTTACGAAAGTTAAGATTGTTTTGGAAACAACAAAATTGATGTGCAAAGCTGCTCTCAATTTTGGGTTAATTTTATGCCGGGCTTGAATATTGAGTTAGAAAATAATAATAATAATAATAATAATAATAATAATAATAATAATAATAATAATAATAATAATAATAATAGTAATAATAATAATATACGGTGTGACAATTTATATAACTAAATCTTTTTTTTTTGTGATGAAACTAAATCTCTTTCTGTATAGGGTTTTGATTTTTGTGTTTAAAAGAAGATTTGAGGTGAGCATAGCATTAATTCATGATATTTGGAGATATATTTGTGTAGAAATTTTTTTGATTCAATGAAGATGATGAAGATTCAAAGGAAGAAGATGATGAACATCTTCATCATATTTCTGGATTTTTTTCATTTTTATTAAAATTATATTTTAAAAAATAAAATTATGTATTTTTTTAATAAAAAATGAGAAAAAGGATGTAAATGTGCTTTTATGAGAGATAAAAGACCTAAACGGAAAAAAATAAAGATAAAGGATCAAAGTGTTACAAATAAATAAGATAAAAGACCTCTAATGTAATCTTGTCTATAATTAAATAAAAATTAAAAGTATTAAAAGTTACCTTATGATTAAAATTGATTTTTTTATAGAAAAAATTGACTCATTTATTTGACATTTAATGTTTTTAATGTATATTACATTTTGATTGGTTGATATTATGAGGGAGTAAATACCCCTTAAACAAGAGAGGGTAACCTAGAGAAAACCATGTTTTATTCTTTGAATAAAATTGCATCATCGCACTCAAGGATTTTCTTTCCATAAAAAAGATTTTTTTTTATCAGTTTCCTGTTCAATGCTAATCAATCCTGAAAAGTGAATCCATCTTTATTACTCCATATCAAACTTTGCTCTAACTTTAATTGGACCTCCGCTAGAGGACCGTGTGATTGGTCTCCCAAATTAATCAATTTTTGGACTAAATATCAAATTTCCAAGAAATAAAATAAAATAAGCACAACCACCACCAATGACGTGATTAAGGAGAAAGATAAGGACTTGTTTGGTGGATTATATAACTCATTTGTTTATTTTAAAAAATATATACGTAGCATCAACACTTCAGTTTAAGTGTTTGTGATGGATGATCAATGTATTGGTGTGTGATCTTTGTATATGTCTGATATTCGTGTTTGTGTCGGTGTTGTTAGAGATATGCTTAATAAAAGAGCTAGCCAAACATAATGAAGGACCTTTAACCAACTTTGCTGACTCAGCAGAGGCTATATAAGGAAAGAGCTAGTTCATATTGTAACCACCTTCTACAACTTTTCCAATGTTTATCATTTCAGAATAATTGTGTCCTTACAAGATTTTCTCTGATTTCTATTTATTTTTGAGGCAGCTGATAATTATTAAGTTGCCACGTGTTATTGATAAGTTTATTTTTTTGACTATTGATAAGTTTCATGTTTTCAATATTTGAGCAAAAAATTGTGAAAATAACAAAATAATGCTGTTTTTTAGGGTCTATCCTTCCATATTCATTAACCGACACAAATATGCTTAATTTGTGAGGTGATTAAATTAGTTTTTACGATTTAATGGTTTCCAAAATAAACAAATTGATTATAAAAGTTTTTTTTTCTTCTATACAAATAAGAGTATGTTTTTACAATGCTGAATATAATTATAAAAAGTATGTTTGATTTTTTGGTAAACCAAAGTTATTTTTTGTGCACAATTCTAGAGACTATTTTGTTTGTTCGAGGTAACTGAGATCATTTAAGGAGTTGATCTATTTCAACAAATGTTTTTCTATATGCATAGGTCAAGGATTGAACCCTAAATCAAATGGTTAAAGGATTCAAGTATCTATTACTTATGTATGTTGGTAAAAAAAAGTATGTTTAATAGTGTATGAATTGTTAACATTTCTCACATATTTATAGTCAATTCAATGTTATTTATAGTGAATACAGTACAGGAAAGAAGGAGCAGTTATAGTTTTTTTTTTTTTTTTTTTTACAATTGCTAAAAGAAATAGAAAATAAGTTTTGAACTAGGGTTTAAGAAGTTTTTTTGAGGGATAGTAGGGTTTAAGAAGTTAATGAGCTAAAAGATCAAAGTTCAAATTCCAACTTAAAAACTAAAAGTAGAAATAGAAAGTAACATGGAAGATATTACTACCTATCATGCTTGCTGAAATTTCAAGTTTTGACAACTAGTTCCATTTTTCTTGTTTGAATCAATTCAATACATGAAAATTTTCAAAACAATGTGTGAATAAGTTCAATTAACATTCATAATCGTAATTTCTCTTAAAAAAAAGTTGTTAGATGTTGTTAATCACTGCTTGCTTCCGCCTTCGCCACTAAAACAATTTCTTGTTTGTGAAAATATGCACATTCAAATTGCATAAATTATCTGAAAGCATCCATCTAGACACGAAAATTTGATGATTTTTTTATATTTGAAACATACTATGAGGAGTGAGGCTCTATCCGCCCTTCATATTGTTGCAAAAGTCTCTCACATATTAGAAGTCATATTCCGATGGCACAATTTTTACCCTAAAAACCTATCAGATTCTACTTTTCCATAAGTTTTTTCTCCAGTTTTGTGCTACATGAGGGGTGATCAAGAATTTTTCTACTTCAAGGCGTTTTACTTTTGTGTGCAAAAAATAACCTATTTTTATATGACAAATATAAATATGTTAAATTTTATGACCGTATTTTTTTCCCTCTCTCACGATTTGATTGATTCTTTGTAATCTTATAGTTAAAGTTCAAGTTGGCTTGGAACTTGGAAGGACATTAATTATTATTCACTAAACTAAAATAGCTCTCATTATTTAGGATAAGGTGGTTATGTGATTAAATCATAAGTGCCTCAATACATTGACTTCAAAATTCTTTGAAATGTACCCCCAAAAAAAATCCATTAAAATAACCCAATTTGATCAATAATGTTGCTAATTATTGGTGGGCTAAATTGAGACTCCACGCATTATGAAGAAGAAAAGACTAAACACATAAGTAAATGAAAATTCATTATTTTTTTTTTAAAAAAATAAACAAAATTAACTCATTTCATTCATCAAAGAAGTTTCCATACAGGATGAGATATGATCGAAGTCTTAGTAACTAATGAAAGATAATGTCGCGCTTGTTAACAAATTATCAGTACTGTTGACTTGTCTCTTAATAAAACTTATACTATGATTTGTAAAGATGTTTTACAAGCATATGATAGCACCAAATTTGGATTGGAGATTGGGTTACCAGGGATTCCATCAATCACCAGCTTGTAATGCAGTTATATGGACACACCAGAAAAACCCACTTTCCGTAACCAAACTATTACTTGCTTTAATCCTATAAAAAATGTTAGAGTATAAAGGATGGACTAAATGTATTTCTATTCCTATACAATTGAAAGAAAAATTGATTTGTATAAAACATTTATTCGTCTTTAATTCTTATATTTGTCAAAACTTAGTATGTGATTATGTTTATAGAAAAATATAGGAATTAAAGATGAATTAAATGTTTTATACAAATCAAAACATACTATGTGAGTATCCCTAAAAAAATAGTATGTGAGTAAAAAAAAAATCAAAACATAGTATGTTTCCATTAAAAAAAAAATTCTTTTAAATAATTTATTCTTATATATATATAATTTTTTGAAGAAGTTTCTTGTTATACATATAATCTCCTATATAATTTCCTACATTTAAACCAATCACTTTGTATATTTTTAGATACAAAAAAAGAATAAAATTTTCATGGAGATAAAAATCAAATTATTAATTTTATAGTGATAAAAAAATGTGTTTAATCCCATTACATATAAATTATATATAAATGGAAGAGGACCTAAAATTTTTTTAAAAAAATTGTAAAGAAAGGATTTTATTGATAGCAAGTTTCTCTTATAAAAGACCCATAAGGGAATATTATAGCATAGGGATGAAGTTAACTAAACACAAATCATATTCTCATATGAAAAGTTTCCTTGTAACCACAAAAATTCACTTGTTTCTTGATAAAAATAATAACAGAATATTCTTGACTTAGAAGGTACAACTAACAACAATAAAAAGATACATAATTTTAAACACCTCGTGGAATTACCATCACAAATAATTAAAGTGCATTAGTGGAACTTAATCATTACTTAATTTACTTTGACATTGTTCATGTGAAACATAACTTGTCAAAGTTCAACAACTAAAGAAATGAAGGGATAATTGAATGAAAACAAAACAATCATGAAATAACAAATCAAACATGTCATGTACAATGCATCAATTGAAGTCCTATATATGTACCAATTGAATAAACCAAAGTATGTTCCATGATTAGGTGTGTTAATAGTAACACAATCAAATAACAAATTTTCCATCAAGGTTTTGTTTTGTTATATGGAACATATAGTTATCAAATTTTTACAATTAAAGACAAAACGTTAGTTAAATAGATGTGACATTATTCATAAATAAACCTATGCTAATTTGAACAAGCACCAAAAGGCACAAGGTTCCATAATTATGAGGAATCCCAAATATAATGCAAAATAGGACAAAACATTAAACATGGATTTCCATTTTGATGTCTCCTAAGACCATGGCATTCAGAAGGTCTATAATCCATTTCTGCTTATTCATTTTATTAATATAGCTGCTTAATTAACTTCATCAACCAATAGTATCTTTGAATTGACTTATTTAAGCTTATCTACGACCATAATGGAAAAAGCTTATGACATATCCACAAACCGCTTTTAGCTTGTTTTCATAAGTTCTCTAAGATAGTTTTGGTATTAACTTATAGCTTATATGAAAACATTTTACATAGCTTTTATCTTTTGGTTATAGAAGTAGTTTTTACATAAATACTTATATGATAAGCAATTATGCTATATGAAGCACAAACACATAAACTGACACCGGACACGACACTAACACGTTGACAGTGATAAGATTTTGTGAAAATGATGTAATTCAATGTAATCACAAGTGTCGGTGTCGTGTCAATGTCAGACACACCCTTAATGAGAAGTGTCGGCGGTGTAACACAAATTATGCTATGAACACTTGGTTAAATTGTTTATTCAAACCGAGCCTATTACTATGCTAATTAACCTCTGACATAATAACAAGCCAAGATGAATATTTGAAATAATAACAAACCAATCTAATTAACTTTATTGATCAGAACAAAAAAATAAATATGATAACAAGAAAGATGAAACTATTACATTATAACATGTTATTTTTGGTGAACATAAGATGTGATTGTAATACATATGAACAAAATCACTTCTTACTCTTCTTAACCTTTCCAATACTTAAAAATGAACCAAACCTAAAGAAATTTGTACTTCCCTTTGAAACACAAGGAGTTGGTACATTTAGAACAGGACTAATCCAATGACCATTTCCATAAGATCCTCCATAACTCTTACCTGAATTAGATTTTTGCATAGGATACACATTTATGTTAGACCATGATGATGATTTTGTTGTTGATGATGATGTCTGCTTGTTTGAACTCATTTTTTTCACCGATCCAGTCGAGTTACTTCTATACAAAGGAGGTAAAGAAAAACTCAAATTCTTCTTTGTATCACAATTGAGACTTTTGCTTCTACTAAATCCCCAAAAAGACTTGGAATGATGTTTTTTCTCGTTATTATTACTCACATTTAAAAGCTCTCTAACGGTTTCTGTTCCGGACTGAGCCAAGATCCACCTTGGATTACTTTCTTTCTTCATTTTGTCAACATTTGAAGCCGATGGACGCGGAGGAAATTTTGTATGATTAGATTTCACAAAAGGGGTGTGTTTTGGAAGGATCTTACCATTAGAGAAAAGTTCATCAGCTGAAGATGATTCAAACTCAAGAATGTTACTTGTGTTGAACTCAAAGTCAGAATTTGAGTCTAACAATAATTTTTCTATGCATGTAACATCTTTTTGAAGTTGAAACTCAGATAGATTATGAGAGAAAGAGAGACGCGGCGGAGTACTTGTTTCTGAGCACATAATTTCAAACAAAGAATCAGAATTCAAGGTTGATTTTCAAGACTCAAAAACATGATATGATGAAAGCAATGAAAAAATTATAAGGTAAAGGCTTTTGGTTGAAAATATGAAGTTATTTTGGCAAAGGAAACATAAAGAACATGTATCAATATTTATTCATGTTTCAAGAAGATTTAAAGTTCTTTTTTCTTAAAAAAGAAACATGATAGGGTTTTGTGTATTATTGGTTGAGAGTAGAAACAAAAGAGGAAAACAAAAGAATGTGTGACTTCAAAGAGAAAATGTTATTTATGTGCAAATTTTGAATTGGTAAAAAAAAGTGTAAATAAAGTGACTAAAGGTGGTTCTTGATTAGAGGAAATAAGTGACTGCAACCACAATCTAATTATGCTGAATTCAAGGAATAATGTGTGGAGATTTTGTCTATAAAATAGGTAGACTACAAGACTTGCTCTATAAGATATAGAATTTTAAGATTATCATATCCTAACCACTGATTAAGCCCTTTGTTCTTTTCCTATACCATATTATAATTATATATTGATAAGGTAAGAGTACAGACTCTTATTTAATTATCATTTAAACAATCACAAAACTAATCAAGTGGATGGGAAAGTACTTGCAAATACTTATTTCAAGAGTACTTTGATCATTCATCAAATACTTATTTCCAAACTAATTTAGTTTCTTAATAAAACTTAGCTTTGATTTTTGGCTATATTGTATAAAAAATATATATTTTTTAGTAACCATTTTGATTATTAGTGTGAAGTATCTATCAATTTTGTCAATAACTTATTGTTGCCGGAGATCCTGGCAAGTCAACAAGAATATGACCATATGGATGATTTTATTTATTTTTATCTACTTTTAAAAAATGTGTTGAAAAGTATAAATTCACCTCATTTAATAGGATATTGATTAGTGTTTTTCCCTCTTATTTCTCATTTCATCATTTTAAGGTAACAAGTATTTTCATTATTTTTTGAAAGTAAGGAAAAATCTGTTTGATTTCTTGAAATATGGACTCAATAGAGTTCCAATGGAAAGAGAAAGAAACAAAATTTCATTAACCTGGATCTCATAATTATTATTGTAAAACTGTTGCAATGAAAATAACTTCCTACCTACCAGCCAAATGTGTCATATTCAACAAGCACTAAGTGTTACAAAAATGTTATAGTTAATTAGTCATGATAATCTTCTTTAGGTACGATTTTTTTAGCTATGTAATTAATTTTGCAAGGTGATAAAGTTGACAAAGATCAATTCAGCTAAGAGTATAACTTTTGGTGTTAATTAATTAATGAATATACTCAATACCATATTAAAGTATGTGTGTGTATGATCTTCAAGTATTCTGCAAATGTTTGTCCCACATGGATTGTACTTGGATGCTGAAACAAAATGAACTCAATGAATGCTTAAAGAGTAAGTTTAAATCACATGCTGCATTAACTTGAAAATACTGAAATCTTCTTAATCTATCTGACATCAACACTCCATGTTAGCGTTATGACTGAGTGTCTGACATGTGTCGCTGTCCAACACAAATAGGACACGATTCTAACTAGTCGACACTTGCATTTGGCTAGACATGAAAAGGGACAAACACGAATTTTTTTTAATATTGTTTAAGATGATGATCAACTGAGGATTAAAAGGCCTTAAATTGATTAGATTCTTTTTAGCATTTTGATAGTAGTTGAATGAGATGCGAAAGAGATGGTTCAATAGTTTGTCATCTTGTTTTGTTTTATTTTATTGCAAATAAACAAAGTGTTCAAATTGTATAATGACGACTCATATACTATCTTTTAACTTGATTCATATTAAAATTATAATAATATGTAACAAGATTTTGATACGAATATGAAAATCTTGATTCTCAATTTATCGGTGATTATATATTTGTGTCGTGTTTAATGTCTTTATATGTATATGTGCTTTGAAGTTACAATAGTAATAGGTATACGATAAGATAAATTAATATGTATATATGCTTCATAGTTCCTAATTGAGGTTAAGTTATTATGTATAAGATAATATAACATTGGTGAGAAGAGAACCCTAGACAATTTGGATTTAGGCCCTGATGTGTATAACTTTCAGAGCATGGGATGTAGGGGTCACATTTAAGGATGGACCCAAAATTCTCAATAGATAACTATTGTTCCTTCTTTTAGCCAATACACATAACCCATTTTTGTCAGCTTGCCATGTGAGCAATTTCCCAACATGGAAAAATGAATAAGCTCAAAACCTTGATGACAAAAAAGTCCTTAACTTCATATTTGAGATGCTCAATACTTGCCACAACATGAGACCCTACCCATCAATTTTTGAAGGATCCCACAGTGCCATCTATCTTAATCCACAATTGGCATTACCATAAAAAGTTGTTTTGTTGCAATAAAAAGTGTAACCAAAACCATAACCTATATATTTGAAATATGTCATGAACTTTTGAGTGAGACCCATTACCTATCTTTGTTACATGATTGACATATAGTATGGAGACTTGGCTGTGGTTGCTTTAGTGGACCCTAAATAAATGAAAATATATCACCAAGTTTCAGATAGACACCCAGATCGAATAACTCAATTATATAGGTGGTTTTGCCCTCTTAAGATGCATTGTTTGTGGAATTCGGATTCGCCGCCGCATCCACAGTTTTGGAATATCGGTGATTGTTCGATCAAGATTGTTTAGATTAGCTCGACTTTTATGAGTTATAACACATTAATTTTTTTGGATCATCTGATTTTAATCGAAAGATCACCGATATCTTGAATGCGGGGAATCCCTAACTTCAACAAACCCGAATTCTTGTTTATGTATGTATAAAATAGCTTATCAATGTGAATTGTTTTTTATCATTAATTCCATGGATAATTTTGAGTGACAGAAATTTGAAATCTCCAAAATAGATACTATTGCAGCTACCAAAGTGTATTCACTATTTACCTATTTCTATGTATAATATTATGATGACTATTTAGGATTAGATTTTGTTGGTACTTAAACGAAATTTAGGTAAGTGTTTCATTTTCAATGCTTTGTCAAGGACAACAAAAGCCTAGCATGTTAGAGAAGAGATTGACAACTGCTTGATGGCATTGTCTCCCACCTTTGATTTAAGTATTGCCTATCATAAGAAAAACTGTCTATATTGGGAGAGACACTTGGAGCAAATAATATAACAACTTTGTTTTGAAAAGAAATATTTTTATCTTTATCATTATACATATTGTAAATGATTGGGTGTAATGTGTAGTAAAAAGTATTTCTCACATATTTTAACAATAGCAACATATATTTTAACACACTTTTTTAAACACTTTATTTAGTTAAATTTTCATTAGATACCACTATTTTGTAGATAATCGCACAAAACTATGTGGATCACATATAAATTTAGTGAAAACTATACATTTTAACCAATAAAACAAAATGTGCTTCTTATATTTCTCAAAAACTAATGAAAAAAAAAGAAGAAAAAGTGCCAGATAGTTTAAAATGTTTGGTTTAACAGGCATACCACAAGACAATATAAAATTAGAAATAAGAAATGTTTTGAGAGAAAATTGGAAAAATCCTCATTGTAAAAAAAATGGTAAAGGCTAATAGGTTACTAAGATTAAAATAATTTATTTATTAATAGTTAAAAGCAAAGAAAGATGATAAAAACAAAATCAAACTATAAAAGAAATTTAAAAGCAAATGATCTAACTTTGAATCCAATTCATTCTAGATTATTTAGTCAAAATAAGTGGTGATCCAAAGAATGAAGAGCCATTCCAACAAGCAAGATTTATTTACATTTACTAACACAGCCAAACATGATTTATAGCCACGGCTGATTTAATGGGAAAATTAAAAAACTATATATAGAAGAAAATAGAAATCATGGTCTATATATTATATACACACACAATGAAAGGGTGCATGTAAACAAAACTTTTATGATCACCGAAGATCAATGACTTCAAATTTTAAATCTGGGTTCATGTAAACATCTGTACATGTGTTGTAAATAGGACCACCATCTGGAGGTTGATTATGTGGATGAAATCCGCGTTGATCACATTGTTTAATAACAGACATTCCACCAGGGGTTGTCAGCCGGAAAATGCCATGGTTTCTGTCCATGTAAATTCACAAATGTTAATTTCAATGTAGGTGGGGAAAATTTCACAAGAATAGCAATGAACATAAATTTTTTTGCACAAGCAATGAACATAAATTTAATTGAGAGGGATGACAAAAAATATTGAAATTATTATGAAAGAATATCTAAAAGTCAGTTACTTCTTAGTATGTAAATGTGAGACTTTTCCTATTTCTATTTTTGTGGGGCAATGATGGACCAGGATTGCCTGCAATCAGAAATCCCAACAATCACAGTAGTAAGCAAGTCCAAGCCATACAACTCGGACGGCTCCCATCATAAGTTCAGTAATGGGTCTCAACCGTATAATCTTTATCAACAACCTAAATCGTAACTAGTGACTGCTGACTGTAGGGGGTCCATTTCCAGCTAAGGATAGTGAATATGCTGATGTAGGATTTGCCCAAGAGAGAAACAATTGTACTCTTTTGGGATATTTTTTGAATTTTTTTACAGTTTCCTAGGTGGAGGAATAATAAGAACTAACTTAGACTTAGAGTTATGCTCACATTTCTATGTGTGGAAATTTTTTACAGTTTCCTAGGTGGAGGAATAATAAGAACTAACTTAGACCTAGAGTTATGCTCACATTTCTATGTGTGGTAATGTTATACATTATTTCTCAAAAGGCATCTCGGTCTCTTTCCAAGTTATATTATGCCTTTTGTCAAGGTTCATAAACTTATTTAGAGTGAAATCCTCATTTTGATTCTTAAGAAAAAAATGTGGCACCCAATTAAATTGTTTAGAAAAAAAAGTCCACAGATAATCTCTCAGAAATACAAAATCTAGACATATTAATCCCTCTGTCATTAAGGGAATAAATGTTAGTTAGGGAATAAATGTTAGTTAGTGAATAAATGTATCTCGGGTAAGTGATTTTGAGGGACTAATTGGGGACTTCTTTTTCCTATGAAAATAAATTGATTTACATCTTTTATATCTGGAACTAATCTGGATTTTCACTCATTCACTAAGGGATCACGTTTGTATAAAGCAAACTCGTGATAAATTTTTAAAGGTGATCTCCCACCAGCTTATTCTTTTATGGAGATGTTTTCTTTGTCATCAATTATTACCCATGCATAAAAAAATATGATCTCTTACCTTGACCTATCTGTTGGCGCCATGACTATTGCAACAGACTCTGGCAGCATAATCTAAAAATATAAACATTTGCGTAAGAAATATGACAGAATAGAATCGTCGTTGGTAGAACCAATGGAGGAAAGAATGCTACCAAAATTGTAATATGTCAGACAGTAAGAGTTTGATTACAAACCCAAGGTAGAGTAAGAAAAGGATAATGTTCGATATGAATTATATAGAACATATTGCAATAATTTAAATCCATAAAATAGACAAAAAAAATTAAATCTTTAAGTAACAGAAAACATTGCCATCATTGGTAGTTCCTGAGGCCTCACTTTCACCATTCCTAAAAAAAAAACATAAATCCATCTCCAGATACTAAGCAAGAACAAAAAAGTAAACTTAATGCACTAACCTGATATGAGTAATGGGTGTGCAGATCAATTGATGACATGAAACAAGATTGAGTAGGATGTGTCTGGCAATTAAGAACAATATATTTCAGTGTTAGTGTTCACAACAATGGAAGATAAGTAAAAATAAGGAATTTAGATAAACAATATATTTACAATAAGCAAACTAAAGTCACAAAATGAGAATTTATTCCACATCAAATCATTTTTCATATAAATTTTTTAGTTACGAAATAGCAAGAAACAAATTTCATAATGAGTAAGTTCCTCCAAGCACAAAGTTTGAAAACTCACATGGATCCACCCAAGGGGGAAAAGTGATCTTTTATCCTGCACTTCAAATATTTCCTCTTCATTTGTAGTCTGACACTGTTCAAGAAGAATGATAAATCATTTCTATTTTTACAGAGTAAACAATACATATTCACTAAAGATTTATAATGAAAGAGTTCTTACAGAATCTGATGTTGACTCCTGCTTGGGGATTATTAGAGCAGTGATATAAAATTTTCTGTTTTTCTGCAAATCAGGTGCGTTGTTTGAAACAATCAATTTTCAACCTTTGCATGTTGCTTTACTTAAAAACAAAAAAATTGTAAACAACACTTACGAGCAAACCAGCTAGGACACCACAAGTCTCCAAATTTTTCTTAGTATTTGACTTGGCAAGTTTCATAAAATTCTCCATCAAAGCTGTTGACTGCGTATAGAAAGTAGAAGAAATTATTAGAAAAAGATGGAATGATGTCAAACTTTATTCAAATTCACTATTTCTAAAAATTGCAAGTATATTTGAGAAAAGTAAACACTAAACACGAACTTCATTATGCCTCCTGAGGATTGTTAACCTAAAATAATAATACATCATAGACAGCAAGAAAATGTTATTGACTCACAATGTGCAGTTGCAGGGGAGACTCGGCACGAACACAACTATCAGATGATGGAATCTCTGTCTTGCATCCTGCCTCGTTAACATGAGGTGACACTGAAGGAACCAAATCGTGCACTTGAGCAAGTACGGGTGGAGGAGAAGGTTGTCTGATAAGTTCTACTGGAGCAAAGGTTTCTGTTGCTTCAAAAGAGATAAGAGAAGGAGATTCCTGAGCACGCTGGGGCTGGCTGTCTTCACTCTCGGTTGGAATTGAATTTAAATCTAATTTATGGAGTTCTTCAATGCTATTATCTTTCTTACTCGAAGATACATCTTCCAAGGGACGTTGTAGGCTGTATGTTCACAGAGAAAACCCAGTAGGATGGACTAAGTTAATATATCAAACCAATAAATAAACCAGTTCACAGATACATGAAGGACTACAAACTTACTTTGGTAGTTCAACTGGAGACACATCTATGTTAGTTGGATACCTGATCTAAAGCCATATAGAAAAGTCAGGACAATCTTTGAATAGAAAATTAGAATACAATTGAAATAAACAGATGCACTCGCATACCCCTGTACCAGTAGTAGGTGGCCGCCACTGCCCATTAAGCCCATTCGGACCAAAGATAGAATGTCTAGACAGAGTTTCTTGCTTTGGAGGTGGCAGAGTTAGAGATCTACAAAACGTAAGTAAAAATGGAAGGGGCCCGTTAGTCAAGCAATATTTATCCGAAAAATGCGAGACAGTTTGTGAAATGCCCCAGAAGACCAAGGCAGACTAGTTTTTCAATTTCGAAGCAGTGTTACAAGTGGTAAAATTAGGCATATCCCAAGCATTTTTTTAAATCCAAACTACCATTGAACTTTGTTCTATAGGGTTCCAGCTAGTTGGGTTCTTGAAGATTCATTTTTTCCCAGTTTCTCATTTTTATCACGTTCCTGAATTTTTGATTTGTGGTTACTAATATTTTTACAGAGGTAAAATTTTTTCATCTTTTATCCTTCTATAACTTTTTTGGTTGACATGACTTTTTTCATCTTTTATCCTTCAGCCATTATGTTCCACTACTCTATACCATTACCATTGGATATAAAGATATATTGCACTTCAACCGGCTGGTATAACCTTGGAAAAGGAACGGAATGTTTTAACAGTTGAATCCTTGTTCACTTGACTAGGTCAAAGTTTGTTTTTAAAAGTAACACAGTAACGTCCACAAACACAAGACCCTCTAGCATTATCAACTTTTAAATGCAGACATTTTTCTCAATCGAAATTAGAAAGTAACCGAACAGATGAAACATACTTTAATTTAACTTAATACCCGTGATGAAAAAAAAAACTGCAATAGTACATGAAATACCTATCACCATAAAGGGGGCCAATTATAGATGAAATACGAGTTGAATACTTACAGTCTTCGCACTTGCTCTTCCACAGGTCTGACATAAGTGAACTGTTGGCCACTTGATCCTTGGTAAACAAACTCCTTAGCAGTTGCTCTGACTGCCTGGTAAAATATATAAGGCAAAGTTACTAGAAAGAAGATTACCGGTGAGCTACAACCTTTGAAAGAAAATTTTCCTGCATATTTTACCTTTATTTGGCCATTACTAGGCAAAATTTGCTTTTTCACAGGAGAAAAATCCACTGAATTATTTGAATGAAAATTTCCCCGTCCATTTTGTTGGTGAGCATTTCTGCTGTTAAGCTCATTGATCTTCTGCTGGACCAACGGTTTCAACTTCTCCAGCTCATTCAAAGAAATTAACAATCTCTACAGCAAGCGCATGAAAAATCAGATTGAATCCAAGATTTTATAAGATAATATTTTGAATAAAGATGAGAGTTGAAAGTCAACCTTTTTCAATGATTGTTTCTTGGTTGATGGAGATGACCTATACTCCCGGTGACGTGGTATTGTCTCAGATACCAAACTAAAACAAAACAAAACAAAGACAGAACATTCAATGCATTGTGATTGCATAAAAACAAATACAACAAAGTCCATCTCTTTTAAACAATCCAACCAAAGCCGGATATGTTATAGGGTCCTGCTTGGATATGCAGCTTAATTAAATGTTCATAGCATAAGCGCTTACTGTATAAGTACTTATGTATAAACTATTTCTACAACATGATTAAAAAAAACTGTAAGCTGTTTTCTTAAGCTACTTTGGAGAGCTTATGGCCATGTCATAATTTTTTTATAAGCTCTCTCAAAAAGTTTCGTACGTGCTTATGCTAGTAGATAAGCTCAAATAAGTCAATCATAACAGACCCCAAGTCAAATAGTGATAAACAAGCAACCTTGCATTACCTAGAAAATCTTAAAAGCATGACATATAGGTCAATAATATTCCTCTCTGCACGAAAGATATCAGCCTGCAATGGTAAAATCAATTGATGGAAATGAGGGTCAGACATAGCAACTAAACAGTCAATTCATCTTCAGAAGAAGAAAACATGACCCGACAAACGTCTCCAAATATAAAAAGAAAAATTTAAAGCAGGACAATAAATGAATGAAATTCAGCAGTAGAAAAACATCTTGTAATAAAGAATACATTGATTAACGTCATAGTTTTAAATTGTGGTCTGCTATGACAAACATCGATCACATTTGTCCGCAATCATTTGCAAAACCAAATACTAAAACATAATTGTGTCCACAACTACACTAACAATTTAAAATCTCGATCATCGGCAAATGCAAAGCTGAAATTAGATAGGGACATTCATGCAAGTCATTTATCGTATAACTGACATTAAATACGTTAGAACAACAAACCTGATTCTAACGTAAATAGACAAATAAACGCACCCAAGAAGACAAACAATCGATCTAATAATTCGGCTGATTGTGCATACAGCCCCACTACGCTCATTGCACTTTCAGCTCCACTCACTCCACCAATCGACTTCCCACTTATCCATCTATCAAATGGTAAATAGGCAAATAAATGCACACAAGAAGACAAACTACTAACCACAAATTTCAACTAATTGTGCATACATTTCCACTACACTCATTGCGCTTACATCTCAACTCACTCCACCAGACGACTTCCCACTTATCCATGAATATGAGTCGTACTCAACAAAATCCTATCTACGATAAACCATCAATTCAGTCCCTAAGGCCTAAACTATCACTTTCTTTAACAAAATCCCTAAATTATGTAAATACAAAAAATAGTCCCTGAAGTATATAAAATACATCCCTTTAGTCCATGATATTAAGATCACAGGAATTAAATTGACAGATTTTCATATACTTTGGATACTAAATTGACAAATTTCATATACTTTAGGGACTGATTATTATATTAATAGAGTTAGGACTAAATTGGAGAGAGAGATGACTTAGGAACTAAACTAAATTGATAGATCAGTATTATCTAATGGTAAAATACTAAATACTGTATATAGTAAATTTTGACCAGTTATTCTCCTACTGACATCAAATTTAATGAACTTAAATGCCACAAATCAACCAAAACCTAAATAAAACCCTATCTCTCAAAAAACCTAGGGCTCCCTCACATTCCACTCTACAATAAGCCCCTACAACAAAGAATGGATTTTTATCAACAAATGGAACCCCAATTAAAACCCCAACTACCTAAATTTCAATACAAACCTTTAAAAACCAAAAAGTCCCAAATAAAGGCAACATAAAATAAACTGAGTTTAATGACGATGCACTGTCGATGTAAATTAGTTTTAAACAGATGTCCAGTAAAAACTCATCAAATCGCCACATAAGCCTACTTTATAACTGCTTTTGAGAAATAAATACACATACTTGATTCTTATTGGACGTCAATGTATTAAACTTGACGAACTTACATAAGGGTTTAATGGATATGCACTGAAGGTGTAAAAACATTTTGACATTGTCATCCATTAATAATCCATAGTATTTGCCATGTAAGCATATATTGTAACCGTTTTTTAAAAATAACTGCCAAATTCTCAATTCTCATTGTACGCCAGTTTAAAGCTAGTTTACACAGACAATTCATAACCATTTTTCTCCATACATAAATGTCTCAAATCAATCAAAACCTTAACTCTCACAAAACCCAATGCTCCCTCACATTCCACACCACAATAAACTAATAAAAGCATCGATTTTTATCAACAAATGAATCCCAATTACAACCCCAAATACGTAAATTTCACTACAAAGCTTCAAAAAAACTGAAATATCCAAAAATCCCAAATTGAATCAACATAAAATAAAGTGAATAAATTATGAACCTGTCGAAGTATATTATCAGCAATTCGATAATAGAATCGAAGAGAAATTCGATTATCAACGTCAAGTTTCTGAGCACTCATAGCTATGTTGATTTCACCCGATGTAGAAGAAGAAGACCTCATTTTTAGGTTGAAATTGGAAAATTCTCGAAACGCAGCGTTTCACTGTTTTGTTGTTTTTGAATTGAAATTCTTGAAACGCAGCGTTTAATGGTGTTGTTGTTGTGATGAATTCGTTAATGGTGGTTTAAGGGTTGGGTTTTGGGGATGAAGATGAGTGTGATTCAAGGAAAGGATTGGATTGGAATTTTTGGTTTTGGTGAGGGTAAATGTGGAAATGTAGGTTAGGGTATGTTTGGATGTTGTCATTATATTGTAATCTGGATTGTGAATGTGCTAATAATTGGGTCCTTTTTCTTTAACAGGTTTATGGATAAAAAGTAGTGAGTAGATTTTGCACAAAAATAAAATTAACGAGAAATGATTCATCATACAAAATAAAATGTTTGTTTGGTGTCACAGATGAATTTGGCAAAATAGTTTATTCAAATAACTCTTAAAATTAAATAAAACTTAATATAACCAACACAAACAAAGACTTCAAACATATTAAAAAGTTGCATATATTTTTTGAATGGGATATGTTAGCAGTTAGTTAATATTTACTCTTTCACATGAGTTTGAATTCATAACCTCTAACTTCTTATCTTTTTAATTGAGTTATCCAACCTCTCCTTTTAAAAACCTACATATGATGAAGATTTATCAACAAACACAATTTTTGGTTTCATGTAAGTTAAACTTGTACTAGATCGTTATCCTCTTACCTAAATTATTTTTTTTCTTAAAAAGGTTATGCTAACAACAAATGTCTTTAGGGCACTAGTTAAGAACTCAAAAATAGAAATAAATTAGTATAAATTTGATGTAGAAAAAAATACATCTTTAAAGTTTTAAGGTGTTGAATACAACATTTTCAAGATAAACTTCCTTTTTTAAGCCTCTTAGCATTTCCCTACTTAAAAAAACAGGCTTTGGAATCTTTATATAAAAGACAAGGCTTTGAATAAGGCTAACTCTGCTAAGCATGGAATAATATTTGACTTTAGGAAGCTTCTAAAATACACTTTAAAATTAAAATTTGATTTCTTCTCTTTCCCCTGCACATTTCGCACCCACCCAATCAAAGTGACCAAAACGCCCCTGCGTTAGTTAACTAACGCAAGTGTAAAATTAACATGACTTAAAATTTCGTTTGTTTTACACATACATGACTTAAGTCACGCCGCACGAGTGATAAGTGCTCAAAAGTAACATATTTTATGTGTTAATCTAGGCATTTTAGTGACTTGTTCTGCAAGTTATCTAAGGAAAAGCTACCAAATTGTGTTCTTTTACCATTTATGCTTTACATGCCTTACTCAACCCTTTTTGTGCAGGAAAATGCAAGCAAGGATAAAAATGTACCAAGTTCACAAGATTTCACTATTAGCGAGATTTTCGCCATTAGCGAAATAGTTGGCAAAGTTCCAGTGAGGTTTCGCCATCAGCGAAGTTCAGAAGCAGAAGGCTAAACTTCGCTATTAGCGTATATTTCGCCATTAGCGAAATAGTTGGCAAAGTTCCAGTGAGGTTTCGCCATCAGCGAAGTTCATAAGCAGAAGGCCAAACTTCGCTATTCGCGAATATTTCGCCATTAGCGAAGTTGCATCAGAGAGATTTCGCCATCAGCGAACTTCAGGTGGATAAGGGACACGTGGAGCAACTCCATTGATGCAGAGGCAGATTCTATACATTTCGCTAATAGCGAAATATTTGGCTATTAGCGAAATTTCGCAGAAGTAGCCCATATAAATAGTTTTCTCTTATCTTTCCAACTACTCTATTACATTGTTTTTGATATTTTTCTGGTTTTAGAGAGAGACTAGGGCTTTTCTAGAGAGAGAAACACAAAACAAGGTAGTTATGAGTAGATTCAACCCAAGATTTGTTGAGACATCGTGGATCTAGGCATTGAATCTTCATCTTTTCTTCATCATTTGCAAAGCTATCATAGACATATGTAGCTACATCTACCCTTGTGGGTTTTGAGGTATTCAAACAAGCTATTATGTAATCTTTTGATCATTTAATATATGGTTCTAGCTATTTATTCAATATTGTT